>Ga0209706_10000863_pt1 | contig 17297 bp, 20 predicted proteins | sample PPLLaktember2015_6_FD_187263 | JGI IMG/M metagenome (GOLD analysis project Ga0209706, IMG submission 187263) | Freshwater sediment microbial communities from Prairie Pothole Lake near Jamestown, North Dakota, USA - PPLs Lake P8 Core (1) Depth... | ecosystem: Environmental > Aquatic > Freshwater...
CGCTCGCCGACAGGGCCTCCGCGTCGGGCACCCCCGCTTCCTCCGACACCGTCTCCGCGAGGCCCGCGAGATCGACCCGCCGAATCGAGCCGACGGCCGCCTCGAAGGCGCCCTCATGGCAGAGCCCGCCGATCGCGGCCTCCTCGTGGCCGGCGAGAGCCGCCTCCACGCAGGCCCGACGCACGGCCTCCGCCAGCCGTCGCGCCGAACCCGACGCTCCCTTCGCGGTCGTCACGCGTCAGCCCTCCTTGCCGTCGACTCGCGGCCGCACGAGGATCGGCGCATAGAGGACGGCGAAGAGCCCGAAGGCCGCGGCCCAGAGCAGGCCGCCGGCGAGCAGCAGCGCGCCCTGGACGGAGCCGGTCGCGATGCCGGCGGCGACTCGCGCCGCCGCGCCGCCGTGCACGAGCGCGTAGCAGCCGATGGCCCCGCGCGGGAGGATCAGCGCCCGCCCGGTGTGTCCGAGGCTCACGCGAGTCACCACCGCCAGGATCATCGAGCCCATCCCTCCGGCGGTGAGGGCGTGCAGCCCGGCGGTGGGCGGCACGGCGCCCGCGAGATCGCCGGCCGCCACCAGCGCCAGGCCGAGCGCGACCCACGCCATCCCGGCGTGGAGCGACCACACCAGCGGGTCCCGCCCCGTGCGCAACGTCTGCCAGCCCGTCATGCGCGCGGCCACCGCCAACGCGGCCGCGGCGGCCAGGGCGCCGCTCGCGGGGCTTCGCGGGGCGAGCAGGTCCGTCGCCGCCAGCAGCGCCACCGCCGCGACGGCGAGCCGGTCGAGCCAGGGGCGCGACACCGCCCGCGCGTCGACGCCGAGGCGGATCAGCGCGTTGGTCGTGAAGGGCGGCGTGATGCGGCCCCCGATCACGACGACCAGCACCACGACGACGTCTGCGGTGAAGCGCAGGGCCCGCGGCGCCGAGTCCGCCGAGAGGCCCAGCGCCTGGGCGTGCACCGCCGCGTTCGCGAGCGCCAGCGCCGCGACCAGGGCCAGCACGCCGTAGTTCCGCCACTGGCCGGAGCGCCAGAGGGTCCGCGCCAGTGCGGCGGCGACGAGCGGAAGGAAGGCGAGGTCTAGCGCCGCCACGACGCCCGCGGGCAGCCGGCCGGCGCAGAGCATGGCGAGCCGGCCGAGCACCCAGACCGCGAAGAGCGCCTGCAGCGGCCGGCCGCAGAGCGCCGGGCGGCCGGTCCAGACCGGCGCTGCGGTGAGCAGGAAGCCGGCGATCGCCGCCGCGACGACGCCGAACAGCATCTCGTGCCCGTGCCACCAGAGCGGCGTGAGCCAGGCGGGAGCCGGCACGGCCCCGCGCCAGATCGCCGTCCACGCCGCGGTGACGGCGAAGGCGTAGACGCCGACTCCGAGGAAGAAGGGCCGGAAGGCGCGCCCCCAGAGCGCCGTCGCCGCCGCCTGCCGAGCCGCCCGCTCGCCCGTCTCGATCTGGATCGGCATGCCGCCCGCCTAGCCGAGCGCCGGCGCGAGCTCGGAGCCGCACTGCTTGCACGTCGCGGGCTCCCGCTCGGACCAGCCCGGGCGGCCGGGGGTCCAGCGCCCGCAGGACGCGCACTTGCGGGCGCGGTCGTGGTCGGCCGTGAGGACGAAATCGCCGAAGGCGCCCTCCGTGCACCAGCGCCGGAAGCCCGGCATCAGGACGGTGCGGTGGAACTCGTTGTCGATCCAGCGGCCTACGGCGTCGCGATCGCTCCACAGGGTCGTGAACACGTAGCGCCTCTCCGCGGGGCGCTCCCAGACCGTGGCCTGGAGGCAGCCCTCGATCCCGCGCACTTCCTCGAGGGTGCGGCCCAGGTGGCGACGGAACTCCGCGTCGCCCTCTTCGGAGCAGCGGAACTCGGCGAGCACCAGCAGCGGCTCCACGGCGAACCGCTACGACGCTTCGAGCAGCCGCGCCAGCGATTTGCGTCGCCGGGCGACGAGGTCGGCGAGGGTGTAGCGGTCGAGCACCTCGAGGAAGGCGCCCAGGGCTTCGCCCAGGACGGAGCGCAGCCCGCACGCCGGCTGGATCGCGCAGCGGCTGCTCGGGGGGTCGAAGCACTCGACGAGGTCGAAGCTGGCTTCGCTCGCACGCACGACGTCGCCGACCCCGATCGCCTCGGGCGGCCGCGCGAGACGGAGGCCGCCGCGCCGCCCGCGCACGGTCTCGACGTAGCCGCGCAGCCCGAGCTGGTGCACGACCTTCATCAGGTGGGCCTTCGAGATGCCGTAGCTCCTGGCGATCTCTTCGATCGTGACCAGACGCTCGGGCGCCAGGGCCAGGTAGATCAAGACCCGAAGCGAGTAGTCGCTGTAGCGGGTGAGCTGCACGAGACGCCTCCAAAAAAGGCATCCAAAATATATCTTATCGCTCCGCGAGGCGCTCAGATCGGATCGCCCGCGGCCTCCGGCTGGTAGGTGACGGCGACCACGCGCAAGCGCCGCGTTCGGGCGCCCGGTAGCGGCCAGTCGATCGCGTCGCCGACGGAAAGACCCAGCAGCGCGCTTCCGATCGGAGCGAGCACCGAGATCCGATTCTTCTCGGCGTCCGCGTGCCCGGGGAACACGAGGGCGACCTCGCTCTCGGCGCCCGACTCCTCGTCGACGAAGCGCACCACCGAGTTCATCGTGACGAGGTCACTCGGCACGTCGGCGGGGTCGACGATCTCGGCCCGCTCAAGCTCCTCGCGGAGCGCGTCGAGATCCGGGCGCGGGCCGAGCTTTTCCAGGAGGCGCTCGAGGCGTTCGTGGTCGAAGCGGGAGAGAACGACGTGCGGAAGGGTCGCCATCGAGTCACTCTCGCGGCTCTCCCCGCGGGCGTCAAGGGCGTGGCCTCCATCGCTTTTTAAGATATATTCACAATATATCTTACGTCAGGAGGAACAAAAGTGTCGAGCGTTCTTTCGCGCCCGTTCCGCCCTATCGAGCTGAACGGTGCAGCATTGGCTTCCTTCTCGCTGCCGGCGCTCGCCGAGGGTCTCCAGCGCGAGGCCGAGTACGCGCGCTCCGGAATCTCCGCCGTCACGCTCGCGCGCGACGCGCACGTGACGCTGGTCCTCGTCACCCTGCGCCAGGGCGCGCGGATGCGCGAGCACCGGGCCCCCTCCGCGGCCACGGTGGTGCTGCTCTCCGGCCGCGCGGCCTTCCTGGCCGTCGACGGCGCTCGCAGCGAGCTCGAGCCGGGCTCGCTGATCGCCTTCTCGGCCGACGTGCCGCACGCCGTCGAGGCGCTCGAGGACGCGGTGTACCTGGTGATCATCGGGGGTCGAGAGCGCCCGAAGCGGGGAGGAGAGGTCCATGAGTGAGAGCGCCGCCACGCCCCTCCGAGGCGAAACGCCTGCTCGGCGCCGGCGACCTGCCGAGCGCCGCCGCGCGCTTCGGCGCCTTCCGGAGCGACCTCGAGCGCCACATCGTCGCGGAGGAAGAAACCGACCGCGCCGCGCGCACGGCGGGCGGTCTCGACGAGCTGCTCGCCGCGCTCCGCGAGACGTTCGGGCTCGGCTCGGCCGCGGCTCCGATCGCGGAGCTCGCGGGACGGTCTGCGCCGGGCGCTGGCTAGACTAGAGCGCTTCCGCCCCCTCGTTCACCCAGGCCTCGAGGTCCGCGGGCAGCTCCGTCGCGTCGTGGGAGAGGTCGCCCATCTCGGGGCCGAAGTTCGCGGTGAACATCTCCGAGAAGTGGGCCTCGATGCGCGGGCTGAACAGGCCCACGGCGCGCAGCGTCGGGATCACGAAGCCGCGCACCGGGCCGAAGCGGCCGCCCGAGCGGCCGAGCTCCTCGCGCATCGCCCCGCGCTCCTTCAGCAGGCGCGGCAGCGCCTCGGCGGGGTCGATGCCCGCGCTCTTCCAGATGCCGAGCACGCTGTCGCGCAGCGCGGTGCCGGCGCGCGAGTCGATCAGCAGGCGGGCGGACTCGTAGGCGAAGTCCTCGAGGCGCGCGCGCTCGGCGGCGCTAAGCGTCGGCACCACGTAGGACAGGTACTTGACGCCGTAGCCCGTGTGGCGCGCCTCGTCGCGGGAGACGTAGGTGAGGAGCTTGCGCAGCAGCGGCTCCTCGGCGGCGTTGCGCATGTCGCGGAAGGAGTAGAGGGCGAGGCCCTCCGTCACCACCTGCATGCCGACCGCCTTCTCCAGCCAGCTCTCGGTGGCGAGCACGCTGTCGAGGAGCTTCTTCAGGCCGGGCGAGATCGGCTGCACGTCGTCCAGCTTGCGCACGTAGGCGGCGAACACCTCGACGTGGCGCGCCTCGTCGAGGGTCTGGGTCGCCGCGTAGAACTTGCCGTCCATGTGGGGCACCGCCGCCACGAGCTGCGAGGCCACCATCAGCGCTCCCTGCTCGCCGTGCAGGAAGTTGGAGAGCATCCAGGCGGCGCTGCGCCGCGAGATCTCCCAGCGCGTGTCCTCGGGGAGCGCGCGCCAGAACTCGGTGCGCTGGATCGGGAAGCCGCCGAGGGACACCGAGCGCGTGAAGGCGTCGCGGTCGAAGGGCGCGTTCCAGTCGAGGTCGCGCAGCGCGATCCACTGGCGCTCGAGGGCGTTGGCGTAGAGCGTGCGGAGCGTGTCGATCTCGCTCTCGTAGTTCCAGTTGTAGAGCGCCTCCATCGCGGCGTGGACGCCCTCGATCTGGGCGGGGTGCTGGGCGGGGAGGGCGCGGATCTCGCTGGCCATGGGGCTCCTCGGGGAGTGGGGCACCCGGCATGCTTACCGCGCGGTAAGGGGGGTGGTCAAGCGGGGCCCCGGGGGGACGGTGGGCGCCGGTTAGAATCCCGAGCATGCGAGAGATCGTGGTGGCGATCTTCCTGGGTGCGGCGTCTCTGCCGTCGGCCGCCCGGGCGGGGACTCCCATGACGCTGCTGCAGCTCGAGTGCGACCCGAGCTTCGGATCCTGGGCCACCGCCTCGTACGAGGACAGCCGAGGACCCCGATACTCCTGGGTCGCCGACTCGTTCCCGGACTGCCTGAGCGAAGAGTTCTGGAACGGGGGAGCAGGCCACCACGAGGATGGTCCCTTCACGTACCGGGAACGCGAAGAGATCACCTCGGATGGCACGTCGGTGACCGTGCTCGTCGAGCTCGAGCTCGGCGTTCCGGAGGACGCCTGGGCGATGCTGGCGGTGGACGCGGGGGCCGACGGCCTCTTCCACGCGCCTCCCCCGGGCGGGCCCGGAACGGGGCTCGCCCCCGCGACGCTCGTGTTCGAGATCGAGCGGAGCGGCGTGCTGACCGAGGGGAGTCTGTTCGGGAGGGTCACGGGACCCGGCGTCGACCTGCGGGCATACCTCGACGCGCTCCCCGACGGCGTTCACGAGCTCGCCGCCCTGCTCGAGCCAGGAGCGACCTACGACGTCGATGTGCACGCATCGGGCATGCTCGACACGACGGGCAGCGGATCGCAAAGGGTCACCTTCTATGTGCTCGCGCCCGAGCCGGGCGCCCCGCTCCTGCTGCTCGCCGGCGCGGCCGCACTCGGCCTGCGCTCAGTCCTCGACGCGCACCGGGTGCGGGCGCGGCGCGGAGGCGTCGGGCGCGACGCCTGACGCGCGCGCGCCTCCGCCCGGGCGGAGCTCGCCGAGCGAGGCGAGCAGTCCTTCGAGGGCGCGCCCGCTCGCGAGGCCCTCGGCCACGGCGCGCGCCATCGGCTCGGCGCTCGCCGACGCGAGGCCCCGGTCGACGACCGCGATCGCCCGCCCTTCGAAGAGCGCGGCGAAGAGCAGCGCGCCGGCCTGCCCCGGCGCGCGCCCGAGGCCCGCGTGGGCGAAGGCGCCCTCGGCGGCGCGCGCCGCCGTCTCCGCGAGAGCGGACTCCGCGACGAAGAAGCGCCGCACGCGCGGCGCCCGCGCCAGGGCGCGGCCCGCGAGCGCGCCCCCCGCCGCCGCGCCCAGCGCGGCCGGCGGCGGCGCGGCCAGCGCGAAGGCGCCGCAGAGCGCGAGCGCGGCCAGCCAGGCGCTGGCGCGCCAGGCTGCGCCCTCGTGCGCCCCGGCGCGCGCCACGAGCGTCACGGCCAGCTCGGCGCCGCTCTTGTGCTCGGCGTCGCAGAGCGCGCTCTCGAGGCGCAGGCGATCCGCGGCGTCGAGCAGCCGGCTCGGCGCCCACGCCGCGCAGCGAGCGGGCAGGCGCGCCGAGCCCTGCGCCCCGCCGAACGCGGTGCGGTCGTAGCCGGTGCCGTAGCTCGGGCGGCGGAACGCGCCCCGCGCGCCGCCCGGAAGCCCGAGCGCCGCTGCCGCCGCCGCGCCGCCCGCGAGCCCGGCGTGCGCGAGCGACGGCGACCCGCCGGAGAGCGCCGTCTCGAGGATCGCGAGCGCCGCGCCCGCCGCCGCACCGAGCGCCGCTCCGAGGACCCGGCGCCCCCGCCGGGCGACCAGCGCGCCGAGCGGCCCCGCCAGAAGCCCGAGCCCGATCGCCAGCGCCTCCGGATTCGCCCCCTGCATCGCGGGCGGAGGGTACCGGATGCCCGCCCCTCAAGACCCCCGCGCAGGGGGCCGATCCGGAAGGGGCATGCGAGCCCCGGACATCGAGTGCCCGATCTGCAACGCCGACGTCCCGCTCTCGGGCGACGAGAAGAAGGGCGACGAGGTCTACTGCACCTACTGCGGCGCCCCCCTGAAGCTCGCGGGCAAAGGCGACGAGTTCGACGAGGCCGAGCTCGAGGAAGACTTCTAGGCCGCCGGCGCGGGAAGCCGCGGCTCGGCGCGCGCGCTCGGGCGCTCGGAGAAGCGGGCGTACCACGCGTGCAGGCGCGCGCACGCCGGGTCGATCTCGACGCCCCCGAACTCGGCGAAGCGGAACGCGGCGAAGAGCGTGCAGTCGGCGATCGTCGGGCGCTCGCCCGCGAGGAACGGCGCGCCGCCGATGCGCTGGTCCAGCGCGGCCAGCACCTGGGGGAGCCGCGCGCGCTCCAGCTCGGCGACCGCCGGGACCGGCGGCAGTCCGAGGGGCGAGCGCGTCGCGTGGACGATGCGCGCGACGCGCATCAGCACGTCGAGGTCCGCGACGCGCTCGATCTCGCGCACGCGCGCGCGCTCGAGGGGGGTGCGCCCGATCAGCGACGGCTCGGGATGCAGCTCCTCGAAGTACTCGATGATGGCCAGCGACTCGGTCAGCAGCGAGCCGTCGTCGAGCTCGAGCACCGGGAGTCGCGCCAGCGGGTTCCTCGCCCGGTGCGCGGGGCTGCGCTGCTCGCCCTCGCGCAGGTTCACGAGGACCTGCTCGACCTCGATGCCCTTCTCCGCCAGGTACACGCGCAGCTTGACGGGGTTCGGGGCGACCACGAACGTGTAGAGCTTCAAGACGCGCCTCCGGGCCGCGCAAGGCTAGCTTCCCGGCGTGGCGAAGGAGAGTGCCGGCCTGCTGCCGTTCCGCCGGGGAGCCAGCGGCCTCGAGGTGCTGCTCGTGCATCCGGGCGGCCCGCTGTGGGCGAAGAAGGACCTCGGAGCCTGGTCGATCCCGAAGGGCGAGCTCGAGCCGGGCGAGGACCCGCTCGACGCCGCGCGGCGCGAAGTCCGCGAGGAGACCGGCGTCGTCGCCGCGGGCCCGTTCCTGCCGCTCGGCGAGCTGCGCCAGAAGGGCGGCAAGCGGGTGGTGGCCTGGGGCGTGGAGCTGGACTTCGATCCGGCGTCCCTGCGGAGCGGCCACTTCGAGCTCGAGTGGCCGCCGCGCTCGGGCCGCCGGCAGGCGTTCCCCGAGGTGGACCGCGCCGCCTGGTTCGAGCTCGCGGAGGCGCGCCGCCGCATCCTCGCGAGCCAGCTTCCCTTCCTCGACGCGATCGAACGCGCGGCGTGCCCGCCGGGTTAGACGGCGATCGTCATGCCGCCGTCGACGAGCAGCACCTGGCCGGTGACGAGGTCCGTCTCCAGCAGCGCGAGGATCGCGTCGCGCACGTCTTCGGGCTCGCAGACCCGCTGGAGCGGCGTGCGCGCCTCGAGGCCCTTCTTCAGCGCCTCGTAGACCCCGTCGCCGAGGCCGCCCTTCAGCCAGCGGCCGGTGATGAAGCCCGGCGCCACCGCGTTCACGCGGATCTTCGGGCCGAGCACGCGGGCGAGCATCAGGGTCAGCAGGTTCAGGCCGGCCTTCGAGGCGCAGTAGGGGATCGAGCTGCCGGTGCCCACCACGCCCGCCACGCTCGACACGTTCACCACCACGCCGCCCTCCCGCTCGAGGGCCTGGCGCGCGGCGCGCACGCACTGGAAGGGGCCCTTGAGGTTCACCGACAGGATCCGGTCCCAGTCGGCGTCGGTGACCTTCTCGAGGTCGCCGTGGGGAATGAAGCTGGTGGTGCCGGCGTTGTTCACCAGCACGTCGAGGCGGCCGAACTCGCCCTGGGCGCGGGCGACCATGCGCCGGCAGGCGGCGTCGTCGGCTACGTCGGCCTGGATCGCGACGCCGCGCACGCCGCGGCCGCGGATCTCGCCCGCGGTCTGCTCCGCCTCGGCGGCGGAGCGGCTGTAGTTGATCAACACGTCGCAGCCGCGCTCGGCGAGCGCCAGCGCCGTCGCGCGCCCCACGCCCGTGCCCCCGCCGGTGACGATCGCCGCCTTGCCCCGCACGTTCATCGGAACGCCTCCTGGAGCCGCGCCGCGAGCTCCGCCAGCGGGCGCGCCGCCTGGTCGCGCGCCGAGAGCACGGGCTCCGCGACGGGCCAGCGGATGCCGATCGCCGGATCGTTCCACAGGATCGCGATCTCGTCGCCCGGGTCGTAGAGGGTGCTGCACTTGTACTCGACGTCGGCTTCCTCGGAGAGCACGCAGAAGCCGTGGCCGAAGCCGGGCGGCACCCAGAGCTGGTGGGCGTTCTCCTCCGAGAGCGACGAGCCGACCCAGCGGCCGAAGCTCGGCGAGCCCGGGCGGATGTCGACGGCCACGTCCCAGATCTCGCCCCGCACGGCGCGCACCAGCTTGCCCTGCGGGCTGCGCAGCTGGGCGTGCAGGCCGCGCAGGGTGCCGCGCCGCGAGCGGCTCTGGTTGTCCTGGACGAAGCTCGCCTCGATGCCGCCCTCGCGGTACTTGCGGGCGTGGTACGTCTCGAGAAAGAAGCCGCGCGCGTCGCGGTGCACGTCGGGCACCACCAGGATCACGTCGGGCAGCGCGAGGCGCCGGAACTCCACGCTCAGGCGCCTTCGCCCGCGATGCGCGTCAGGTAGCGGCCGTAGGCGTTCTTCTCCATGGTGCGCCCGAGCCGGAGCAGGCTCTCGCGGTCGATGTAGCCCATGCGGAAGGCGATCTCCTCGAGGCACGCGACCATCAAGCCCTGCCGCTCCTGCACGGCCTGGATGAAGTTCTGCGCCTGGAGCAGCGCCTCGTGGGTGCCGGTGTCGAGCCAGGCGTAGCCGCGCCCGAGGCGCTCGACGCGCAGCGCGTCGTCGCGCAGGTAGGCGAGGTTCAGGTCGGTGATCTCGAGCTCGCCGCGCGCCGAGGGGCGCAGGGCCTCGGCGCGCTCGACCACGCGCCGGTCGTAGAAGTAGAGCCCGGTCACCGCCCAGTTCGACTTCGGCTGGCGCGGCTTCTCCTCGATGCTGCGCGCGCGGCCCTCGCCGTCGAAGTCCACCACCCCGTAGCGCTCGGGGTCGCTCACCCAGTAGCCGAACACGGTGGCGCCCTGCTGCGACGCGGCCGCGCGCCGCAGCATCTCGGGGAGTCCGTGTCCGTAGAAGATGTTGTCGCCCAGCGCGAGGGCCACGCCGTCGCCCGCGATGAAGTCCTTGGCGATCAGGAACGCCTGGGCGATGCCCTCCGGCTTCGGCTGCACCGCGTAGCGGATCGAGAGGCCGAGCTGCGAGCCGTCCCGCAGCAGCCGCTCGAAGGCCGGCGTGTCCTCGGGGGTCGAGATCACGAGCAGCTCGCGGATGCCCGCCAGCATCAGCGTCGAGAGCGGGTAGTACACCATCGGCTTGTCGTAGACGGGCAGGAGCTGCTTCGAGACCCCGAGCGTGGCGGGGTAGAGGCGCGTTCCCGAGCCGCCGGCCAGCACGATCCCCTTCACGGCAGGAACTTCTCCGGGTGGGCGAGCTTGCGAGGCAGGTACTCCTCGATCACGTAGTTGAGGCCCCACTTGGCCAGCGCCTGCTGCTCGGCGCGCACGCCCATCCGCACCAGGTCCTCGAGCGCGCCGCGCCACTCCTTGTGGCTCTTGAAGAACGGGTCGTTCTTCAGCGCGTCCTTCGCGCGCTTCACGTCGACGTCGAGCAGCGGGTGGGTCGGGAGCTGGTACTCGCGGATATCGGCGGGCGTCACGCCCAGGTAGCGCGCCTTCGGCACGCAGAAGAACTGGTTCAGGTGGGCGGCGTTCCCCGAGCCGACCTTCAGCGTGCGGTAGATGTTGGAGATGCCGTAGGGGTCGCAGTCGACGAAGGCGTAGACCGGCAGCTTGCACTCGTCCGAGAGCTTGCGGACGAAGCGGCGCGTGGCGCGCGTCGGCACCCCCGCCATGCTCACCAGGATGCAGTCCGAGGTCTGCCAGAACTTGTGGCTCTGGAGCCGCTGGAACACGCCGCCGGTCTCGATCGCGAGGATGAACTTCGCGTCGGTCTCGAACGAGAGCTGCTCGACGGACGACGGGATCGAGTAGGCCCCCGACCCGAAGCGCGTGCAGTCGATCCGCTCGACCACGCCCGTCTCGCGGTCCGGGTCGAGCACGACGAGGCGCCCGGCCACCGCCCCGCCGTGCTCGTCGGGGATGAAGCGGAGCTGCTCGCGGTTCACGCCGCGCACCGAGAACAGCGCCTCGATGTCGTCCATCACGGCGTCGGACTCGGTCTGCTCGTCGAAGCGCGCCTCCTCCCAGTTCTTGCTCTGGTAGTAGGCGTCCCGCTTGGTGGCGAAGTCGTTGCCCTCGACCAGGTCCTTGGAGAGACCCATCATGCGCAGCGTCTGCGCGAAGCTCTTCACCGTGTTGACCGTGAGCGTGCGCGTCTTCTTCTGGCGCCCGATCTCGAAGTAGCCGCGTTCGAGCGAGTACTTGACGTTGCCGAGCGAGCGGACCGGGAACGCCAGGTCCGGCTTCCGGTGCTTGCCGATCTCCTGGTGCACCTCGGACGCGGTCGTCTTGATGCAGTCGACCGTCAGCCGGTCGAGCTCCTCGGCCTTCCGCTTGACCGACGTGTCGGTGACCTTCGCCGGCTTGGGCGCCGCCGCCGGCTTGCCCGCCTTGTCCTTCTTGCGCGCTGCCATGACTAGGCCTTCCTGCTGCGTTCGAGGATGTCCTTGAGGTCGGTGATGGTGCGGTCGCGCTGCACGTCCGAGAGGCCGAGGATGTGCTGGAGCCCGATCGCCACCTGCGGAATGTACTTCTCGATGTAGGCGCGCTTCTTGGCCTCGTCGGCGTCGCGGCGGCGCTTGCGGATGTGGAGGCCGACCTGTCGGCCGACCTCCTGGAGGCCGAGCCGCATCTCCTTCACGATGTCGGGGTAGTGGGCGATCGCCTCCTTGCTCTCGGAGGTGAAGGGCACCCACACGCTCGCGATGTGGACCATCAGCACCATCGGCCCGATCGGGAGCGCGCCGCGCGGCTGCTGGAGCTGGTAGCTGCGCCAATCGGTGCCGGTGACGGCCTTGGTGATGGCGCAGCCGCCCTGCTGGTACTGGAGCGGCACCCGGTTCGCGAAGCGATAGACCTGGATCGGCTCGTCGGCGGGCAGCTCGCCGCCGTAGGCGAGGGCCGTCTCGATCAGGAACGGATTGCCGCGGTAGACCGCCGGGCGCCGCGTGATCGAGGCGTAGAACTCGGCCTTCACCTCGGCGCGCAGCGCCTTCTCGAGCAGCTCCTGGCCGATCGGCGCGATGCAGTCCGTCGGCGGCGCCATGATCTTGGTGGCCTGGATCGCCTTGTGGACCTTCTCGGCCTCCTCGCGGGTCATCTCCTGGGGCCGGCGCGAGGACGCGACGCCCGCCTTCTTGCAGATCTCCTCGGCGATGCGAGGCGAGACGCGCGAGAAGTCGCCGGTGAGGCAGCCCTTCAGGTTGCGGGCCTGGGTGTCGCGCAGCATCTGCATCAGCACGCCGAGCTCGACGCCGTAGGGGTGCGGCATGATCTCGGCGGTCGCGGGCGGGAGCTCCTCCGCCACGCGAGGCAGCTCGATCAGCTCGGCGGTCCCTTCCGCCTTCGGCGGCACGTAGACGATCCGCGCGTGCGGGTTCGCCAGCGAGATCTGCCGCACGTAGGCGTCGACCGAGTGCTGGCCGCCGCGCCAGGCGCCCTCCAGCTCGATCTCGACGCGGGTGCCGTGGTCCTTCTCCCACTTCACCTCCTCGTCGACCTTCACCTTGGGCTGGTTGGTCTTGGTGTCGATCACCAGCTCGAAGTGGTGCGCCGGGCTCTTCGGGCCGGTGCGCGTGGTGATCACCACGGGCTTGCCCGTGGTGAGCAGCCCGTACATGCCGGCGGCGCTGATGCCGATGCCCTGCTGGCCGCGGCTCTGGCGCAGCCGGTGGAACTTCGAGCCGTAGAGCAGGCGGCCGAACACCTTCGGCACCTGGGCGCGCACGATGCCGGGGCCGTTGTCCTCGATGGCGACACGGAAACGCGTCTCGTCGAGCTGACGGATCTCGACGCGCACGTCGGGCAGGATGCCGGCCTCCTCGCAGGCGTCGAGGGCGTTGTCGACGCCCTCCTTCACGGTCGTCAGCAGCGCCTTCGAAGGGTTGTCGAAGCCCAGCAGGTGCCGGTTCTTGGCGAAGAACTCCGAGACGGAGATGTCGCGCTGCTGGCGCGCCAGGTCCGCGGCCGTCGAGCGCGCGGCCGCCGCCTTCGGGCGCCTCGGCGCCTTTCCTCCCGGCTGCGCCGCGGCGCGCGTCCGGCTGCGCGGCGCCCGCGGCTCCGCCGCGGCGCTCGCCACCGTCTCCTCGGCTGCGCGCTTCTTCGCAGCGAAGGCGAAGGTCTCCTGCTGCTCGGCCATTTCCCACCACCCCCCGGGACGAATCCGGGCGGATGTTCCCCCCCGCTCGGGAGGGGGTCAAGCCGAGCCCGGGGCGGGGCTAGAAGCGGTGGCCCCGGAAGTTGCCGGCGAGGCGGACGCGGCCGCTGCGCAGCAGGTGGAGCACCGTCGCGACGACCTCGCGATCGTCGGCGGTCTGCTCCGTGACCGCGCGCACGAGGTCCAGGAGGGTCGACTCGACGGGCTCGCCGTCCCCGATGGCCCGCGGCAGCGGCCGCGGGAGCGCGCTGGCTCGTTGCAAGGCCCCACCTCCTACGGGCTCGTGAGAAGCAGGAAGCATGCCTGCCGAATGCGAGCGGCCGGAGATGCGCAAGTTGCTGTTTCGGCATGACTTTTCGAGGACCGGCCGGGAGCCCTGGCGGCCGGAAGTGACGGAATTCGGTCGCCGCGTCCGAATTCGGACACCCCTCAGGGCTCGGGGCGGCCGAGACCCCCGCTCGCCTCCGCGCCCCGATACCCGAGCGCCTCGGCGAGCGCGTCCTGCTCGACGCGCGGCTCCTCCGCGAGGTCGGCAATGCTGCGCGCGACGCGCAGCACGCGGTGGACCGCGCGCGCCGAGAGCCCGAAGCGGTCGACCGCGCGCGACAGGAGCGCCAACGCCTCGGGCGTCGCCGCGACCATCCCCTCGACCGCCGCCGCCGGGATCTCTCCGTTCAGGGGCGCGCTGATTCCGCGCACCCCCGAGAGCCGCTCCGCCTGGCGCGCCCTGGCGCGCGCCACCCGGACCCGCAGCGCCGCGCTCGACGCGCCGTCCGCGGGCCGCGCGAAATCCCGCCAGCGGACCGCCGGCACGTTCACGTGCAGGTCGATGCGGTCGAGCAGCGGGCCCGAGAGCCGCGCTTCGTAGCGGGCGACGGCGCCGTCGTCGCAGCGGCAGTCGCGCACGACCGATCCGTGCCAGCCGCACGGGCAGGGATTGGCTGCAGCGACGAGCTGGAAATCCGCGGGGAAGGCGCAGCTCCCGTGGGCGCGCGCCACCACGATGCGCCGCTCTTCGAGCACCTGGCGCAGCGACTCCAGGGAGCGGCGCTCGAACTCCGGCAGCTCGTCGAGCAGGAGCACGCCGCGGTGGGCGAGCGAGACCTCGCCCGGGCGCGGCGGGCTGCCGCCGCCCAGCAGGCCCGCGCGGCTGGCCGAGTGGTGCGGCGCCCGGAACGGCCGGCCGCGCGAGAGGCGCACGCGCCCGTCCTCCTCGCGCAGCAGCCCGACGGCGCCGTGGATGCGCGTTACCTCGAGCGCCTCTTCGAAGGAGAGCGCCGGCAGCAGGCCCGCGAGCCTCCGCGCGAGCATCGTCTTGCCCGCGCCCGGCGGGCCGCGCAGAAGCAGCGCGTGACTGCCGGCGGCGGCGATCTCGAGGGCGCGCTTCGCGGCCTCCTGGCCGCGCACGTCGGCGAGGTCGAGCGCGTCCGTCTCCGGCGCGTCGGGCGGCAGCTCGCCGACCACGCGCGTCAGCCCGTCGCCGCCGCGCAAGGCGCAGAGCAGCGAGCCGAGGTCCGCGAGTTCGTAGACGTCGAGGCCGGGTGCCAGCGCCGCTTCGGGCGCGCTGGCGCTCGGCAGCGCGAGGCGCGTGCAGCCGGCGCCTTGGACGGCGAGCGCCAGGGCGAGGGCGCCGCGCACCGGGCGCAGCCGTCCGTCGAGGGCGAGCTCGCCGACGAGGCCGAGGCGCTCGAGGGCGCCGGCCTCGATCCGCCCGGCGGCCGCGAGGATGCCCACCGCGATCGGCAGGTCCAGCCCGGGCCCGCTCTTGCGCACGCCCGCCGGCGCCAGGTTCACGGTGACGCGCCGGTCGGGAAAGCTCTCTCCCGCCGCGGCGAGGGCCGCGCGGACGCGGGCGGCGGACTCGCGCACCGCCGCCTCGGGCAGCCCCACCACGTCGACGCGCGGGAGCTGGGAGCTGATCCGGACCTCGACCTCGACGGCGACGCCGTCGACGCCCAGCAGCGTGGCGCTGGTGACGCGGGACAACCGGGGCGCTCCCCGGGACCAGCGGGGTGGGCGACACGAACCGGCAACGGAGTTGAAGGCAGGGCCCGCAGCGGCGAGCCCTGCCTTCCACTTTTGAGCAGCCCCGCCAGGGTCTCGGGGGGCGTCCAGCCAATAAGTGGTCGGCCGGGCGAAAAAGTGTCGTGCGAACTTGCGTCCCCCCGCAGCCGGGAAGAGAGCCGCGCGCTCCCGCCCGGGGCTATCGTCTCCCGGATGCTGCGCCCTTCGCTCCTGCTGGCCGCCGCCCTCTGGGCCGTCGCCGCGCCGACCGCGGCGGTCGAGGCCGATCCGGACGCGGCGCCGGCGCCCCAGGCGCGGGTGGCGGTGCGCGTCGACTCGCCGGCGCCGGGCGCCCTCCTGGAGGGCCAGCTCCACCAGGCGGAGGTGCTCGGCAGCGCGAGCGCCGACGCCGACCAGCCGGACCGCTGGGACATCCTGCTGGTGCTCGACGTCTCCGAGTCGACGCGCGCGGCGAGCGGCGCCGACCTCGACGGCGACGGCGTGGTCGGTCTCGACCCGCGCTTCGAGCTGTCCGCCGCGGGCACCTATCCGCCGGAGGTGGTCTCGACGGATCCGCAGGACACGGTCCTCCACGCCGAAGTCCAGGCGGCGCGCGCCCTGCTGCGCAGCCTCGATCCGCGCCGCGTGCGCGTGGGCGTGCTCTCCTTCGCGGGCGAGGTCGATCCCACCACCTTGAAGCGGCGCCGCATGGATCAGCAGGACGCCTGGCTCGAGGTGCCCCTCACCGACGACTACGCGCGCGTGAACCGCGCGCTCACCGCGATCCTCGCGCGCGGCGCGCGCGGCGCCACCAACTTCGCCGCCGCCGTGCGCCTCGCGATCGCCGAGCTGTCGGGCGTGGAAGGGGCCCAGAGCCTGCCCCGTCCCGACGCCCGGCGCGTCGCGCTGTTCCTGACCGACGGCATGCCGACCTTGCCGTTCGGCACCGGCAACCAGACCGATCCCGGCGACGTCGAGGCGGCGGTGCGCGCCGCGGAGGTCGCCCACAGGGCCGGCATCGTGATCAACACCTACGCGATGGGGACGGACGCGCTGCGCTACCCGAAGGCCGCCACCGAGATCGCGCGGGTCACCCTCGGCACCTACACGCCGGTACAGAAGCCGGCCGACATCGGCGCGATCCTCCAGGGCACGACCTTCGCGAACGTCGAGGACGTGGTGCTCACCAACCTCACCACCGGCGAGCTCTCGACCGACGTGCGCCTCGCGCCCGACGGGGGCTTCGCGGGCTTCGTGCCGGTGCAGGAAGGCAAGAACCGCGTGCGCGTCAGCGCGCTCGCGAGCGACGGCGCGGAGGGATCGGTCGAGTTCGACCTCGTGTTCCGCAAGGGCGGCCTCACCGAGCGCGAGAAGGAGATCCAGCTGCGCCGCATGCAGGAGATGAGCCGCGAGCTGCTGCTGCGGCGCGAAGCGGGGCAGGTGGAGAGCTTCCGCGATCGGCAGCGGAAGGAGCTCGAGCTGCGGCGGGAGAGGGAGGGGGCCGAGTCCGGTCCCTAGGCCGCTGGGCCTTACGGAGCGGAGGGCGGCGGGCCCGCGGCTCCATGGCTCGCCGGCACGCGCAACGTGCTCCTCGCGCGCATCGTGCGCCGGCTCCGCTTTACTTCCGCCGCGGGCCCGCCGCCCTCCGCTCCGCGATACCGTGTGCCGGCGCGCGGAAGCCGATCCCCGGAGCAAAAAAAGAAAAATCGGTCGAGGGACGTTCGGTCCGCTTCCAGCACCAAGAGGTCCCGTGCATCGGGGCTTTGGCTCCGCCGCAACCATGCGGGAACGCCAGGATGCCAGGTCCCGCCAGCCGTCGGGGGCTGCGGCAGCGGCGCGGGGCTCGGCAATGCGTGCTCGCCCTCGGCGCGATTTCCGGAGCCGTATCGAGGGCGAGCACGCAATGCCGAGCTGCGGTTCGACTGCGCAGACACCGACGGCTTCGCGGTTCGATCCGGCTGGCGGTGACTGTTGGTTGCGGCGCAGCCGGCGTTCCAGAGATTCACCGGACCCATGGATCTCGGGCTCGGCGAGGATGACCGGGAACCCTTGCAACGCGCACCGGAGGGAGAGGACTCGCCCTTTCACTCGAATGAGTGAGGCCCCCTCTGCGAGCAGGTACGGCGAGTCGCGTCGCGGTGGGCGGTGGGCCCGCGACCGAGGTAAAGCGGAGCCGGCGCACGATGCGCGAGAGGAGCAGGGCGTGCGCGCCGGCGAGCCACGAGGGCGCGGGCCCACCGCCCGCCGCGACGTCCCGGCCTCGTTCAAGCAACTCCGGAACCTTGGCTACAGCGGCACCAGCTCCGGGTCGAGGATCTGGCGTTCCTTCAGCTTGCCGTTCTCGTAGAGGGAGAGGACGTCGACGACGCCGTCGCCGTTCTTGTCCTCTTCGCGC
>Ga0209706_10000868_pt1 | contig 17264 bp, 14 predicted proteins | sample PPLLaktember2015_6_FD_187263 | JGI IMG/M metagenome (GOLD analysis project Ga0209706, IMG submission 187263) | Freshwater sediment microbial communities from Prairie Pothole Lake near Jamestown, North Dakota, USA - PPLs Lake P8 Core (1) Depth... | ecosystem: Environmental > Aquatic > Freshwater...
CGAGCTCCTCTTTCAGCAGCCGCTTGTCCGCCGATCCCGGCCCGTAGTCGCGGACCTTTTCGTTGACGGCGCGGGGTGTGATGAAGCGTCCGGACGGCATCGTCCCCTCCTTCCCTTAAAGCTTCCTTCAATGATACGCCCTCCCTGCCCGATCCCCAAATCGGGACGCCAAAAATGGGGACGTTTCTATTTTAAAAATAGAAACGTCCCCATTTTGTTCCTCCCCAACGCAAGGCCGGCCGGAAAATGGCATTGCGCCCGTGAATTTGTTATCATGACGGCCTCGGAAACGCGCGAGGAGGAGAGAGATGGAACACAAGATCGGGCTCATCGGCTGCGGCACCGTCGGGCAGGGGCTTCTCCAGATCCTGCACGACAAGAAGGGCTATCTCCGCGACGCCTTCGGCTTCGAAGCCAGGGTGGTGGCCATCTCCGACAAGCTCAAGGGGACGCTCCTCGCGCCCGAGGGTCTCGACATCCCCACGGTCCTCGGCCTTCTCGGCGCCGGCAAGGGGCTGGCCGAATACCCCAAGGCGACGCCGGCGCAGGTCGAGCCCCTCGATCCCCTGGACATGATCGAGCGCACCGACGCCGACATCATCGCCGAAATGACCTATACCGACATCCAGACCGCCGAGCCGGCGACGGGCTACATCAAGAAGGCCCTGCGCCTCGGCAAGAACGTCGTCACCTCGAACAAGGGTCCGGCCGCCCTCCACTACCGCGAGATCCAGGACCTGGCCCGCAAGAACGGCCTCCAGTTCCGCATCGAGGGCACGGTCATGAGCGGCACTCCCGTCTTCCACCTCGCCGAGGCCGGCCTGGCCGGCAACGCCATCCGCGAGGTCAAGGGCATCCTCAACGGAACGACCAATTTCATCCTGTCCAAGATGGAGACCGACGGCATGGACTACGCCCCGGCCCTGGCCCTGGCCCAGAAGCTCGGCTACGCCGAGGCCGACCCGACCGCCGACGTCGAGGGCTACGACGCCCTGGCCAAGGTCGTCATCCTGTCGAACGTCCTGCTCGGCGCCTCGCTCAAGACGACCGACGTCGCGCGCCAGGGGATCTCGGCCATCACCAAGGCCGACGTCGAAGCCGCCAAGGCCCAAGGCTTCCGCTACAAGCTCATCGGGCAGGCCAAGAAGGGCGCGGACGGGACGGTCACGGCGTCCGTCTCGCCGCAGAAGCTGCCGCTGTCCGATCCCCTGGCCGGGGTCATGGGCGCCCAGAACGCCTTGAGCCTCGAGACCGACATGATGGGCAAGGTCACGATCCAGGGCGCCGGGGCTGGCAAGCTCGAGACGGGCTTCGCGATCCTGTCGGACATTCTGGCGGTCCACCGCTGCTAACCTGGGAAAGATGGGTTTCGTCCGCCAATAACAGGCCGAGGGGTGTCGTCGAGGGAATCCACCCCGCGCAGGGGCGTTCCCAGAGGAGGCCGCGGGAGGGCGGAGCGGGCACGGATGAATAATGGGGACACGTACCGAGGTACATGTCCCCATTATTCAGAGCGGAGCCCGGAGACGAAGCGAGCCGGCGCGCCGGGCCGGCGAGCGGCCGACGCTTGGGAATGCCCCGAGCGTAGCAGGGTGGATTCCCGAGAGGATATCCCGAGGCCGGCTTGACGAGGCGCCCCTCTTCTTTATATGCTAGGAGCGCAGTCCCGACTGTGTCATGTCTTTTGCCCTAATAGCGATCGTCCGTCGCCATCCGATCCCGCCTATCCCGAAATCCGCATTGGAGGACCCATGAGCTCCGCTCCGACCTATTCCGCCGGCGTCATGAAGTACGTCGAGGCCGCCCAGAAGCTCCTGGCCGAGCGGGATGCCGCCCTGGCCCGGATGAAGACGATGAAGTTCGACACCATAGCCGTCCACGGCCTCTACACGGTCGAGGAGGCCCTCCAGCGCAACCAGGGGGCCATAATCGAGCCCCTCTACCTCTCCACATCCCAGGCCTACGCCGACTCGGATGAGCTCGAGGCCGCCCTGGCCTATCTCGTCCCGACTTGGTGCTATACCCGGATCGCCAATCCGACGACCTATTACCTCGAGTGGGCCCTGGCCCTGCTCGAGGGGTACAAGACGGGCTACGACACGTCCTGCTGCGTCACCGCTTCAGGCATGGGCGCCATCGCCTCTGCCGTCGATCCTTTCCTCATCAAACAGAAGGACGGTCCGGAGCGCATCAACTTCGTCTCCTGCGTCCAGGTGTACGGCGGCACGTTCCAACAGTTCTCCCTGCGGAAAATGAAGGAGCGCGGCATCGAGTGCCGCTGGGTCCAACGCCCATGGGACATCCAGGATTGGAAGGCCAAGATCGACGAGGACACCCGCTTCGTTTACATGGAGATGCCCTCCAATCCCCAGCAGTCCTTCACCGACATCAAGGCCCTGGCCGACCTGGCCCATTCCTGGGAGATCCCCGTGATCATCGACGCGACCTGCGCGACCCCGGCCCTGATGCGGCCCATCGCCCACGGCGCCGACATCGTCGTCCACTCGTTGACGAAGTCGATCACGTCGGGCGGCTTGGCCATCGGCGGCGCGCTCATCAGCCGCAAGCCTGTCACGACCAAGGTCAAGAACGACCATCCCCTGTTCAAGGCCAGCTTCGCCGAGTACGTCAAGTTCCTGCCGTACCGCGACAACGGCCCGGCCTCCGCGCCCGTCAACGCCATCTTCGCCCTGAACGACCTGCGGACCCTGCGCTCGAAGATGGACGTCGTCAGCGCGAACTGCCAGAAGGTCGCCGAGTTCCTCCAGAAGCACCCTCGAGTCTACCAGGTCGATTACCTGGGCCTGCCCAGCTACCATCTCCACGGGGTGGCGAAGAAGTACATGACGCTCGTCGACTCCGACGACGGCACGGGGCATGAGATCAACCGCTACGGGCACCTCATGAGCTTCCGCGTCGACGGCCCGCCGGCGAACGCCCGCAAGGTCTTCGACGGCTTCAAAATGATCTACCGGGCCACCGACCTCGGCCGCATCAAGAGCGTAGCCACCATCCCGGCCATCTCGACCCACCAGCAGCAGGGCGAGGAGGCCCGGCGCATGGCCGACGTGCCGCCGCAGCTCATCCGCCTCTGCGTCGGGGCCGAGCACCCCGACGACGTCATCGCCGACGTCGACCAGGCCCTGAGATCGCTCTGAGACCGCGCGCGACAAGGAGACCGCCGTGCCCGAAGACGTGAAGATGACCGGATACCGGGGCCGCTGGGCCTTTATCGATCTCGCCAACCGGACCGTCCGGGTCGAAGCGGCCGACCCCGCTTACGCCCGCGATTACGTCGGCGGCCGCGGCCTCCAGGCCCGCCTCCTGGCCGACCACCTGGACAGGATCGGACTGCTCGCCGACCCGCTCGCCCCCGAGAACCGGATCGTCATCGGCAGCGCCGCGCTGAACGATACGGCCGTGGCCACGGCCGGCCGCGGCTCCTGCTCGTTCGTCGGGACCATGGCCCGCTCGCCGCTCCCGGCCCCGTGGATCCCCGGCCACAAGCCCCTCTGCGGCCTCGTCACGCACTCGAGCGCGGGAGGCCTCTTCCCCAACATGCTCAAGCGCGCCGGCTTCGATCAGGTCGTCATCGACGGCCGGGCCGACCGCCCCGTGCGCCTGGAGGTCGTCGACGAAGACTGCCGCATCGTCGACGCGGAGGACGATCTCTTCGAGACGATCGCCGGCCGCCGGGTCCCCCGGCCCGCCTCGATCGTCACCGACGCGCTGACCGCCCGGCTCAAGGGATCGTCGACGCTGACGGTCGGCCCCGCCGGCTGGAACCTCGTCGACTTCGCCTGCCTCACCGCCGACCGCCATCGCAACTTCGGCCGCGGCGGGGCGGGCGCCGTGTTCGGCTCGAAGAACCTGGTCGCCATCACCGCCCTGGGTAGCCGGCCGGTCAGCTACTCCGACCCGGAGGCCTTCCGCCGGCTCGGCCGGGAGCTCGACGGCTTGATCAAGGCCAGCGTCGAGGACCCGGCCCGGACGGCCTCGTTCCGCCCGACCACCGGCACGACGTGGTGGCTCGACCGGGCCTTCAACGGCCGCTACCTCGGCGCCGGCGGCGGCTATCTGCCGTGGCACAACTTCGACGAGGGCGCCTTCGACGCTTCGGACTACGAGAAGGTCTCGACGGACGCTTTCCTGGCCATCTCCGAGAAGCACAACGTCTGCAACAAATGCCGCCACGTCTTCTGCACCCGCGCGGCCCGCGTCGAAGCGGGCCCCTACGCGGGCGAAGGGGTGAGGCCGGAGTTCGAGACGATCGCCCTGTGGATCAACTGCTGCATCCTCGACCGCGACGCCATATTCCACATGAACGCGCTCTGCAACGAGCTCGGCGTCGACACGATGACGTTCGGCAGCGTCATGGCCGGGGCCATGGAGCTCGCGGAAAAGGGCCGGCTCGCCGCCTACCCCGGCGCCCCGGCGTTCGGGGACGCGGCCGGCATGATCCGGACGCTCAAGGAGATCGCCTACGCCTCGACCGGCCTGGGCCGGCTCCTCGGGCACTACTCCGACCGGGTCATCGCCGAGCTCGCGGCGACGAGCCCGGCGTCGCAAGCCGACATCGCCTACTGCCTGACCACGGCCTTCGGCGGGCTCGGCTATGCCGGGATCAGCCCCAAGGCCTTCCCGGGGATGTTCACGGCCTACGGCACCTCCAACCGCGGCCGCGGCGACCACACCTATGCCTGGACGGTCCAGGCCGAAGAAGGCGGGCTGAAGGAGGCGCGCGACCTGGCCGCCTATGTGGCCGAGGGCCAGGCCGGCAAAGCCCTGGTCGACTCCCTCGGCCTCTGCGATTTCTTCACCGGCGACATCACCGCGGAGCCGTTCCTGTCGCTCTACCGGGCCCTCTCCGGCGTCGACTACACGCCGGAGTCGCTCAAAGCCTGCGGCCGGAGGATCTACGCCCTGGAGCGGCGCCTGAACGGCGTGCAGGGCCGCGACCGGGCCTATGACGCCCACGTCCCGCCCAAGCTCAAGGTGCCGATGACGCGTGGCGCCCGCAAGGGCCGCGCCGTCGACGAGGCGTTCTACAACGCCATCCTGGACGCCTATTACGAAGCCTGGGGCTGGACGAAGGACGGGCGGGTCGCCTGATGGACAAGCTCGTCATCCACGGTGACCGCGGCCTGCGCCTCAAGGGCGAGGTCCGCGTGAGCGGGGCCAAGAACGCCGTCCTCCCGGCGATCGCCGCGTCGCTCCTGACGGGCGAAGAGGTCCGGCTCTCCAACGTCCCCCGGGTCAAGGACGTCGAGACCATCCTGACGCTCGTCGCCGGGCTCGGCGGCGCCTACAGCGCCGCGGGCAACAGCGTGTCCATCCGCGTCCCCGAGATCCGCTCCGACGAAGCGTCCTATGAGCTCGTCCGGGCCATGCGCGCCTCGATCCTCGTCCTCGGGCCGCTCGTGGCCCGGTTCGGCAAGGCGGTCGTCGCCCTGCCCGGCGGCTGCGCCATCGGCTCGCGCCCGGTCAACCTCCACATCGCCGGCTTGCAGAAGCTCGGGGCGACGATCACGCTCGAACACGGCTATATCCGGGCCGAGGCCGGCCGCCTTCACGGCGCCGAGATCGAGTTCGAGAAGAAGACGGTCACCGGAACGGAGAACCTGCTCATGGCCGCCGCCCTGGCCGAGGGCGAGACCATCCTCCGGAACTGCGCCCGGGAGCCGGAGGTCACCGACCTCGCCGCCCTGCTCAACAAGATGGGCGCGAAGATCGACTGGCCCGAGGAGGACACGGCCCGCATCCTCGGCGTCAAGGAGCTCGGCGGGGCGTCCCACGAGATCATCCCCGACCGGATCGAGACCGGCACCTTCCTCGTCGCCGGGGCCCTGGCCGCGAACGAGCTCGTCGTCCGCGGCGTCGTCCCCGGGCACGTGGAGAGCGTCATCGACAAGCTCCGCGCCTCGGGCGTCGCGATCGAGCCCGAGGGCGAGAACGCCCTCCGGGTCGGGGGGACGGGGGAGGTCAAGCCTCAGGACATCACGACCTCGCCCTACCCCGGCTTCCCCACCGACATGCAGGCCCAGTTCATGGTCCTCCTGACCCAGGCCGCCGGCACGTCGATCGTCACCGAGACGATCTTCGACCGGCGCTTCTCCCACGTCAACGAGCTCGTCCGCCTCGGCGCCTCGATCGAGGTCCAGGGCGACAAGGCCATCGTCAAGGGCAAGACCCCGCTCTCCGGAGCCGAGGTCGTGGCCACGGACCTCCGGGCCTCGGCGGCCCTGGTCCTGGCCGGGCTCATCGCTTCCGGCGAGACGACCGTGACGGAGATCGAGCACCTCGACCGCGGCTACGAGCGCATCGAGGACAAGCTCCGCGGCCTCGGCGCGTCGATCGAGAGGGTCCGGTCATGAGCGCCCCGCACGCCGCCGGCTGCCTCTTCTGCCGGGTCGTGCGCAGGGAGGCCCCGGCAAAGATCCTCTTCGAGACCGACCGCGTCCTGGCCTTCGAAGACATCCGGCCCCAGGCCCCCGTCCACGTCCTGGTCGTCCCCAAGCTGCACATCGCCTCGCTCGAGGAGGCCCCGGAGGGCTCGGAAGCGCTCCTCGGGGAATGCCTCTTCGCCGCGCGCCGGGCGGCCCGGGAAAAGGGCATCGCCGGGTCGGGCTACCGGACCGTCCTCAACACGGGCCGGGACTCGGGCCAGGCCGTCTTCCATATCCACTTCCACGTCGTCGGCGGCCGGCCCCTCGAATGGCCGCCGGGGTGACGGAGGGGACGCCCGAAGGCGGCGCGCCATGGCCTATCTTATCGACGGCAACAACCTTCTCGGCCGCATCGCCCCGCACGAGCTTCGGGAGCGCTCCGGCCGCGACGGCCTTGTCGCGAGGCTCCTCGCCTTCCAGCGCGTCACCCGGGCCCGCATCCGCCTCGTCTTCGACGGCAATCCCGACGAGAAGCCGACGGACATCGTCGTCAATCCCAAGTTCACCATCCACTATCCCGGCGAGGGGCAGAGCGCCGACGACGTCATCCGCGACATGATCCTCCGGCAGACGGACCGCCGCCGCTTCTTCGTCGTCAGCTCCGACCGGGCCATCCGCGAGATGGCCAAGAAGAAAGGGATCGAGGCTGTGACCTCCGACACGTTCGCCCGCGAGCTCAAGGCGGCGATCAAAGAAGGAAAGAAGCGCCGCGAGCTCGAGAAGCGGACGGAAATCCCGACCGGTCTCGAGATCGATCTCTGGGACGAGGTGTTCAGGTCCAAGCCATGAAGAGATACTCGATCGTGGGCGCCGGGCGGCTGGGCTCGTCGCTCGGCGCCGCCCTGGCCCGGCGGGGCTGGGAGCCCGAGACCATCGTCGACCGCGACGCCCGGGCCGCCCGCGAAGGCCGGCGCATCGTCGGCCGCGGCCGGGCCTCGACCGACCCGGCGGCCGCGTCCGGAGCGAAAGGCCTGGTCATCATCGCCGTCCCCGACGACGCGGTCGGGCGTGCGGCCGCCGCGCTGGCCGGCGCCGGCGGCTCCTGGACGGGCCGGGTCGCCGTCCACACGAGCGGGCTCCTTCCCGCCGCGGCGCTCGCTCCGCTCGCGGAACGCGGCGCCCGCGTCGCGTCCCTCCATCCGATCCAATCGTTCCCGCGGAAGGACATGCCCGCCTCGGCCTTCACGGGCATCACCTGGGGGCTCGAAGGGGACGAGGCGGCGGTCGAAGCCGCCGAAGCGGTCGTGCGCGCGCTTCGCGGCCATGTCCTGCTCCTCTCCGCCAGGGACAAGCCGGTCTATCACGCCGCCTGCGCCCTCGCTTCGAACGCCCTCGTCGCCTTGGAGTGGACGGCCGTGGGGCTGCTGGGCCGGGCGGGGATACCCGAAGGAATGGCCGAGGCCGCCTTCTTTCCTCTCGTACAAGGAACTTTACAGAACGTAAAATCCTTTGGGCTGGAAAAAGCCCTGACCGGGCCCATTCTCCGGGGGGATGTGGCCACCGTCAGGCGGCATCTGGAGGCCCTCGGCGCCGATCAGGGGACGCGCGAGGTCTATGCGGTCCTGGGAAAACAGGTCCTCCGCCTGGCGGCGAAGAAGGGCCTTCCGGCCGGCCGCGTCAAAGCATTGAGACGTCTGCTCGAAGGTAGATGACCTCTTCTTCGAGCCGGACGCCGAACATCCGGGAAACCCTTTCCTTGAGGTCCTCGGCCAGGGCCCGGACATCGCTCGAGCGGGCGTTCCCCCTGTTGATGATGAAGTTGCAGTGGCCCTCATAGACCGCCGCGTCGCCCACCGCGAGGCCCCGGGCCCCGGCCCTCTCCAGGAGCTGGCCGGCGGCGATCCTGGCCCCGGTCGCGGAGCAGGAGTTCTTGAAGTAGCTGCCCGCGCAGGCCGTCCCCAGGGGCGGGTGCTTGGTCCGGCGCTTCTCGAGGATCTCGCGGATCTTCTTCTCCGATTCCCGGCTGTCCCCCGGAGGGCACAGGAGCGTTGCCGAGAGGACGATCCCCCCCGCTCTCTTGAGGGCGGAGTCCCTGTAGCCGAACCCCAATTCCTCCCTGGAAAGTGTTTTCCTCTCCCCGCCGGGCCTCAGGACGGTCGCGGTCTCGAGGACGTCCCCGACGCTCCAGCCGTAGGCCCCGGCGTTCCCGTAAACTGCGCCGCCCAGGGTGCCGGGGATGCCGGCCAGGAATTCGAGCCCGGAGAGCGACGCCTCGAGGGCCTCGCGCAGGACGCAGGGGAGCCCGGTCCCCGAGAGAACGGCCAGCCGGCCCTCGCCCCTGACGAGTCCCTCGAGCCTGTTGCGGATGATGAGCCCCCTGTAGCCGGCGTCGTCGAACAGGAGGTTGTTGCCGCCCCCGATCACGTAAAAAGGGTATCTCTCGGCGACGGCCAAGGCGACGGCCGATTCGAGCTCGCCCTCTGTCCGGGCCTCGAAGAAGAGATCGGCGGGCCCCCCGATCCCGAAACTGGACAGGGCCGAAAGGGGCACGTTTTCAGAAAGAGAGATGCCGATCCTCTCGAGAAAAACCTCCTTGAAGAGCGACTGCCGGTCCATGCGGGGTATTATAGCGCAGTTCTGGCATAATTATTGCAATATCTGGGGCATGGTACGCATGAAGGTTGACAAAGCCCGGGATGCGGACTATGATTCGAGAAATTTTCGAGAGAGGTTAGGCATGAAAAGGACACTCTTTGCCGTCGCGACCCTCGTCTGCGTCCTGGCCGGCTTCGCCGCCGCCCAGACCGCCGATGAGGAGTACCTCAAGGCCATGCAGCTTTCGGATAACTGCCAGAAGGCCAAGGCTCTGGAAGGCTATATCGCCAAGTACGCCGGCCAGGGCACGACCAACGAGCACTGGGCCTACGCCTATTTTTGCCTAACGCCTTGCGCTTCGACCGATCCGGTCAAGGCGGCCGAGGCCGGCGAGAAGGCCCTCGGCATGTCCGGCATCGACGGCCAGACGAGGCTCCAGCTCCTGGTCGCGATCCCCACCCTGTACAACAAGGCCGGACAAGCGGATAAGGCCGACGCCGCGGCCCAGAAGCTCATCGACGCCGGCAAGTCGTCGAGCGACGCCAAGGTCGGCGCCCAGCTCCAGGCCGGCGGCTACGTCATGATCGGCCAGTTCGCGGAGAAGGCCGGCAACTATGGCAAGGCCGCCGAGAACTACATCAAGGCCTACGGCATCTTCAAGGACGCGAGCATCTCCAAGCAGCTCAACGGCCTGGCCGCGACGCTCTACAAGAACGGCCAGTTCGCCGAGGCCGAACAGGTCTTCCGCCAGTTCTACGCGTCCGACAAGGGCCCCGAGAGCGCCGCGCTCCTCGGCCAGACCCTCTACAAGCAGGACAAGGTCGACGAGGCCCTGGCCATCTACAAAGAGGGCTACGCCATCAAGAAGACCCCCCCGCTGGCCCTGAACATCGCCATCATCCTGAACGCCAAGGTCAAGTCCGATCCGGCCCTGACCACGGAAACCATCAACGCCCTCATCGAGGCCGGCATCCTCAATCCCAAGGAATCCAAGAACCTCCTCGGCGCGGCCCAGAACCTCTTCGTCGGCCAGGACAAGGACCTGGCCCAGAGCTACGACAAGATCGCCGAGCACCAGAAGGCCATCGAGGAGTTCACCAAGACCTATAATTCCAAGATCGAGGGCAAGACCCAGGAGGACCTGTCCGCGGCCGACCAGCGGCTGCTCAAGACGCTCGAGGCCAACATCGAGGCCGAGAAGCAGGCCATCGCCCAGATCCAGGCGGGCCAGAAGGGCGTCCTCGACAAGTTTAAAAACCTCGTCGCCCAGGTCAAGGCCCGGCTGGGCAAGTAAGCGGCCCCCGCTCCGCACGCGATACCGCCCCCCGGCCGTCCCGCACGGCCGGGGCGGCGGGTTCCGATAAAGACAAAGGAGGGTTGACGTGGCCCCCTCTCCCGCCGGACCGAAGGGCCGCGCCCGGGCCGAGGCGCTGCGCCGGAAGATCCTCTACCACGAGCGCAAGTATTACGTCGACAACGACCCCCAGATCTCCGACGTGGAGTTCGACCGCCTCATGGCCGAGCTCCGCGACCTCGAGCGCCGCTTCCCGGACCTGGTGACCCCCGAATCCCCGACCCAGCGCGTCGGCGAGAAGCCCGTCGAGGGCTTCCCCACCGTCGTCCACCGGACCCCGATGCTGAGCATCGACAACGGCTACACCGAGGACGAGATCCGGGAGTTCGACGAGCGGGTCCGCAAGCTCCTCCCCGGCCGGGCCGTCGCCTACACGGCCGAGCTCAAGATCGACGGCCTCGGCATCTCCATCGTCTACCGCGACGGCAAGTTCGCCCGGGCCGTCACCCGCGGCGACGGCGCCCGGGGCGATGACGTGAGCGCCAACGTCAAGACCATCCGCGCCCTGCCGCTGGTCATCGAAGCCGAAGGGACGGTCGAGGCCCGCGGCGAAGTCTATCTCCCGTTCAAGTCCTTCCGGGCCATCAACAAGGAGCGCGAGGAGGCCGGCGAGGCGCTCTTCGCCAATCCCCGCAACGCGGCCGCCGGGTCGATCCGCCAGCTCGATCCCCGGATCACGGCCTCCCGCAACCTCAGCGTCTTCCTCTACTATCTCACCGTCGACGGGCGCGAGGAGCCGAGCCAGTGGGGCGCCCTGCGCCGGCTCCGGGAGCTCGGCCTGCCGGCCAACCCCCACTCCCGCTTCTGCCGGACGATCGACGAGGCCCTGGAGTATTTCCGGGAATGGAACGCCAAGCGCGACAGCCTCGATTACGACGCCGACGGCATCGTCCTCAAGGTCGACGGCGCCGAGGAGCGGCGCGAGCTCGGGACGACGGCCAAGTCGCCGCGCTGGGCCATCTCCTACAAGTTCCCGGCCCGCCAGGCGACGACCCGGGTCGACGGCATCGTCATCCAGGTCGGGCGCACCGGCGCCCTGACGCCCGTGGCCGTGCTCGAGCCGGTCAGGCTCTCGGGGACGACGATCAGCCGGTCGACCCTGCACAACGAAGAGGAGCTCCGGCGCAAGGACATCCGCGTCGGCGACTACGTCCTCATCGAGCGGAGCGGCGACGTCATCCCCCAGGTCGTCTCGGTGATGAAGGACCGGCGGCCCCGCGGCTCGAAGCGGTTCGCCTTCCCCAAGCGCTGCCCCGTCTGCGGCTCGAAGGTCCTCAAGCCCGAGGGCGAGATCATCTCGCGCTGCTTCAACACGTCCTGCCCGGCCCGCGTCCGGGAATCGATCCTCCACTACGCCTGGCGCCGGGCCATGGACATCGAGGGGTTGGGCGAGGCCGTCGTCGACCAGCTCCTCGCCTCCAAGCTCGTCCGCACCATCCCGGACCTCTACGACCTCCGTCACGAGGACGTCGCGGCCCTCGAGCGGATGGGGCCGAAGAGCGCCCGGAACCTTCTCGACCAGATCGAGGCCTCGAAATCCCGCGGCCTGGCCCGCCTGCTCTTCGCCCTGGGCATCCGCCATGTCGGCGAGCGGCTGGCCCAGACGCTGGCCGCCAAGTTCCGCTCCCTCGAAGCGCTCGAAGCGGCCGGCCAGGATGATCTCGTCGGGGTCGAAGACGTCGGCCCCAAGGTCGCCGAGAGCATCCTCTTCTTCTTCGCTCAGCCCGAGAACCGCGAGCTCATCGGCCGGCTCAGGAAAGCGGGCGTGAAGGACCGGGCCGCGGCGGAGTCGGCCGGCCCCAGGCCGCTGGCCGGGCAGGTGTTCGTCATCACGGGGACTCTCCCGGGGCTGAGCCGGGACGAGGCCCGCGAGCTTCTCGAGGGGCTGGGCGCTGAGGTCGGGTCCTCGGTGACCCGGAAGACGACCGGGCTCGTCGTCGGGGAGTCGCCGGGCTCGAAGCTCGACCGGGCCAGGGAGCTGGGCGTCCGGATCATCGGGGAGAAGGAGTTCGCGGAGCTCGTCGGCCGCAAACCGTAGCTATTTTTTTGGCACGTCGCCCATTTCCGGGAATCCTCTCGAGGCGGCGAGGGATGTTGCCTCGATGATCCCCGTTGCTGGAGGAGGGGACCCGCGCAGCGGGGGGGAACCGTGCGAACTGGTTCCCCGGGGGGCCGGGGAGCAAGAGGCATATCCCGAGCAAAGCCGGAGAGATGGTTCCCATTTTTCTTGCCATTTCCCGGACGGCGGGCGCATAATGGGCCGACAGTGTTCGGAAACCACCTGAAAGGAGGCCGGGAATGCTCAGACGCTATCAGATCGAGAACGCGAAGATCGTCGAATCCACGGACCCGAAAGCCCCCATCCTCCTCTATGTCAATCCCGACGAGGCCGAAAAGCGCCTCCTGGTCGACACCTACCAGGTCGACGAGCACACCCTCAACTCCGCCCTCGACCCCGACGAGCAGGCCCGTCTCGAGAGCGAGCCGGGCCACATCGCCTTCATCTACAAGCGCCCGAAGAATTATTCGGGCGACGACCAGCTCCTGTTCAAGGCCTCGACGATGGGCGTGTTCTTCTTCGGAGAGCTCCTCATCCTCGTCGCGGCCGAGGACACGAGCCTGTTCGAGGGCAAGCAGCTGGCCAAGGTCGGCAGCGTCCGCGAGCTCGTCATCCGCCTCATCTACCGGGCCATCTTCCACTTCATGGAGCACCTCAAGATCATCAATCAGATCGCCGACGACGTCGAGCAGAAGATCAACAAGGCCATGGAGAACAAATACCTCATCAACCTCTTCGCCCTGCAGAAGAGCCTGGTCTATTACCAGAACGCGGTGAACTCCAACGGCGCCCTGATCGAGAAGATCCGCCACAACGCGCCCAAGTTCGGCTTCACCCAGGAGGAGATGGAGCTGCTCGACGACATCGTCATCGAGAACAGCCAGTGCTACCGGCAAGCCGAGGTCTACTCGAACATCCTGGCCAGCCTCATGGACGCCCGGGCCTCCATCGTCAGCAACAACCTCAACGTCCTGATGAAGACCCTGAACATCATCACCATCTCGATCATGGTGCCGACGCTCGTCGTCTCGATCTTCTCGATGAACGTGACCCTGCCTTTCGCTTTGAAGGAGCTGCCGGCCTTCTGGAAGATCATGGGCCTCGCCGGCGTCTCCATGGTCGGCTTCCTGGTTTTCTGGAAATACAAGAAGTGGTAGTTATTTTTCGGCCCGCTTGTAGCTGACCGACAATCCCGCCCAGCTGCCTTCGGCGAACGTCGTCTCCATGTTGGGCAGCGAGAGGACGTGCTCGACGAAGCTGGCGCCGCCCCAGCCGCCGCGGCGCATGCGCTCCGACACGTTGTGGGCGGTGAACACGCCGCCGACCGTGAGCTTGGGCAGGACGGCGACGAAGTAGTTCTTGTACCAGTCCTTGTCGGCGTCGCAGAACACGAAATCGAACGGGCCGGGGAGGGCCGGAACGAGCTCGTGGGCGTCGGCGAGGCGCGCGTCGATATAGGCGTCGAGCCCCGCCTCCCGGAAATTGGCCACGGCTTCGCGGTGCCGTCCCTCGTCGATATCGACGGTGATGAGCTTGCCGCCCGTCTTGCTCAGGGCCCAGGCGATCCAGATCCCCGAGTGACCCGTGGACGTCCCGATCTCGAGGGCCCTCGTGTATTTATTCTTGACGATGATGTCGTAGAGGATCCGGCCGTCGGCCTCGGAGACGTTCATGTCGCGCCACTGGCCGGCGTGAGAATCGAGGAAGGCCCTGACTTTCCGGTCGAGGTCCGTCCCGGCCTGCCCCGCCGGGGCCGCGGAGGCGGCTGAGGCCGCGACGGCGAGGAGAAGTGCCAGGGCTCCCGCCCCGAGAAAAGACGCTTTCATGGCCGCCTCCTTGGTTCTAAAATGCCGTTCCCATCCATTATAACAGACGGGGGCGTCGCCCCGGGGGATTCCGCCGCCGTCGGGAAATTAGGGGAAGAATCCGCCGATTTGGGCGTCAAAAGACCTTATGGTATATTTCTGCGCTTAAATCCCCTTCGGGGCCCGTCCGAGGGCCTCGCGTTTCAGGAGACGAGACGATGTCAGATAATGCGCGACCGGGCCGGGCGAGACGCTTCGCCGCGGCATCCCTTGGCCTGATCCTCTCCCTCGGCCCCTTGCTCGCCGCCCAGGACCGGCCCCTGACCCTCGACGAGGCGGTCGGACTCGCCCTGGCGAGGAACGAGAGGGCCCTGGCCGCCCAGCAGGATGTCGCCGCCGCCAACGCGCGGGTCTCCCAGGCGCGATCGTTCTTTCTGCCCTCGCTGACCAGCACCAGCACCTATTCGCGCCGGCCGTTCGAGCGCACGATCACCGTCGGCGGGAACGAAGTCGTCATCCAGCGGCTGAATGGCCTGTCTGAAGCCATGCAGCTCAACCTGACTCTCTTTGACGCCCGGAGCCTGACCGGCCTCGCCGCGGTCCGGGCCCAGAGGAACGCCGACGTCGCCGCGGCCGCGGAAAGCCGGCGGCAGCTGGCTTTCGAGGTCAGTCAGGCTTTCCTGGCCACGCTGGGAACTTCCCAGGTCCAGGAGGCCTCCGCCCGGCGGTTCGCCTTCGCCGGGCAGAACCTCGAGGCGGCCAAGGCCCGCTTCGCCGCCGGGCTCGCTTCGGTCAACGACGTGACCCGGGCCGAGCTCGAATATGCGACGGCCGAAGTCGGTGTGACCCAGGTCAAGGGCCAGGTGGAGACAAGCACTCTGCAGCTCGGCTACCTGCTCGATGCGCCGGAGGCCGTCCGCGGCCGGCTCGTCGTTCCCGAGTTCCTGATCGAAGCCGCTTCGGCCGAGGCCGCAAACACCGAGGCTCTGGTCGACGAAGCGCTGGCCCGCCGCCTCGACGTCGGCTCGCTCCGATGGCAGGCCTCGTCACAGCGGGCCCTGGCCAAGGTGCCTCTGCTCGGCTTCATTCCGTCGCTCAGCGCGAGCGGCCGGTATACCATTACGAACGAGGCCGGCTTCAGCGGCCAGAACTGGAACTGGAACGCCGGCGCGACCCTGACCTGGTCGCTCTTCGACGGGGGCGTGCGCTTCGGCCAGGCCCGCGAGCGAAGGGCCCTGGCCAAGCTGGCCGACCTCGAGCTCCAGGCCGCGACCCGCCGGGTGGACGTCGAGGTCCGGGAAGCCCTGGTCTCTCTGGAGAATCAGCGGGCCTCCCTCCGGCAGGCCACCGTCGCCCACGAGGTGGCCAAGAAGAATGCGGCCGAAACGACCGAACTCTACCGCCAGGGCCTGGCCTCCGCGCTCGAAGTCGCCGACGCCAACGTCAGGCTCTTCGAAGCCGAGGTGGCCCTGGTCCAAGAACGCTACGGCCTGGGCGTCGCCTTCCTCAATCTGGAGGCGGCCCTGGGACTCGATCCCTTCGGGAAGGAGCCACGCACGTGATCAGCTCGATAAACCGGAAGCTCGTCGTCATCGCCGTCGCCGCGGCGCTCCTCGCTTTCTCCGGCGCCTGCAAGAAGAAGGGCGCCGCCTCGCCCGCCGCGGGCGGAGGGCGGGGGCGCGTCCAGTTCCCCGTCGACGTGGAACAGGTCTCCGTCCGTTCGCTCGTTTACAGCGTCACGGCCGTCGGTTCGGTCGAGGCCTTCGAGAAGGTCCAGGTCACGGCCCGGGTCTCGGGCGCCATCGACCGCGTCCTGTTCTCCGAAGGCGAATACGCCGCGGCCGGCCGGACCCTCGTCGAGATCGAGACCGAGCGCTATCGCCTTGCGGTCGAATCCGCCCAGGCGTCTTTTGAGAAGGCCGAGGCCTCCAAAGCCGATGCCGAGGCCGGGCTCAAGCGCCGGGAGACCGTCCAGACGCAGAATCCCGGGCTCATCCCGGGCGAAGAGGTCGAGACCTGGCGGACCAAGGTCCTCACCGCCGCTTCCGAGGTCGCCGAGAAGAGATCCGCCCTCAACCAAGCTAAGCTCAACCTCCGCGACGCCTTCGTCAAGGCGCCCATTTCGGGCGTCATCCAGACCCGGACGGTTCAGACCGGCCAGTTCGTCCAGACCGGTACGGTCCTGGCTTCGCTCGTCCGCCGCGACCCGCTTCTCCTCAGGTTCCGCGTGCCCGAGCGCGACGCCGCCCGGATCAAGCCCGGGCAGGAAGCGCGCTTCCGGGTCCGGGAGGACAGCCGCGAGTTCACGGCCAAGGTCGTCCACGTCGCCGAATCGGCCGACGACATTTCGCGCCTCGTCGACGTCACGGCCAACATCGACGACCCGAGCGATCGCACGCTCCGGCCGGGGTCCTTCGCCGAGATCTCCGTCCCGGTGGCTTCGGCCACGCAGGCCCCGGTCATCCCGGTCTCCGCCGTCCGCCCGAGCGAGCGCGGCTTCCTCGCTTACATCGTCGAAGACGATAAGGCCGTCGAGCGCATTCTGACCCTGGGCATGCGATCGGCCGACGGCCGCGTCGAGGTCCTCTCCGGCCTCAGCGGCGGCGAATCGCTCGTCGTGCGCGGCTCCGAGGCCCTCTCGAACGGCGTGACGGTGAGGATCGGCGCCCCGGCAGCCGCTCCGTCCCCGTCTGAAAAGAAATAAAGGATCGGCGCCATGAACCTCACCGAAGCCTGCGTCAGAAAGCCCGTCCTGGCCTGGATGCTCATGGCCGCCACCGTCGTCTTCGGCGTCGTCGCCGGGGGGCGGATCGGCATCAGCCAGTTCCCCGACGTCGATTTCCCAACGATCAACGTTTCCGCCTCCTGGGAAGGGGCGGCGCCCGAGGTCATGGAGAACGAGGTCGTCGAAACCCTCGAGGAGGCCCTCATCCAGGTCGAGGGGGTCCGGACGCTGACCTCGAGTGCGCGCCAGGGCTCGTGCAACATCACCGTCGAGATCGAGCTCTCGCGGGACGTCGACCTGGCCCTCCAGGACGTCCAGGCCAAGGTCTCCCAGGCGGCCC
>Ga0209706_10000873_pt1 | contig 17229 bp, 9 predicted proteins | sample PPLLaktember2015_6_FD_187263 | JGI IMG/M metagenome (GOLD analysis project Ga0209706, IMG submission 187263) | Freshwater sediment microbial communities from Prairie Pothole Lake near Jamestown, North Dakota, USA - PPLs Lake P8 Core (1) Depth... | ecosystem: Environmental > Aquatic > Freshwater...
TCAATATCCCCGATGCTCCACCCGCGACCAGTTCTTTCAGATGCGGCATATATCCCTGCTCCATCGCCGGGGCGAGAATCGTCCACGTGCCACCGTCTATGCCAATAATAAGAACTTTTTTGTTCATACCACCTTCTCCAACCAAAAACTGCTGGGATAATGAAACTCATCGAAACCCTCAGGCAACGGAAATACCGCAGCCAATTTATCCGGGAAATGCAGGTTCATATAATAATTGGAAAAGACAACTTCAAAAGCGATATTGAAGCAAAGAAATGCTTGCAGCAGATATTGTTCGGTAAAAAACTGCCGTTTGTCGACGATCCAGTCTTTGGGATATTCCATTGGAAAGAAAATATCGTGAATATGTATAAAAACCCCTTTATTCAATCGGGGCAGGACATCGAGATAGAGAAAATTGACATCGCCGCCTATTCGTACCACATGGCTGGAGTCAATAAAAAGTATATCGTTCGCTTGCAGTTGGGAAAAAACGTTTAATTCGACCTCTTCAACTTTTTTTTCGATCAATTCTGAAAGACCTGGGAAACCCTGTTTTAATACTTCGTTGGGATACGGCTCGATTGCCGAAAGTACTGCCGGGTTTCCTTCCCGGCGATTCATCTCACAGGCCCGCGCGGAAACGAAGGTAGAACTACCCGATCCGATTTCGATCACATTACGCGGTTTCAAACGGCGAATCATACTGTGCAATATGGCAGCCGGCTGATACCCAAAGTTGGGACAGTTCAAATAGAATTCGCAAGGAACATCGGTTTCGTCAATGGGGAAATTATATTCGTTTTTGTATTGGGAAAATACTTCTTCCAGAAGTTTCAACTGGCTTGTGACGTTCATATCGACCCCAGGCAACTGCGATTCTTTCTGCCACAGTTCCTCGTTGTTTCTAAGGTGACGTGTATCCGGTATTGGACTGTAATAGTTTTTGTCCATAACGTGAATACCCTGTTTTTGACATCGCTCAAAAAACCATTGTGACAATATAAGTTTTTTTATCTTTTTTCCGATAAACGACATATTCATACCTCTTTCACGTTTATTGGCCGGATGCGCCACTCTACTAACTCAAACGGACCGATTTGTCCTTCTTTATTGCTTTTTCAAAAGGCAAGTCCTTGTTTTGACTCGCCTTGTTCAGCTTTTGATCGATGCGAATTGTTCTTTCAATATCTTCCTGATCCCATAATCAAATTTCAGATCGCAAAGATGCATTATACCCAAATAGATCAAAATACATGCCTGTACTCTGCAAAAGATGAGGTAGCCTGACCCATTACCATATCATTTACCGCGCAGGAAGAGATTGCGGACAAAATTGCGTGACTGTTTCAATAGGGTGGACTTTTTGTGTGTTGGTCGGCTGGATATACAAGCAGCCGGTTCTTCCACTTCAGCAGGAAATTCGTCCAAATTTGATTGTTTGGCACAGATAAAAGCCCTCCGGGATCCGTACTGATAGTCACTTACTCCTTCGTAGTTGTCAAGCTGTGGTTTGAGTACAATAACAGAGTAGCCAAACTGTTTTATGATATCCAAGACAGCTTCTCTTGATGGCCGAAGAGTTAGTGAGTAATCGACAGCGTTATGAGGATTGTCTATATCTTCATGTAGTACGTTAAAAAATGAACCCGGTCTATCTATCACATTAGTATCTACAACCAAAAGATCGTTGGCTATCTGGGCAATTTTCTCCATAAGCACAATCGGTTTACTGATGTGATACAACAGCCCCAGGCAAAACACAATATCGAAGGAACCGAATTTCCGAAAATCCACTTCGAAAATATTGGCGGTGACAAACGTATATTTTTCTTTTGCTATTTGATTGACCTCAAAAACAAAACTCGCCTGGTCAACATGCATTTGTCGACCGTCTATACCTACTACTTCATCACAGCCGTTTTGTATAGCATGTAATGACCAAAAACCCGCATTACAACCGATATCCAGTATTCGTTTGCCCGCCAATGAACCGCCAAAATATCTCACAAGCGGATCAAAAAAATAACGCTTGCGCTGATTGTGACGATTAATATGATCCTGGCGAAAAATCGGGGTCAAGTTCCCCTGAAGATCAAACTGGTAATGCCATCTCGAAAAACTGTTTATTTTCTCGACAATTTCGCTCTTATTCATTATCTGCCACCAAACCCGGTAAATCCGTATAAAAAAAGTAATTACACCAATTCCAATTACACTTTGCCACTCGAGTTTTTGTAAACCATTACAACCCAAGAAACTATAAAAAACCAATCAGAACTCTTATACCCGATCATCCATTACAAAATCCTGATCCTGTATTGCGTTATTTTATCTGAAAACCATATTTCCAACAAGTGCAATAATCAGCTTTTAATAGATGCAAATTGCTCCTTCAATATCTTCTTAATTCCATAATCAAATTTGAGATCGCAAAAAAACATCGCCCCCATATATGTCAAAACGCCGATTATAACCGACAACGAAAAATATATTATATTAAGCCAGGACAAATATACAGTATCGCTGTGAGCAAATATAAAGCCTTTGAAAAGGACAACTACATTCGCCATAATCAGCATTCCCAGCATGGGCAGAGCCATAAGCCTGGCCATATCCAGGAAGCGAACCCGGATAAGCTTCAAAGCTGTATATACCACCAACGGAAATACGATCAGAGAATTCAAAACAACCGCAAAGGCAGCGCCCAAAATGCCCCACCACACCGTCAACGGATAGATCAATATGGCCAGCAGCACGAACTTGAGAAAGAGTATTTTTGTGGTAATTTTCGGTCGTCCCAGAGCCCCAAAAGGTGACCCGATCACCGTCCCCAGAGAACTAATCAGCCCCCAAATCGTCAGTACCTCCAGAGTCGCAACCATAGGCATCCACTTTTGACCCATGAATATCCTGGTAAAATCATCGGCCAAAACAAAAATCAAACCCGAAATCGGAAAAGACAAAAACGTAGCTAATTGTATAACCTTTAAATACCCCCGACGCAGACGGGGCAAATCATCCTGTAATTTCGAATACGCCGGAAACGTAATCCCTGAGATTACCGCCGTTATTTCCGTTGTTGGCATATTCGATATCTTGAATGCCATTTGATAATAACCGAGCATGACCACCCCTAGTACCTTTCCTACCAAAATGTCGTCTCCTTGAACCACAAGAAAAACCAGGACTGTCGAACCGAAAACCCATTTGCCGAACCCCCAAAGCTCTTTCACCTTCTCTTTATCCAACTCCAGTCTGGGCCGGTACGGATGTATTATATAACTTAGAATTATCCTGACAAAATTTCCCGCCAGACTGCCCAGCACCAGCGCCCAAACGCTTTTGTATATCAACGCGATAGGAACAGCCACCAGAACATCCACCACAGTCCCACTCATTTGCATAACAAACTGCTTGTGAAATTCCAGTTCCTTGGAAAAGTAAACAATAGTGATATTGGAAAAGGCCCCTATCAAAAACGAAATTCCCATTATGCGAATAATATCCACCGCCTGCGATATATCAATCGGCTTGTCAGGCTGATCGAAAAACCTTACCACGCGGGGAGCGATAAAATACAAAATCCCGAACAAAATGACCGCACGGATCAGCCCTGTCGTCCAGGCCGTGTTCAGATAGGATTTGATGTTCCCTTTCTTTTGAACCAGAGCAGCCGAAAAACCGGTTTGCGTGAAATTCTCCAGCACTGCCATGATCAACAAGGCAATGCCCAGAAGACCAAAATCACCTGGCGTGAGAAGCTGGCCCAAAATCACCAGTCTTCCCGCTGCCAGAAGCTGTTGGCTTATTCGCAGGGCAAAAACCCAAAAACCGCCCTTAACTACCCGATGGTTTAACCGGGGCTCCACTTCACTAGAAACACAGCCGGATGTCAATTGATCGTCTTGCTTCATTCTAACTTATGATAACATAAAGACTTATTCTACAAAAGAGTTTTTCCGTCCAAATCTGATTCGATGCCCCCGAAAAAACCTAAATAGCCGTAACTGCCTTATTTATAGGCAGTTATAGGGTCGATGAGCCGGTCTCTCGAATCTATTTTATAATTTCTATATTTTTGTGATATTTTTGTGATATTTTCTATTGACAAGCTTTGTACACATGTTATAATAGACCCAGATAGTACGGTAGGCTGTGGACGTTTGTGCGTCCGTGAGAAAAGTTTATTTGGCTTTTATATATTTTTGTGCCGCTGTTTTTGCTATAATTGCTATAATACTGTAGGCGCTTATTGCTAAGTTGTTATTCTTGCTATTATTGTGTCATACCTGATCGTGCCTGCCTGAAATGATGGCTCCAGGTTCTTGTTTTCCATAAGGCAACAGGAGCCTTTTGCCGGAAAGTTGTCCACTGCTGGTTCAGCGGTGTTAGTTTTTCTGTGGCTTTCCGGTAAGATCAGAACCAAAATTGAATCCTAAACCCGACGAGTTTTGGCCCGGGTGAGCGTCTCTGCGTTGGAGGCGAACTGCTATAATAAAGTATGTTATTTTAGTTGTTTCGGTTTGGCTCGGGCCTGTTAGTAATAGGTCTTATTTAAGGAGGACCAATCATGAAACGTAGGAAAGGTTTTACATTAGTTGAGTTGTTGGTGGTTATCGGCATTATTGCTCTGCTGGTTTCCATTCTCATGCCGGCTCTGGGAAAAGCAAAGGAGCTGGCCAAGCAGATTATGTGTGGCAGCCAACTGAGCGGCCTCGGCAAGTCTATCATGATGTATGAGAATGATTATAAAGAGCAAAGCCCAAAGGGTTGGAGTGTTCAAACCGCAACTTTCGGCGTTGGATCTGGCACGTATAATGATCTGGGAGGGGCTACCCCTACTGCCAAACAACGCTGGGCCATTGGTTATTACGACACTGAGGTAAATCGTCAGACAATTCCAACCATAGGTCTGTGCCTCTATCTACTGGTCAAAAAAACAGACGTTGATCCCAAGGCGTTCGTGTGCCCTAGCGCACCAAACGACACGCCGATGAGGTTGACGGATGCACAAACAGTCGATCCTAGCGTCACCGAGTGGACCGACCTGGGCGACTTCCAGGGCGGGGGGAATTTGAGTTATTCATACAATGAGCCTTGGGACAGGCATTGTGACTCCTCAGCTCCAGGCTCTCTGGCGCTTATGGCTGATAAGAACTGGTGCTTTGATACCCCAATGCTTGCGGTAAATCTTCCCGCCAGTGTTGCACCGCAAACAGGTAGCAATGCAAATGTTGGCACTGATAACTTCAGTGGCACTTGGGACGACATGCCGCTTCCGAACACGGCCACCCCCAATCCGCGTCATGGCAATTCCAACAACCACCAGACCAGATGCCAGAATGTGCTCTTTTATGGCACCCACGTGACCAAACCTACCACACCTCTTGTTGGTATTGGCAATGACAATATTTATACATTTTGGGGGACGCAAGCACCATTTACAAACACGATGATAGGTTATTGGGGCCGGGCGGGTCATGGTCCGGAAATAACCTTCTTGGCTGCATTAGGGAGCAGACCTGATAACAACGATAGTTACCTGTGCAACTAATCGGCAGGAACAAAACCGGCCGAATAATGAGTTCTGACTGAATATCTAAACAGGGTGGCCTATAGTAAGGGCCACCCTGTTTTTTTGAATCGCAAATTTGGTTGGCTTCCGGGTATCTGCCCGGTCAGGGTTGACGAGGGATGATAAATCTTATCAGGAACAAGAGTGTTTATCTGATATTTCTGTTGTTTCTACTAGTGGTGTCTCTGCTTTATACAGCTTTGGGACATCAGTTAGTCACGGCCATGTATGAGGGTAGATCGCCGGACATTCTGAACAACCTGATCAAATACCAGCACAAAAAACCGGTTGAACATTATTTAGTACTGGCAGACAAATTGTTTTATCGGACGGTCTTTGAAGTTTGGTTTTTTTCTTGCCTGGCACTGCCTTTTTTCATAATACTCCGGTCGTTTTTTCGCTACGACCGACCATCGTCAGTTGAATCAGAATTAACCGGCACTCAACCGCCTGGTTCGCTGTCTGCCTGTTCGCAATACTCCATATCACATATTAAAATCATTTTTTTCGTAGCGATTCTGATCCGGATTGTATTTTTACCCTTTGTGGTGAATCTGCCTTTAGCCGGTGATGAAGAGTATTACTGGTCTGTTCCTAAACTGCTGGCAGACGGAGACTTTTCCTCCACCGTCTTACGGCCTCCATTATGGGGTTATTTGCTGGCGATTCCGGCGGCGGTTTTTGATCAGCCAATAGCAGGACGGATACTGACTGCTCTTATCGGCGCTTGCACTGCGCCTCTGGCATATCTGTTGGGAACCAGACTCTTTGACAATCGCACCGGTCTGATTGCCGGCCTGATTTATGCTTTCTATCCCGAACATGTGGCTTATTCCCACGGTTTGTGGTCAGAGGTACTGTTTGGATTTCTGGGCTTGCTTTCCACCTATTTGTTTTTTCTTTTTGCCGAAGATAAACAAAAGAATAAATTCTTATTCCTGAGTTTCTTCGTTGGTGGATTCGCTCTGCTGGCCAAGGAATTTGCGGTTATATTATTTGCCGGACTTGTAGTTGCTTTATTCTTCCTGAAAACAAAGCACAAAATAAGAAAAGCGTTGATTTGTTGTTTCTTGTTTTTCTTGCCGGTTTTTGTGTATTCGCTGACGCTTTCTTGGATGCTTTCTTCCCCCAAACGCGTACGCGTAATCGTACTTAGCGATGCGCCGGTAAGCAATTTTCGCCAGGTCGTCATAGGCGAAAAGTTCACATACGATTTTGACAAGCGTGAGGAGTTGGTATCGGGACTCATAGGCGCCGTCGGAAAAAGAACCTTCCACCAGACCATCCGGACCATGAAAAGCCAATTCTATAATCTTTGGACACCTAATTCCTTTCCCATTGTCAGATTGCTTGCCGGTCACACGCCTGAAATTTGGGGCTACGGCCTCTCCAGACCTTGGCCTTGGGTTTATTTAGTTGCCGGCGGCTACATATTTGTGATCCTCGCGGGCCTGACAGGGTTATGCCTGGCCGAGCCTGGACCATTCAAGACCTTTGCGATTGTATGCCTCGTATGTCTTTCTTCAACCTGTGTCCTGGCGCTCTTGTGTTCGAGGCACCGATTTCCTTTCACGTTCATATTCATCTTATACACAGCCCATCTGTTAGTAAATGCCAAAGCCCTGCTCGGCAATCCCAAAAATACAGCAAAAATTGTGGTTCTCGTGATTCTTCTGAGGATATTTGCTGAGATAGTCTTGTGTAAACTGCCAACCTTTGGTTCCTGGGGCTAACTTAACTAGGCAGGTTTTTCTGTCAAATAGAGGCTCATCAGACAAATGAATCGACAAAAATTTATTATGATAGCCATCGGAGTCGCATTGCTTTTGACCACAAGTTCCCTATCGGAGGCCGCGCGCGGCCTTGCGGGAAATGAGGACAAGACGATACCAACAAGAGTGATCAGCACCCAGCCACCCTTGCGGTGGGAAGACGCTATGATCAGCGGCAACGGTTCCACCGGCATCATGGTTATGGGGCTTCCACTGGATGATCTTGTGATCGTCAACCACGAGAAACTTTGGACGGTGGGCAATGATTACAGACCGCAGACGCCTGATCTTCGCGAGGCATGGAAGGTGGCGGCTAAAATAGCCCAGCAGGGACGGTATCTTGACGCGGATATGTACATTGTCGAGGAAGTGCAAAAGAAAAATCGCGAACTGTATGGCGAACAGTTCAGGGGTGGACGTCCGGGGTACGATCGAACGCACCCCGGGTTCCATTTGCACGTCTCTACGGAAAGCAATGGTACGCCCATCGGATACCGGCGGGAAACGAACCTGGAGACTGGTGAAATCTCTGTATTTTGGACGGACAACCGGGGTGACTGGGTCCGGCGAGTTTTCGTTTCGCGAACGCACGACGTCATCGCCATGGAACTTACAGCACCGGCAGGCTCACTGGTCAATGCGACCCTGCGACTGGCCGAGGCCCCGGGAAAACTGGAAGGGGACGTGGCTGCCGTCAGCATCGATCATGACGACGTGGAAATGTACTACCATGCGACGTATGGCCGAAACATGGGAAAAAGTAAGCCGCAGGGCTACCATGCCTTGGCCCGCGTGATAGTAACAGACGGGAAAACTCGCGCAGTGGAAAACGAGCGGCTGGAGATCATTGGCGCAAAAAACGCGCTGGTTCTCATACGGCTTGAATATCTCGATGACGCTGCCGCGGCGGACCGTGCGGCTTTGCGATTAGCATTGTCGAAGCTGCCTGGCGAATATGAAAAATTGCTCGCGCCGCACGCTGCTGTGCATGGCGAGATGTTCCACCGCGTGACACTCGATCTGGGCGGCCGTCCGGAGACCATACCTTCAAGCGAGGCTCTTATCACCCAGGCTTCACAGGGCAAGTCCCTGCCCGAGTTTTTCGAGATGATGCACGCGGTGGGCCGTTATGCATTGATCTGTGGGGCCACGGGCGAGCTGGCTCCAACCTTAATGGGTCTGTGGGGCAACCAGTGGAATCCGCCATGGGACGGCCGCTATACGTTCGACGCCAACCTGAATCTCGCCATCTCAGCAGTATCCCAGGGAAATCTGCCCGAGGCCATGGACACATACACATCTTTTCTTGAACGTAACCTTGATGACTGGCACAAAAACGCCGAGATGTTGTACGGATGCCGCGGCGCAGTGGCGGACCTGTGCCAGGGATGGCGCCATGGCGCCGTACTGATGCCGACGTATCCGTGGACCGGAGGCGTGGGATGGCTGGCGAGTTATCTTTATGATCACTATCTCTTCACGCAGGATCGCGAGTTTTTGAGCAAGCATGTGGTGCCGATGCTCAAGGACGCGGCCGATTTCTATGATGATTTTCTGAAGAAGTATCCGGAATTGAACGGGCGCGTCGTTTTCTATCCATCGATTTCGCCTGAAAATACGCCTGTGATGACACCGGCCCAACAGAGCACGGACGTGGTGCCAAACGCAACCGGCGAGATTGCCATTTGCCGCCAGGTGCTGACCAACCTGATCGCCGCTTGTCGCGAGCTAGACATCGAAAAGGAAAACATACCACGTTGGGAAAAGCTGTTGGCAAAGTTGCCGGACTATGTCATTAACTCCGACGGCGCCCTGGCCGAGTGGGCCTATCCGGGACTGGGCGACAGGTACAATCACAGGCACAGTTCTCACCTGTACGGTATTTATCCGGGGCTTGAGATTTCACCCGATCGAACACCCGGACTCTTCGAGGCCGCTCGCATGGCGATGGAGAAGCGGCTCGAAGCCGGGCTGGGCAATAATTCGGCGCACGGGCTTATGCACGTCAGCTTTGTAGCGGCCAGACTCAAAAACGCCCGCCTGATGTGGCGCATGTTGAGCACCTTTGCCGAACTTCCTTTCGTAAATACGAGTTTTATCACATGCCACAACCCCGGCCCGCGAATTTACAACCTCGACTCGACATTCAGCATGCCGGCGATTCTGACGGAAATGCTGGTTTATTCGCAGCCGGGCTTTTTGGAACTGCTTCCTGCGCTGCCCCAGGATAAATTCACACGGGGCACATTGCGAGGGGTTCTGGCGCGTGGAGGTATAGTGGTCGAGCAGTTGCACTGGAACAAAACGCTGGGACAGGTCGATGTAACGTTACGTTCCCAACGGGCTCAGTCGGTGAAGCTGCGATTTGGCATTGACTTGCGTTTCGTAAATGCCGCTGACCCAAAAGATCAAAAGGTAGTCACTCACGACGAACCGGGCCAGTGGATCATCGACCTTCCCGCGGACCGATCCGTGAGTCTGAATTGCCAATTTTAGCGAGTGAGACTCAGAGGGGGTCTATTTCTGTATCTATCTGTTCGAAGCTATAAGTTGCCTAGCCCGGAACCGGAAATTCCCGGCACAACTCGGCTGTTTCCTTACGCACCTCAGCGACCACTTGGTCATCGCCGCCACTGGCCAGCACCTTGTCAATCCACTCAGCAATCTGCTTCATGTGCGGTTCTTTAAGACCGCGGGTTGTCAGCGCCGGAGTACCAATGCGAATCCCGCTGGCTTCCATGGGTTTTCTTGGATCGAAAGGAATCAGGTTTTTGTTGACTACAATTCCCGCATCGTGCAGCCATGTTTCCACTGCCGCTCCGGTGAGCTTTTCGTCGTACGGACGCAGATCGACCAGAATCAGGTGATTGTCCGAACCGCCCGAACAAAGCCGAAACCCCTTACTCGAAAGTGCCTCAGCCAGCACTTGACAGTTGTTCACTACCTGTTCCATATAACTCTTGAATTCCGGCTGCAACGCCTCACCGAAAGCAATCGCTTTGGCTGCGATTACATGGCACAGCGGACCGCCCTGCATCCCGGGAAACACCGCTGAGTCAATGGCCTTGGCATAATCCTGTTTACACATAATAAAACCGGACCGCGGACCACGTAGCGTTTTATGCGTGGTGCTGGTAACGATCTGACATACCCCGACAGGATCGGGATGCAGTCCTGTACAGACCAGCCCGGCAATATGGGCAATATCCGCCAATACCAGGGCATCGCATGTATTTGCTATTTCCGCGATACGCTCGAAGTCAATTGCCCGGGGATAGGCACTACCGCCACAGACGATCAGTTTGGGTTTGTGTTCTTTGGCTAGGGCGTTCATTTGATCGTAGTCGATGGTTTCGGTATCGGCCTTGACGCCATAGCTCACAAAATTATAAAACTTACCGCTGAAGTTGACCCGAAAACCATGACTGAGATGCCCTCCGTGAGCCAGGTCCATCGCCAGAACAACATCACCCGGTTTCAGCACCGCAAAATACGCCCCCATATTGGCCTGCGTACCCGAATGAGGCTGAACATTCGCGTGTTCGCAGCCGAAAAGCCGCTTGCACCGCTCGATCGCCAGTGACTCTGACTGATCCACGTGCTCGCAGCCGCCGTAGTAACGCTTACCAGGATATCCCTCAGCGTATTTATTGGTCAGACAGCTTCCAGTAGCCGCCATAACCGCCGGCGACGTATGATTTTCAGACGCGATCATCTCCAGCATACCCTGTTGACGCTGATGTTCCTTGCAGAGAATATCGTACATTTCCGCATCATTTTCTTCGAGATATTTCCAATAGTCCAACACTTCATTCTCCTAAACCAAATAGCACTAACAAAAGTCCTGTCATTTCGTTCCATAAGATTCCAGCCAATGTTGACTCAATATGTAAAAATCTTCAAAATCGATCACGGTATCGGCGTTCACATCCACATTAATAAGCTCATCGGCATAATCTTCATCGTTTTTATTTGGCTGTCCATTCCCATGCCCCTGACCGTTTAATATCGCCAGGGAAACCTCCAGTTGGCTTATACTTCTGTGCAATGATTTTTTCGAAGACACCTCGTGCTGCATCGCAGAATGAATCTTCTGGCTTGCCTGGACAATATCACCCGGCTCCAGCCCGTTCGAATCGCCGCTGTTTTTCAAGTTATTGAGAAGTTCCCTTGCCGCCTGCTCACTGGCCAGCGCCTCATCGATAAGCTCCAGCGATTCAGCCTTTCGGGCCATGGCGTCTTCAATGTGCCCCACTACAATATCCAGCACAGTCGTACCCTTCAGGAACAAAATCCAAACCGCGCCCCGGTCGTAGCCTCCGTCATCATCGCCACGAGCGCCAACAATAAGATCAACCGTGCCATTGCCATCCAAATCATCCACCAAAGCCAATGCGCAGCCAAACATATCATCAGTGTCTATAATTCCGGTGAAACCGCCTTCGGTATCACTAATCTTCTGATGATCCTTAACCGTACCGTCGGAATTCAAAAACATAATCCAAACAGCGCCTGTACTATGTCCTCCATCATCATCTCCATCGGCACCGACAGCAAGATCGTTCACGCCGTCGCTATCGACATCTCCCAACGAAACTACAGAAACACCCAAAAAATCATAGTCATCCAAGTCCCCAGTGAAATTGCCTTGGGTATCACTGATTTTTTGGTGGGTCTTGACTGTGCCGTCCATGTTCAAAAACATTATCCACGCCGCCCCCTTATCCGTCCAGCCATCATCATCGCCGGGCGCGCCGACGGCGATATCACACACGCCATCACCATCCAGATCACCAAGGCGGGCAACGGAAAGACCAAACTCATCGCGGTTGTCCAAAACACCGGTAAAACCTCCGTGTGTATTACTGATCTTTTGTTGCCCCTTGACGGTACCGTCGCTATTCAAAAACAATATCCAAACCGCACCCCTGTTTTCTCCACCATCATCATCATAGCGAGCTCCGACGGCAATATCAATGACGCCATCCCCATCCAAGTCACCCAGGCAATCGAGAGAATAGCTAAATGTATCGCCGTTATTTAACGTTCCCGCAAAACCACCTTCGATCTCGTTAATCTTCTGATGGGCCTTGACCGTACCGTCGCTATTGAGAAACAAAATCCAGACCGCACCGGCGTTATGCAACCCATCAGGATCAGCTACCATACCGACGGCTATATCAGTGACGCCGTCCCCATCCAGATCGCCCAGACAGGCAATGGAATGTCCAAAGTAACTGTAAGCTCTTACGATTCCGGTAAAATTCCCCTGCCTGCGACTGATTTTTTGATGGCTTTTAACCGTCCCATCGGGATTCAAAAACATTATCCACACCGCCCCACTATCCGTCCAGCCATCATCATCATTTGGCGCGCCGACAGCGATATCGCCTGTGCCGTCACCGTCCAGATCGCCAAGATAAGCGATACCACGCAAACCCAGAGCATCCCCATCATACAAAATCCCGGTAAAATCCCCTTCGGTACTGCTAATTTTCTGGTAACCTACGATTTCCAGCCCTAACACCCCGTGGTACATTGTCAGAACCAGACATACCAACGCCAAACCAATAATCCTGCACTTTTCCATAACATCTTCTCCTAAAAAATATTTGGTGATCGAATAATGGCTTACCGCCTAACTACTTTTATTACAATACGTTATGGCAAACCAGCCGAGACAAACACCCTCCCGGCAAGAACTTCTATCGGGAAACCAGCGATATACCTCCTTTGGCAGGTTATAAACTAATTTGCTCGTTATTATTATATTCAATAGCTTACTCCGCTCACCATAATATCAAAATCTACTTTGAATTGCAAGCGTTAGGTGGTTTTTTTTTTGCGATTTTTACCGCCAAAATCAGCGGAAATTGAGGTGTTTTGCCCCTGAAGACCGGCCTATAAATGTTCATAATGGTAAAATCCTTAATATTGATGTTGGCGTCAAAAGTCGATATTCACACCTAAAATTGCCGTTCTAGTGCCAAAACCAATGCCTCAAAATACTTTTGAGGCTGGCATCTACATTGTATTTTGCTTTAGAACTAGTATATTTTTCGTAAAGTAAAAACTTCGGCCGAACCCCAGATGCCGCCTTTTACAGGTATAGTACTGTGGGTTTGCCGGATTATTTCAAGAATACGTTTCTGTCCTTGTTTGGTTGCTTTGTATGAAATGTTCGATACGTAAAGGGTTTTTTCGTCAAGCTCATTTGTCCATCTGCTGCTGTTTTCCAGAAGGTCCTTTTGGCTGGCAACAAAGACTTCGACATCTGGCCGAATATGCCAAAGCAACTTACCCAGAACGGCTACATTAGAATTGTCCAATATGATTCGATCTATGTTTTGCAAGACGGCCACAGGGTCCGCTGCCTGACGCTGCTGCGAAAAATACCCCTTAAGTAAGATAAATGAAAAGGACGAAAACAAGAACATAAAACATGCTAAGAAGGTTATAAGCTTCTGGCATTTTCTCAAAGCGCGTAAAAATAAAGTTAAAACCGCGGCGGCAAAAGGCCAGGCTATAAACAAATATCTGCCACCCATAGCATGTTCGGCGCTTAGAAAAGACAAATACATTAAAATTATACTGCCGGAAATAAAAACAAATGCCAGACACACATATTTGATTTTTATGTCTGTTTCTTGAACCACGTTGATAAATATGTTTCGTTTCTTAAAACATATTCCCGTCAGGGAAATAAGCAAAATCAACAACAGCAAAAAAGTGATCTCGGCAATATGACAGGTAACAGGATACTTGACAAATATTTCTTGGGTTCGCCCCGGCAAAAAAGCAAGGATTACACAGGCGAACCGGTAGGGTAAGTCGGAAAAACTAAAGGCTTGACGACCCAGTTGTTGCCTTTGCATGGAATCGAACATGTCGGGATTAAATACCAGCAGTATAATACCGCCTGCACAGAGCGATAGTAGAGCAAAAACCATCTGCTTGCGATTATGCTTAACCAGCGTAAGAATAAACCATAACGCGCAAAAAGCAATAACGAGAATGAATTGAAAGTGCGTCAAAAGACCAGCGCCGGCCCATAGTGCCAGTAATAAGAAATCCTTAAACGTGGAGCATCGCTCTGCATCGGTGATTTTTAAGCTCTGCCAAACCAGACAAATGGCCCATAATCCCAGCAGACTATATTGGCGAATTAGGAACGATGCTTCTATTACGGATGGACTAACGCCCCAAATAAAAATACCAATAGACGCCCACAGAGCGTCGGCAAAAATATAGGACAAAAACCTGTAGAGCAGGAACATGATGATTAAGTCTATAAGCAGATTAAGTACGACCCCGGACCACATGTTTAGCCCTAAGGCAGCCGACCACAAATGCAGCACCCAGAAATATAACGGCGGATGAATATCTTTGTGGGCAAGACCGCGGCGAATTTTATTGAAACAAAAAATATCATCGAAACGCCAAAAATCCTTCCATTCCTCCGCTGGCGCCCAGACAGCATAGGGGGGTGTTTTTTCCTGAAGCACCTTGACACAATCTTCCTGTTTGCCTGTTATGGACAACAGAGAAATGACTTCGTCGCCTATAAAATCAACTTTATCAGATAGAATGATCAAGCGAAGGGTAATGGCGCACGCTACCGCCAAAATGGAAATGAGTACAGCATATTGACGCTTATCCATAGGCTTGCCAAGTGTCTGTTTGGGGCGATTTTTTTATAATCCCTAACAATCGGTCAGCTTGCCAGCTCGGAGTCGCCCACGGCGAAAACAACATTTCTCATTATATCGTTGCACATTTAGTTCGCAAGAAAATTGTGCCTATTCGCTGTAATGTTATAAAAACCAGTTATTTATGTGTATGTTATTGGTTGTAAATTACTTGCCGATTAAGTTTTTTTTTATATAATTATGCTTATGAGCAATCCTGATATTTCCAATGCCGACCAGATTGCCGCTGATCTGACTCCGCTTATTAAGGGAGCCGTTCGTGCCGATCGGCTGGCACGGGCCATGTACAGTACCGATGCCGGCATTTACCAGATTCCACCGCTTTGCGTCGTACTGCCTGCTTGCCACGAAGATATCGTTCAGGTGGTTTCTTACGCCGCCAGCCGCGGTATCCCGGTCATACCCAGAGGCGCCGGCACCGGCCTGGCTGGCGAATGCCTGGGCGACGGCATCGTTATGGACCTCAGCCGTTTTATGAACCACGTGATCGAAATAGACCGCCACGCCAATGAGGTAACTGTCCAGCCTGGCCTGGTGCTTGAGCAGTTGAACCGCCGCTTGGCCCCGATCGGCAGGCAGATCGGTCCCGACCCCGCCAGCGGCAACCGCGCCACGATAGGCGGCATGATAGGCAACAACGCTACCGGCGCTCGTTCTCTGAAATATGGTTATACCGGCGATCATCTAAAGCGTTTACGTATTATTTCCGCTCAGGCCCAGACCATGGAATTATCAGCCGACTCAATTGATGCGCACTCAACCGACCAGCCGACCCAATGGGCTCGCGCCGTCCATGATTTACTAAGCAAAAGTCAGGATTTAATCGCCCGCGTCAAACCCCGCTGTGACCGTAACGGCAGTGGCTACAATATCTATCACGCACTGAAAGATGATAGTGTTGATTTACTTCAGTTGATTGCCGGTTCGGAAGGAACCTTGGCCATAGTTTCACAGGCAACCTTGGCGATGGTGGACCTGCCGCCGGTCAAGGTCTTGTTGCAGGTCAATTTTGACTCGCTCGCCGCGATGGCCCGCGCGATACCATTCATATTACCGCACAACCCTTCCACCTGCGAGTTGATGGACGGCCAATTATTAACTTTGACGCGCGATGCCTATCCACAATATCACGATGTCCTCCCTGACGTGGTGGCATCATTGCTGGTCGAGTTTGACGGCACCGACGAAAATGCCGCGGTTAGCCAAATGCGACAAACTCATAAAATGCTCCGGCAACTGCCCCTGTCGGCACGGCCTGCCGACACCCACGAAATTATCGACCCTGCTTTACAGAGCCGTATCTGGACGGCGCGTAAAGCAGCCACTCCCCTGCTGTTCCGCAACAAAACTGCCACTCAGCCGATCCCCGTAATAGAGGATGTTGCCGTTGACCCATCTCAGTTGGCCGAGTATCTCGATGGCCTCGACCGCATTGCCCGGCGATTAGGCGTTCCAATGGCTTATTATGGCCACGTCGGCCATGGCCAGTTGCACCCTCGCCCGTATCTCGATCTTCACAAACCTGACGATGTAAAAAAAATGCGACGGTTGGCCGATGAGGTCTTCAAACTTGCCTGGTCGCTCGGCGGTACGATAAGCGGCGAGCATGGCGAAGGACTGGTAAGGGTCTCATTCGTCGAAAAACAGTACGGCTCTGAAATGTACCAATTATTCCGCCGCATCAAACAGACATTCGATCCGAACGGCATTCTCAACCCCGGCAAAATCATCAACGACGATCCCGACATCATGATCAAAAATCTGCGTTTTTCCCACACCCCCATCCGGGCCGACAAAACCACAAACCTCATTTTCCACGGCGACGAGTTGGCCCGCGAGACCGAACAGTGCAACGGCAACGGTTTGTGTCGTTCGTTCGATCCGCTACTGACGATGTGTCCGATATTTCGCGCCACCGGCGACGAAGACGCCGCCCCGCGAGCACACGCCAATCTGATGCGCCACTGGCTCAGCGGCCTGTTCGACGAGAATATTATGCAAAGCGACGATTTCAAGCGAACCGTCGATTTATGCGTTAATTGTAGAATGTGTGCCATTGAGTGCCCGTCGCTGGTCAATATCCCCAAGCTCATGATAGAGGCACGCGCCGAATATGTAAAAAAGCACGGCCTGACCAAAGCCCAGTTTATCCTCACCCGTAGCGAACTCA
>Ga0209706_10000874_pt1 | contig 17215 bp, 15 predicted proteins | sample PPLLaktember2015_6_FD_187263 | JGI IMG/M metagenome (GOLD analysis project Ga0209706, IMG submission 187263) | Freshwater sediment microbial communities from Prairie Pothole Lake near Jamestown, North Dakota, USA - PPLs Lake P8 Core (1) Depth... | ecosystem: Environmental > Aquatic > Freshwater...
GCTGCTCCTGGTAGGCGATCGCATCGTTGAGGCGCGCGAGGATGCGCCGATAGTCCGCCATGCGGGCCGCGTCCATGCCGCCGCGCCCGGCCTCCTCGAAATGGCGCGCGTAGTCATTGCGATAATTGTTGAGCTCGTCGAGCTTGGCCTGCTGGGCGTCGAGAAACCGGCGGAACTCCGCCATCTCGACCGCGGCCTGGCGTTCGCGTTGATCCGCCACGCGGGCGACCGGCTCCATGCGTTTTGATTTGGTCATTGTTCAGTCGTCGATCGCGATCTGTAGGGGCGGGTTTGAAACCCGCCCCTACGCAAATTAATTCTCATATTGGTTTGGCAATGCACTAAGGAAGCCCTGAACAAGTACACCTTCTCCCTGTTCGTCATTCCGGCGAAAGCCGGAATCCAGGGGTTTTAAAGAGATTCCTGGATGCCGGCTTTCGCCGGCATGACGGTCTAAGGATTTGTTCAGAGCTTCCCTAACTACTCCCCACCGCCTCCGCCATAAGCCGGATGCTTTCCGCCAGCGCCACCGGCTCGTTCATGTCCTGACGCAGGAACTGCAACAGGCGCGGATGGATCGCGATCGCCTCGTCGATCTGGGCATCGCTGCCCTTGGTGTAGGCGCCGACGTTGATGAGATCGCGATTCGCCTCGTACGCGGAATACAACTGACGGAAGCGGCGCACCGCCTGCTGCTGCGGCTTACCGGTCACCTCGGTCATGGCGCGGCTGATCGAGGCCTCGATGTCGATCGCCGGATAATGGCCGGCCTCGGCCAGCCGGCGCGACAATACGATGTGGCCGTCGAGTATGGCGCGCGCGGCGTCGGCGATCGGGTCGTTGTGGTCGTCGCCCTCGGTCAACACCGTGTAAAACGCCGTGATCGATCCGCCGCCCACGTCACCGTTGCCGGCGCGCTCCACGAGGGCCGGCAACTTGGCAAACACCGACGGCGGATAACCCTTGGTCGCCGGCGGCTCGCCAATGGCCAGCGCGATTTCGCGCTGCGCCTGGGCGAAGCGCGTGAGGGAATCCATGAGCAGCAGCACCTGTTTGCCCTGGTCGCGGAAATATTCGGCGATGCTGGTGGCCAGCATCGCGCCGTGCAGGCGCATGAGCGGCGGGTAGTCGGCCGGCACGGCCACCACGCTCGCGCGGCGCATGCCCTGCTCGCCCAGAATGTTCTCGATAAATTCCTTTACTTCGCGGCCGCGTTCGCCGATCAACCCGACCACGATCACGTCGGCGTTGGTGAAACGCGTCATCATGCCGAGCAGCACGCTCTTGCCGACGCCCGAGCCGGCGAACAGGCCCATGCGCTGACCGCGTCCGACCGTGAGCAACGCATTGATGGCGCGCACGCCGACGTCGAGCGGTTCGCGGATCGGGCGGCGGGCGAGCGGATTGATCGCGCGCCCGGTGAGCGGCACGCAGTCGGCGGTGCGGATCGGGCCCTTGCCGTCGAGCGGCCGGCCGGCGCCGTCCACCACACGCCCCAGCAAGGCGTCGCCGACTTCCGCGACGCTCACGTGCCGGGTCGGGATGACGCGCGCGTTGGGCGTGAGCCCGCGGATATCACCGGTCGGCATCAAAAACAGTCTCTCGCCGGAAAAACCGACGACCTCGGCTTCGACCGGCTCGCCCTCCGGCCCCTGCACGCTGCAACGCGCGCCGATCGCTGCCTGGCAACCGGCGGCCTCGAGCGTCAAACCGACCATGCGCGTGAGCTTGCCCTCGACAATCAGTGACGGCGGCGTGGCAATGCGTGCGCGGCACGCGGCGAGACGCTCGGCCCAGACGGTGGCGCGTTGCGGATCAGGACTGGCGGTCATGGCTGCGCTCCCCGCCCAACACCGTCGCCAGCACGGCGGTCAGGCGCGCCTCCACGCTGGCATCGATCTGGGAGGTGTCGGTCAACACCTTGCAGCCGCCGCGCGCCAGCACCGGATCTTCGACCACCTTCCAGCCCTGGCCATCGTCGCTCAGCTTCAGATGCTCACGCACCAGCGCCGCGTCTTCCGGGTGCAGGTGCAGGCGCACGTTCCGCGCCGCCGCCGGCAGGGCCGCCATCGCCTCGCGCACGGCCGCAATCACCTGCGCCGGGTCAGTCTTGAGCTCGCGCCGCACAATCAGGCGCGCCGCATTCATCGCCAGCAGCACCAGCTCGTGCTCGGCACGCTCATCCAGCTCCTTCAGGGGATTCGCGAGGGAATTCACAATGCCCGCCAGGTGCGCGAGGCGCGCGTCCAGTTGCGTGCGCGCGTCCTTGAGCCCATCCGCCTGGCCGCGCGCGAAGCCTTCCTCGTAGGCCTGTTTCTGGATGCGCTCGATCTGATCGGCGGTGAGCAGATGCGGCAGCTCCCAGCGCTGAAAAGCGGTCTCGTCGCTTCCCGGGATTACTTTTGATCTTGGTTTGGTGTCGGACATAAATCAGTCGCGACTCACGGGCCGTGAATCGATCGCTGTCAGGGCCCTGCGTTTCGCGACCCGCGACATGCGACTAAACATACTGTTCCCCACCCTTGCCGCCGAGCGCGATCTCGCCGGATTCGGACAGGCGCCGGGCCACGCCCAGGATCTCCTTCTGCGCGGTCTCGACCTCGGACAACCGCACCGGGGGACGCACCTCGAGATCGTCACGCAGCATTTCGGCGGCGCGCTTGGACATGTTCTTGAAAATCTTTTCTTTCATGGTTTCGTCCGCGCCCTTGAGCGCGATAATCAGCGAGTCCGAGGAGATCTCGCGCAACAGCGCCTGGATGCCGCGGTCGTCGATCTCGACCAGGTCCTCGAATACGAACATCTGGTCCTCGATCTGCTGGGCGAGCTTTTCATCGCCCTCCTTGATGCTGGCGATGATCTCCGCCTGCTTGCTGGTCTCGGTGAGATTGAGAATGTTGGCTGCCGCCTTCACCCCGCCAACGCTCGACGACTTCACGTTGCTGGTGTTGTTGCCGGTGAACTGCTTTTCCATGATCTCGTTCAGCTCCTGCAGGGCGGACGGCTGGATCCCATCGAGCGTGGCGATACGCTGAATGACGTCGATGCGTACGCGCTCCGGAAAGTGCACGACGATGTCGGCCGCCTGGTCGCTGTCGAGATAGGAGAGAATGATGGCGATGATCTGCGGGTGTTCGAGGCGGATGAGTTCGGCGACGGCGCGCGGGTCCATCCATTTGAGCGCCTCGAGGCCCTTGGAACTGCCGCCCAGCAGGATACGGTCGATGACGCCGCCGGCCTTGTCCTGGCCGAGCGCCTGCACCAGCACCTTGCGGATGTATTCGTCCGAGCCGACGCCGATCGCCGTCTGGTTCTCGATCTCCTTCGTGAAGGTCTCGAGCACTGTGCCCACCTGGTCGCGCGACACATTGCTCAGCGCCGCCATCGCGGCGCCGATCTTCTGCACCTCCTTGGGTGCCATGTGTTTGAGCACCTCGGCAGCCGCCTGCTCGCCGAGCGACAGCAGCAGGATCGCGGCACGGTCCACACCTGGAATCTTGCCGATGTTTTCAGCCATCGGTCGCGACCCAGTTCTTCACGACCTGGGCGACCCGTTTCGGATCCTGCTGGGCGGTGGAGCGCGCCGCCGTCATCTGCGATTCGTAGCCACTCGGCACGCCGGTCTGCGCCGGCGCGCTCAGACTGAGACGATCGTCGGTCACACCGGGCGCCGACACGGCACCGCCGGCCGGCCGCGCCTGCAGGCCGCGCAGCAGCGGACGCACCACCATGAGCAACAGGATCAGCGCGAGCAGGCCGCCGCCCACCTGGCGGGCGATATCCCACAGCCATTCCTGCTTCCACAGTGGCGGCTCCTCGATCGGGGCGGCCGCGGCCGGCGTGTTGAAGGCGGCATTCGTCACGTTCACGCTGTCGCCGCGCTTTTCATCGAAGCCGACCGCTTCCCGGACCAGCGAGGTCATGCGCGCCAGATCCTCCGGGGTGCGCGCGGTGCGCGTCACCTTGCCCTTCTTGCTGACCGTCACGACATCGTCCACCACCACCGCCACCGACAGGCGCCGGATGTTGCCGGTCGGCTGTTTCGTGTGACTGATGGTCTTGTCGATCTCATAGTTGCGTGTGGCGCGCTTGCTCGTGCTCACCGTGCCGTTGTTCGGATTGGCGGCCTGCGCCACGGCGGCTGCACCCGCGGGCTTCTGCCCGGCCGGTGCCTTGGTCGTTTCCGGCACACTGGCCGCGCCCGGCGGCTGGTTGGACAGCGCCCCGGGAATGCCGCCGGCGTTGGCGCCGTTGCCGTTCATTTCCTCGGCGGTTTGCTCGCTGCGCACCAGCTGGCCTTGCGGGTTGTAACTCTCGCGCGCCGTCTCGGTAATGGTGAAGTCGACATCGGCCGCGACCTGCGCCTTCACGCTGCCCGCACCGGTGATCGGCGCCAGGATTTCCTCGATGCGCCGGGCGAAGGATTCTTCCAGCTTGCGGCGGTATTCGAGCTGGTTGCTGCTGTTCGACAGATCGCGCGTCGCCTCCGAGGACGTAAGCAGCTTGCCCTTCTGGTCGATCACCGTCACCCGGCCGGTCGGCAGGTTGGGCACGCTTGCCGCCACGAGGTGCACGATCGCCGACACCTGGTCGGGCTCGATGGAGCGCCCGGAATAGAGGTTCAGCAGCACCGACGCGCTCGGCTGCTCGCGCTCGCGAATGAACGCCGACTGGCGCGGGAGCGCGAGATGCACGCGCGCGCCCTGCACATTGCTGAGGGTCATGATGGAACGCGCAATCTCGCCCTCGATCGCCCGCTGGTAGCGGGCGATTTCCTGAAACTGGGTGTTTCCGAACGCCGGCTTCTCGTCCATGATTTCAAAGCCAACGCCGGTACCGCGTGGCAAACCCTGGCCGGCAAGCTTGAGGCGCGCTTCGTGCACCTGCTTGGCCGGCACCATGACGGCGCCCGAACTCGCGTCGATCTTGTACGGGATATTGGACTTGGCCAGGGCCTCCAGCACACCGCCCGTGTCTTTGTCGTTGAGGTTGCCGTAGAGCAGGCCGTAATTCGGCGTCTGCGCCCAGAAGGCGGTCATGACACCGAGCGCGACCGCACCGGCCAGCGCAACCAGCATCAGAAGCTGTCGCGCCGCGGGCGGCATGCCAAAGCCGGCAAGGGTTGGATTTCTTGTTGCGAGTTCAGTTGCCATATCGATATCAGTCGCGAGTCGAGAGCCGCGAGTCATGAGCCCGTGTCGGAGTTTTCGGTTTTAAATCCAACGCGGGACTAGCGACTCGTGGCCGGGTTAAACCTGCATGTTCATCACTTCCTGGTAAGCCGAAACCAATTTGTTGCGCACCTGCACCATGGCCTGAAAGGAAATGCTGGCCTTCTGCATCGCCACCATGACATTGGCCAGATCGACGTTCGGCTCGCCGGCCTCGAAGGCTTGCGCCAGGCTTTGGGACGTCTGCTGGGCGCTGTTGACGCTGTCGATCGAGCTCTTGAGCACCGACTGAAAACTGTCCTGCGGGGCGGAGACCTCGGCCGGCAACACCCGGCCCTGCGCCTGCGTGGACAGCGCGCGCATTTGCGTGAGCAGTTCTGTCATGCCGATTTCGTTCATGTATCCTCCTGCATTGCTCTCAATCGTCCAGACCGTTGGATGCCGGCACGTCAATGCCGGCGTCGCGCATGCGCGCGAGCTTGTAACGCAGCGTGCGCGGGCTGATACCAAGACGCTCGGCGGCAAATTTCCGGCTGCCATGACCTTCGCGCAGCGCATCGATAATCAGTCGCCGCTCGCGCGACTTCAGGTTCTCGCCCAGGCCGGCATCCGCCAGGGAGAGGCCATTGGCGTGCGGCGCCGGTGCGGCGGTCGACGCTGCCGGCGGCGCCGCGCGTACTGCTTCGAAGCACAGATGGCGCGCTTCCATGGCCTCGCCGCTGGTATAGATGAAGGCGCGCTGAATCACGTTATCCAATTCGCGCACGTTGCCCGGCCAGCTGTGCTGCACGAGCGCTGCCTGGGCATCCTCGGAAAAACGTGGCACCGGACGGCCGGCAATGCGCGCATGGCGCTGCAGAAGATTCTCGGCCAGCGGCACGATATCGGCCGGCCGCTCGCGCAGCGCCGGCAGGTGCAAGGGGAACACGTTCAGACGGAAATACAGATCCTCGCGAAAACGCCCGGCCGTGACCTCGTCGCGCATGTTGCGGTTCGAGGTGGCGAGGACACGGACATCGAGCGCGATCAGTTTGCGGCCACCGAGGCGTTCGACTTCGCGCTCCTGCAACACGCGCAGGATCTTGGCCTGCAGGCCCAGATCCATCTCGGAAATCTCATCCAGCAGCAGCGTACCGCCCTGGGCCTGCTCGAACTTGCCGGGGTTCGACGAATAGGCGCCGGTAAACGCGCCCTTCTCGTAGCCGAACAGCGTGGCCTCGAGCATGTTGTCGGGGATGGCGGCACAGTTGATTGCCACGAACGGCTTGCTGGCGCGGCGTGAATGGCGGTGGATATAGCGTGCCAGCACTTCCTTGCCGGTACCGGATTCGCCGGTGATCATGACCGTGACCTCGTTGTCCGCGACGCGCGCGGCCAGGCTCAGGGTTTCACGCATGCGCGGGTCGGTCGCGATCGGATCGCTGTCGTCGGCGGCCTCGGTCTTGGACATGAACCGGCTGACCTTGCTGACCAGCGCCTCGGCCTCGAACGGTTTCACCAGGTAGTCGGAGGCGCCGATGCGCATGGCGGCGACCGCATCCTGAATGGTGCCGAACGCCGTCATCATCAGCACCGGCAGTTCCGGGCGGCGCTCCTTGATGTGGCGCAGCAGTGTCTGGCCATCCATCGGCTGCATGCACACGTCGCTCACCACCAGCGCAATCTCGCTGCGGTCGATGAGGTCGAGCGCCGCGCGCCCATCGGCGGCGACGGCAACGCTGTAGCCGGCCAGCGACAACGTGTCGCACAGCGCCTCGCGCAGCGCGGCGTCGTCCTCCACCACCAGCAATTGTGCGGCGCTCATGATTCTTTTCTCGCCAGCGGCAGACGCAGGCGGAAGGTCGCGCCCGTCCCGGGCGCGGAGTCGAGCTGCAGCTCGCCGCCGTGCGCACGCGTCACCGCCTGCACCACGGCGAGTCCAAGGCCGGTGCCATCGGCACGCGTCGTGAAGAACGGCTCGAAAATGCGTTCCTGCAGTTCGGCCGGAATGCCCGGGCCGTTATCGCTCACGCTGATCTCGACCATTCTGTCGCGTGTGACGGCCGCCACGAGGCGTATCTCGCCGCCCGTGCCGCACGCTTGAATGGCGTTGGTGGCGAGATTGAGCAGTGCGCCGGCCAGCGCCTCGCGATTGCCCTGCAGCAGGGCGCCGTCGGCGCGGGCGCCGAGGACGAGGCGGCAGGCGGCGGCGTTCAGTTGCGGCTCGAGTGCCTGCTGGATTTCCTCGAGCAGCGGCGTGAGCGCAATGATCTCGCGCTGTTGCGCATCGCCGCGCGCGAATACCAGCATGTCGTTCACCAGGCGTTCGAGATGCCGCAGGCGCGAAAGCATTTTTTCCGCCACGCGCAGGCGCTCGCTCTCTTCAAGTTGCGGGCGGTTGAGGTGCGACACATAGAGCAGCGCGGTGGCGAGCGGCGTGCGCACCTGGTGCGCGAGGCTGGCCGCCATTTCTCCCAGGGAGGAAAGGCGCTGGTGGCGCGCGAGCTGCTCCTGCAGCCGGCGCGTGGACGTCAGGTCGTGGATCAGCACGATCTGACCCGGTTCGGGGTCGAGCGAGCGTGTGGCGACACCGACCAGCCGCCCGTCGCGCAGGGAAATTTCGTGGCCATCGTGGGCGCGCGGCACGAAGGCGCGTGCGATCACATCCGTCCAGGCGACGCCGCTCAGCGGTTCGCCCAGCAGATCGACGGCGGCCGGATTGTATTCCTGCACGCGCCCGCGGCCATCCAGCACCACGACGCCGGCAGGCAACGCGCTCAGCAGGTGCTCAATGCGGTTGGAAAGGCGCCCGTTTTCACCCTGTTCCTGGACACGCTCGGAACGCGCCACCGCCAGTTCGTCGTTGAGCTGCGCGATACGCGCTTCGAGCGCCTGATAGGAGCTGGCGAGACGCTCGGACACCTGGCTGAAGACGCCAAAGGCCTCTTCCAGTCCGGTGTTTGGGCGGGGATTGGGTACCACCATGGGTTCGTGCGCTCCGCGGTCGTTTTCCCGGCACGCACCCCAGAGGTGCGCGCGGGACTTCTTCAGCGAGAGAGAGCAAGAACCATGCCCAATACTTTTTACATGAGGAACAACAAGTTAAACAATTTGCGCCGGTCCGGCGGCAGTCAAAATCCTGACACTTCCTCGGTACGCGCTAGGCCGTACTTGCGCAGCTTCTCGACCAGCGTCGTGCGCCGCAGGCGCAACCGCTCGGCGGCATGCGCCACCACCCCGCCGGCCTCGTCCAGGGCCTGCTTGATGAGGACGTATTCGAGATTGTTGAGGTGCTCCTTGATGTCCAGGCCGTCACGCGGCAGACGTGGCAGGGAGGACGGGTGTGCCGACAGCTCCAGCGGCGCGCTGAGATCCGGGGCGGGAGCGGTGAACGTGATGTTGGCCGTGTACTTCGACGGCAGGTCGTGTGCGTCCACCACGCCGTTCGGGTGCAAAATGGCAAGGCGCTCGACCAGGTTGGCGAGCTCGCGCACGTTGCCCGGCCAGGAATGCTGGCTGAGCGCATCCAGCGCCGCCTGGGTGAGGCGCACCGTCACGCGTTTTTCGTTCTTGAAGCGCAGGATCAACTCCTCGATCAACAGGGCAATGTCCTCGCGGCGCTCGCGCAACGGCGGCATTTCGATCGGAAACACGTTGAGGCGGTAGAACAGGTCCTCGCGGAACTTGTTCTCGCTGATCAGTTCTTCGAGGTTGCGGTGGGTGGCGGCGATGATGCGCACATCGGCGCGGATCGAGCGGTTGCTGCCGACGCGCTCGAACACGCGCTCCTGCAGCACGCGCAGCAGTTTCACCTGCATGTGCAGGCTCATGTCGCCGATTTCGTCCAGGAACAGCGTGCCGCCCTCGGCCATCTCGAACCGGCCCTGGCGGGTGCTGATGGCGCCGGTAAAGGCGCCCTTCTCGTGCCCGAACAGTTCGCTCTCCAGCAATTCCGACGGGATCGCGCCGCAGTTGATGGGCACGAACGGCTTGTCGCGGCGCGCGGAGAAATAATGCAGCTTGCGCGCCACTACCTCCTTGCCGGTGCCGGATTCGCCGAGGATAAGCACGTTGGCATCGGAGCTCGCCACCTGTTCGATCATGCGGCGTACGCGCGCAATACCGGGGCTGTCGCCCACCAGGCTGCGAAACAGTTCAAGGGCGCGCCGTGAAGCGGAGCTGCCGGTGTGCGTGGCAGCGCGCGCATCGTTCAGGAAACCGGCGAGTTGTGTCTGGCGGAGCGGAAGATCGACCACGGCGTTGACCTCGCCGGCGATCTCCGGCACCACCGCCCCTTGCCGGCTCTTCTCGGCCAACAGGAACACCGGCACGCCGGCGTCTTTCTCGCGGATATGCTGCAAGACTTCGATGCAGGCTTCCTCGCTCGCACCCTGACCGACCAGCACGGCATTGAGCGGCGCAGGCCAGTTGCCGAATGCGCATAATTCCGGCAATGAACCGAATACAACGGCCTCATGCTCCAGGAATTCAAGAACGGTGCGAACGTGCTCCCGCCACTTCGAGTCGGGCTCGATGACGATTACGGCTCCAGCCATGGTTTTCCCCTGTCAAAAAAACGCTGCACGCAACCAGGGAGCCGCGCCGGATTGGCGGTTTCGGTGCACCCCGTCAAAAGTCCGCCCCCCATTCTTGTCCTTAGAACGATCTGTGCCGAGGCGAACGGCCTTTCTCCCACTGCCAATCCAGTATAGGCAATAAATATCACGCCGGAATGTTAAAAAGCGTCAAAGCGTTAAATTCCGAGCAAGCGAGTCAGTCAATAAGCCGGCGAGCCGGCAAATATCCAGACTGCCCCGCGGGTAACGCAAGACAGGCCCCTTTCCCCGCCGGGAAAGCTCAGGGCGAACACGGGCGCGGGGCCGCCACTTCTTTAAGAAGTCATCGGCAACCGGCCGTGCTGATGCGGATGTTAAAAATTCAGACACCACCGCGGCGGGTGGCGGCAATCTGGCGGCGGTGATGACGGAAGATGAGTTTTTCGAGCAGGTCCTGGACGGGCTCGCCGAGGCCATCGAACATCGCCCGCACCCGCCCGCCGCTGGAATCTTTTACCGTCGCCGGCAGAAAAAGCGGACGCGGATAGCGTGGGCTCACGTAAATCTCGAGCAGCACCGGACTGCCGGAGGCCGGCGCGCCGACCGTCTCCCACTCGATTTCATGTGCCGACAACCGCACCGGCAACGCCTCGGGGAGCTGAAGCTGACGCGCGAGCACCTGGCTCACAAGCTCGAGGATCAGGTTGATTTTCGATTCGAGACGCTGGACTTCGTGCGCGAACTCGGGATTCTCGTCGCTGGCCTCGACGTGATGGTCGTCCAGGGACAGAATGACGCGCAGGGTTTCTTCATTCGACAAATGCTGATGCGGCGAGGCGACCGGCGATACAAAGGCATGCCAGCGCAACGGCAACCGGTCCTCCAGTACCAGTCCGGAGCCGAGCGAGTCCAGCGGCGGTTCAATCATGGGCGCATACCTCCCCGCACATTCTAGCCGCATCGGCCGAATCGCGGCGATCCTGCAATTCACTCTCCGCTGGTTTCGGAATACGCCGTTTGGGCGCGGCGCACCTGACGCAGCTCACTCAGCGCGGCGGCGAACTCGCCACGCGCCTGCTCGCCGAGCGCAATCAGCTCGCGATCGGATTCCAGCACCTGCTGGGCCACGGCCGCGAGCGTCTCGGGCGCAGGGCGCTCCGTGCCTTCGAACACCGCCTTGAGCAGCGCGTCGCGCGCGACTTCGAGGTTGGCCACGCCGACCCAATCCTGTCCGCGCGCGGCGTCGAGCATGGCCGCGCTCAGGGCCAGGATCTCGTCGAGCGGCGTTTCCCCGCCGTGCCGGGCCGAAATCACCGCGCGACGGCTCGCTGCGGGCCGATTGCTTCCCAGGCGCCGCGGATTTCACCCAGCAACGTCGCTACCTCATCCAGCTTGGCCGGATCGTTGCGCAGGTTAGCCTCCAGCAGGCCATGCTCCATATAGTCGTACAGATCGCCGAGATTCTGCGCGATCTCACCGCCCTGCTCAAAATTGAGCGCGGCGCGCAGGCCATCGACGATGGAAATCGCCTTGCCGATGCATTCGCCCTTCGGCCCGACTTCGCCACGCTGCAGATGCCCCTTGGCGGTAGCGATGCGATCGAGCGCACCCTGCAGCAGCAGCTGGATAAGCCGGTGCGGGTCGGCATCGGTCACGGCCGCTTCCGCACCCATAGTCTGATAGGACTGCATGGCCCCGTTGGCCCTGGCAATGTTCATGTCTGTCTCCGTCATGTCAAACCTCCCGTCCTATCGGCATGCATCGAAGTTATCTTGAGGCGCCCGGCAGGTTCGCCAACTGGCGCGCGAGATAATCGCTGGTGCCGCGCAACTTGCCAATGAGGCCGTCGAGCGCAGTGAACTGCGCGCGGTAGCGTTTCTCCGTTGCTTCGAGACGCGCTTGCAGCGTCTCGCGCCGGTCGGCGATATCCCCGATGCTGCGGTTGATGCCGTCGGTGCGGCTGTCGAGCGCACCGTTGTCCGCGAGCAGCCGCGCGGCGAGCTTGTCGAGTTGATAGGCATAACCCTGGGAGTAGCTCAGCGTGGCGCTGGTGCCGCCGAGCACTTCGAGTTTCAGCCCCTCCGCGGTTGTACCGCTAGCGCCGGTCAGGAAGCGGCCGGAGCCGCTGGCCGTTGCACCGTTGATGGTGCCGGTCACGTCCACGCCGGCCGTGCCGGCGGAGACGCTAAAGCCGAGAGTGGTACCGGTGTCGGCATCGACACCGGTGACCTCGACGGTCGAGGCCGAGCCGTAGCGGTCGGAGGTGAGCACCAGTGCGTCGCTGCCGGTGCCGGCCGGGTTGCTGAAATCCACAGTCACGGTGACGCCGGCCGCCTTGAGGGCGCTGTCGCCGTTGATCTTCGACTGGATCTCGGCCACCAGCGCCGCGGCGGTTGCGTAATTGCCCTGCGCCAGGGTGATGGTGCCGGACTGTATGCCGTCGACCTTGAGGCTGAAGGTGTCGTTGCTGGCGGTAATGGCGAACGCGCCATCGAACGTGCCGTCGTCGTTGCTGTCGTCCAGCGCGGCGGTGTTGGCCCCGCCCAGCGCGCCACGCGTCGCCTGCTGGCTGATCGCCACGGCATGGCTGCCGGGCTTGGTTTTGTCGGTGCCACTGACGTAGTTGATGAGCGCGCTGGTGGACTTGCCGGCATTCGCGAACAGCCCGGCGATATCGGTGAAGTTCGAGTCGATCGCGGTTTGCAGCTTGGTCGAATCGAGCGCCAGGCTGCCGTCCTTCTGGAACGACACCCCGATCTGCGAGAGCAGGGTGTAGTTGCCGCCGATGCCGGCCAGGGAGGAATTCAGCGTCCGGCGAATCTGCGAAATCACCGACAACGCGCTGGAGTCGCCCTGCAGTACGGCGCCCTGTTTGCTGTCCGCATCGTATCCGGTCAGATTCTTGACGGTCTTGTTGACATCGTTGTAGGCCTGCACGAACGTCTCGACCGCGCTCTTGACCGCGGCGGTGTTGCGCTCGATCGTGAGCGTGGTCGGCGTACCGACGGCGCTCTTGACCAGCGACAGCGTCACGCCCTGGATGACGTCGCTGACGGTATTCGATGCCTTGCTGATATTGTCGATGCCGTCCACCTTGAGCAGCGCATTCTGCGCGGTCACGGTCTCGGTCAGGTTCTTGCCGGTACCGAGCGCGCCGGCCGGATCGTAGGCGAGTTGCGACAGCCCGGCGTCATCGATGTTGCTGGCGTCACTGGTGTCGTTCGCCGTGATCTTGAAACTGTTGGCCGCGCCGGTGTCGTTCGAGGTCAGCACCAGCTTGTTGCCGGTGCCGTCGTTGAGGATGGTGGCGGTGGCGCCGATTTTGGCGGCGTTGATGGCGTCGCGGATGCCGGCAAGCGAGCTATGGGCACTGTCGATGGTCACGGTCTGCGCGGCCTTGGCCGCGTTGGCCGTGAACACGCCGCCGCTGAAGGTGCCGAACTGGAGCGTGAGCGTGCCGGTGCCGACCGTGTCGGTGGTGTTGGTGAACGCCTTGGAGGCAAGCTTGTGCGCCTGCGCCAACTGTTTGACCTCGATGCTGTAGCTGCCGGGTGCCGCGCCGCTCGTGGCCGAGGCAGAAACGATACTACTGTCGGCGACACTCGCTTTGAGGCCCTGGAACTTGGAGAGATCGCTCAATCCCTGCATGGCCGTCTGGAAGCTGGCGACCGCGCCTTTCAGGCCGCCATAGGCCGACAGCCGCGCCTGCAGCACGGCCTCTTTCCTGTCGAGCAGCAGCAACGGCTGGCGTTCGACCGACATGATCTGCGTCAGCAGGCCGTTGACGTCCAGGCCGGAGCCGATTCCTGCGGATGTGATCGATGCCATGTTCTGCCCTACGGTGTGGTCTGCATCAAAATGCAATTCCGGGGCCAAGACGACACAAGCGGTCCCGGCGGAACCCGGCGACTCAAGCCCTTTCGTTGACCAGAAGCCCTTGGGCCTGCTCCAGACTGTGCGCCACGGCCATCACCTCTTCCGAGGGAATTTGGCGGATGACCTCGCCGCTCTCGGAGTTGATCACGGTCACGACCACGCGGTCGGTCGCCTCGTCGACGCGAAACTGCAGGTCGCGCCGCAGGCTCTGCACATAGTTGTTCAGGCGGCTGACTGCCTGTTTGACCTCGACGCTGCTGGCGGCGGGTGGAACGTCCTGGCCAGTACCCGGCAATTCCTGCCGCGGCATTGCCGGTGCGGACTGTGTCGCCGCCGGCCTGACCTGGGTCATATTCAATCGGGCAAGATTATCTATCGACATAATTACCTCCTGTCCTTACGGCGAAAGGCGCCCGGGGAATTGGTTCCCCGGGCGCGTTCCGTTTTACGGACTACTCGTACCCGGTTACCGCAGCAGCGTCAGGACGTTCTGCGGAATCGAGTTGGCCTGCGACAGAATCGCCACACCCGCCTGTTGCAGAATCTGGGTGCGGGTCAACTCGGCGGTTTCCGCCGCGAAGTCGGCATCCCGAACGCGCGAACGCGAGGCCGTCAGGTTCTCGGCATTGGCGGCGAGGTCGGTGATGATCGACTCGAAGCGGCGCTGGATGGCGCCGAGGTCGGCACGGCTCTTACTGACCTGGTTAAGGGCGAAGTCCACCGCCTTGATGGCGCTGTTGGCACCGGCCGTGGTGCTGACCGTGGTCGAGCTCAGCTTGTAATCCACGGCGGTGGCCGAGGCCACTTTCAGAGTGGTGGCGAGTGTGCCGGCCGCGGTGATGGTGCCGCCCAGTGCCGTCGACAGCTCGATACCGGCCGTGAAGGTCGCGCCCGGCGCGGTGCTGGTGATGGCGGCCAGGCCGAACACGTCGGCGTTGGTGCCATCCGTGTCGTCCAGCACGGTGATATCCGCACCGCTGGTGTTCGACAGCACGACCTGGCCGCCCGCGACGGACGCGGTCACACCGGTCTGTGTCGAGAACTCATTGATGCGAGTCGCCGCCAGGGCAGCCGTGGTGTGGGTCGCCGCAACCAGGCTGATGGCCGTGCCGTTGACGGTGATGGTCGCATCGGCCGCGGTGAAGGCGCCGGTATCGATGCTGTTCGCGGTGGCGCGGGTCGCGGTGACGCCGGTGGCACCCTGGTTCTCGTTGATCTTGTTGATGACCTCGGACATCGTGGTCAGGCCGGCGGTGTCGATCGCCGTGCCGTTGAGCGTGATGCCAGTGGTCAGGTCGAGACCCGTGGAATAGACGCCTTCGGTGCTGGACTTGACGGTAGCGCCGAGCTTGACGGCGCGCGAGTCCACCAGCGACACGCTCAGCGTCTGACCGGCGTTGGCGCCGATCTGGAACTGCTGGTTGGTATAGGTGCCGTCCAGGATCTTGAGGCCGTTGAAGCTCGCGGTGTCGCCGATGCGGGTGATTTCACCCACCAGCTGCGTCACTTCCGCGTTCAAGGCCGCGCGGTCGCTGGAGCTGTTGGTGGCGTTGGCCGACTGCACGGCCAGTTCGCGGATACGCTGCAGGGCATCGCCGACCGCGCCGAGCGCGCCTTCGGCCACCTGGCCGAGCGACACGCCGTCATTGGCGTTGCGGACCGCCTGGTTGATGCCGCGGATCTGGGTGGTGAAACGTTCGGAAATCGCGAGACCGGCGGCGTCATCCTTGGCGCTGTTGATGCGCAGGCCGGAGGACAGACGTTGCAGCGAGACACCGAGGGCCTCCTGCGAACGGTTGAGGTTACGCTGCGCGTTCAGCGAAGCGATGTTCGTATTAATAATCTGTGGCATGGAAGTTTCTCCTTTGTCCCCTGGAGAAACCCCAGGGTTGTTGAACATAGCGGTGATTTTTCGGGCGCCCCGGGTGGGGGCCGGAATACTCAACGCTTCCGGATTCTGTATCGGGCGGTGCGGGGAGAAACTTGAGGGCTGCGGGGAGAATTTTTTCGTGCCATGCCGGTCACGAAAAAACACAACAACATATTGATTCGTATGTACTAATTACGCACCCGCGGCGGGCGGGCGATCAGCGCAGGAAGCTGAACAGCGACAGGCTCTGAATGCTGACATACGACTTCTGGGCCGCCTCCAGCGACAGCAGCTGGCGCTGGAGGCGGCTGGCGGCCTCGGCATAGTCCAGGTCCTGGATATCGGACAGCGTCTGTTCGAGGTTTCCGGAAAAGGCATCATGCGCACTCGTCTGGCTGTCGATGGTATTGAGCCGCGCGCCTGTTTGGGCCCGCACCTCAACAATATTGGACATGGCCAGATCGATGTCGGTCAGCACCCGATTCATGGCGTTGTGAAACAAGGCCTTCTGGGCATTGTCGCCGCCGCCGTTCTCAAGCGCGTTAATCGTGTTCTGCACGGTTTCGAACACGCTCTGGTTGGCGCTCGGCGCGACCGTAAAAGTGTCGCCATTGGCCGGTGTGCCAACGACATTGGTCCGGACGCCATTGAAGGCGATTTCCGCGCCCTCGACATACGGCGTGCCGGCCGCCACCACCACCCCGCTCGTCGCCCCGGTCACCTCGTAGGTAATCGGATTGCCGGGGAGCAACTGGGTGAAGGTGATGGTGTAGGTGTCGGGCACAAAGCTGCCGCTGACCGAACCGGGGTCGATGATTCCGTTTCCGTTGTTGGTGGCGCTGGCGCTGGTCGCAAAGGTGCCATTGCCGTTGATGATGGCCATGAACACATCTGAACCGGAATCGCCGGTCGCGACCTGGGTGGTCGGGCTGATCTGGACGAAACGATTGCCCTGATCGCCGTTGTACGACACCACGCCGGCGGCGCTGGCGGTAAACGGACGCACGGAGCCCTGGAAACCGGCAAACAGGTATTCGTTGTTGGCGTCGCGGGTATTGGCCAGCGCCAACAGCTCCTGGTAGCGCTGGCGCACCTCGGCGGCGAGGAAACGCCGGGATTCCGCCGACTGACTGTCGTTGTTGCCCTGCACCGCGAGCTCACGGATGCGCTGCAGGCTGTCGGTGATGCTCGCCAGCGTCCCTTCTTGCAGGGTCAGACGCGAACGCGCGGCATGGGCGTTGTCGATGTATTGCCGGGTGGATTCCAGCGCCTGGGTGACATCCAGCGCTGAAGCGCTCCCGCTCGGATCATCCGAAGGCGACAGAATGCGCCGGCCGGTGGCGAGTTCCATCTGCGTGCGGCTGAGCTTGAGCTGGTTCTCGAGGATGCCATTCACTCCGCGCTCGTACATCTGCAAGGTCGATATGCGCATAAATGTCGTCCTACTGCGTTCGTCTGTTCATAATAGTAGTCGCCCTACTGCGTTCGTCTGTTCATAAAATACTAGTCTCTCTACTCCACTCGCTGTGCTCGTTGCGTTCGTCCGGCCAACATATTTTCTTCCCGCTTCGCTCGCTGTGTTCGTCCGATCAACATCTGTTTACCTCCGCACCGCGCCGATCAGGGTCTGGAACAGCGTGTCAGTGACGGCGATCATCTGTGCCGCCGCCTGGTAGGCCTGCTGGAAGCGCACCATGTTGGCCGCCTCCTCGTCGAGGTTGACGGCCGAGACGCTGTCCATCGAATCCTTGACCTTGTTGTAC
>Ga0209706_10000877_pt1 | contig 17174 bp, 12 predicted proteins | sample PPLLaktember2015_6_FD_187263 | JGI IMG/M metagenome (GOLD analysis project Ga0209706, IMG submission 187263) | Freshwater sediment microbial communities from Prairie Pothole Lake near Jamestown, North Dakota, USA - PPLs Lake P8 Core (1) Depth... | ecosystem: Environmental > Aquatic > Freshwater...
ATTATTACCTCGAGGGAATGCCGCAGGGTCACGCCCGCTTCCTCGAGGACGGCCGCGCACTCCAGGCCCGCGGCCGCCCCAAGGGCCCCGTCGTATCTCCCCCCGTTCGGCACGCTGTCGAGGTGGGAGCCGATGACGATGGGGGGAACCCCCTCGACGCTCCCCTCGCGTCGGCCGACGATATTGCCGGCGACGTCGATCCTGACGGCGAGACCGGCCTCCTCCATGCGGTTCATGAAGAACGCCCGTCCCTTGAGGTCCGCTTCGCTGAACGCCACCCTATCGACGCCGCCGTCCGGGGTCTTGCCGATCTCGCCGAGCTCCTTGATGACGGAAAGGAGCCGCTCCGGCCTGACCTTGGCCTGGCGCGGGACGACGGCCCGCAGGGCGTCCTCGAGATAGAGCTCCGCCAGGGAGAATTTCCTCTTCCACCCGGGATCCAACCGGTCAAGCAGCCGGGCTTGGGCCGAGCCGCTGAGATAGAAGCGCAGGTCGCCCTTCTGGCGGCCAAGCTGTGTCTCGAGCCGAGCGGCGTCCATTCGCTTGAAGGGATCGGCGGGGGACAGCGATGCGCCGTCCGGCCCTCCGGCTGCCGCCGATGCGAGCTCGGAGAACCGGCCCTCGGCGTATTTGCCCAGGCCCTCGAGCCATTCGAGCTCGCGTTCGAAGGCCAGATGGTCCGGCTTGAGTGATGAGCGGAGGCGCCGGAGCCTGCGCGCTTCGAGGAAATCACCCGCCGAGCGGCGGGCCCCGGCCTCGTCGGGGGCATTCAGGGCGGCCGCGAGGAGCGCGCCTTCCTTATTCCAGGCGTCGAGGAAATCGGGCTCTTCGAAAGGATAGCCGGCCTCGGCCGCGTAGACCTTCAGGGCCTGCTCGAACCGATCCTGAGCCTGGATCGCCTGGAAGGCGTGGAACATCTCGTGAAGGAGGAGCGCGAGATGGAATCCCGGGGCGAGCTTCATGGGCCCCCGGCGGTTCATCCGGCCGAGCGAGCTCATGCTCGCTGCCCAAGCCCCGTTCAAGCGGACGGCGAAGGCCTGGGGTTTCAGGGCCGGGCGGCGGAAGTAGGGATGGCCCTCAAAATCATCGCCGTCGACCACGGTCCAGCCTGACCCGGGTTTGGCCAGCCCGACCAGGAATTCCCACGATTCATCATAGAGGACGATGGGGATCTTCTCCCTCTCGAAGCCGGGCCAGACCTGGGATCCGCAAAGCGACATGAGGCGGATCGCTTCCCCCAATTCCGCCTTGTCCTCGGGGGAAAGAGCGCCGGGCGAAGGGTCCCGAGCCTGGAAATCCGCCGCGCCCTGTTGCTGAGACGGGACGAGAAGAAACGCCAGGACGATCAGGATCGTGACGAGAGGCGTGGCCGCGCGCCGGACCGACGGGCTTCCCATGACGGGCAGATGATAGCCCTCAACCCTGAACCGTGTCAACGGCCTGCACGGGTCCACGAACTGGGCCACGCTTTCTGCCTGGGGCCGTCATCGCGTCGAATATCCGCTCCCCTGAGAAAGGTCCCCCCGGGTCTATGGCAGCGCGTCCGTCCTCATCGAAGCGGCCGCCTTCTTGACGGTGATGAACCCGATCAGTCCGCCCAGTACAAAAGGAAGGGCCAGCTGGATGCCTATCCATTTAAAGGGCATAAGGTATGAGGGGGCGGGGTGCTGGGGATTCGACGGCAGCGTTCGAAGATAATAGGACACAGCGGCCGTGATCCATGTATAGATCCAGGCGGCTAATAGGGCAGGGCCTAGCCACTTGCGCTTGGCGTAAAGAGCGGGCTTCTTGAAGTAGGAGAGATAGGTCTTCCACGCGAAGACGGCTACGACGAGGAATGAGGGCCAGGTGTGGATGTTGAAGGATAAGCTGCCCAGCTCCAGGGGCGGGTCGTTCCGGGTGAGCGCGCCGAGGAAGCTGTTGAGCCCTGAAAAAAGCCCCAGGAGATAGAGCGTCGTGGCGAAAGAACCGAAGGCGCGGTGGGAGCGGAATAATATGTCATTGGCCCTTAAGAGCCCGACCTTTTTCCTGAAATAGAGAACATAGAGACCCGTGCAGCCCTGAACCGTGGCGCATAGCATGCCAAGGAACGTGATGATGGTGTTGAATTCTGCCATCTCGATTCTCATTGCACGTCTCCACCCTTGGATGAAGGAATTCATTGCAGGGCGGAGCAATAATCGTGCCACGGGAACAGGGCTAGTACTTGCCGGACATCCGTCTCCCGCGGCCGGGTGGGTCCTGCCCAGCGGGAATTTGTCACGCGGCCGTGGATTCCTCTCGGGGCGGGGCCGGCGCCGGATTGGCATGGAGTCTGCATTGATCCGGGCGTATGATCCTGTTCCGTCAAGGAGGCGCGGCGTGATTCGAGGCTTCCTGAGAGTCGGCCTGTATTTGGTTCTCGCCGTCCTACCCCTTGTTCTGGCTCTGATCTGGGGTCCCCGGGATAGGCCCTTCATCTGGAACACGGCCTGGGGTGCGGCCCTCGTCGGGATCGTCCTTCTGGCCCTTCAGTCGGTCCTGGCGGGGCGATTCAAATGGATCACCCGGCCTTTTGGATTCGACATGGTCATTCGATTTCATCGGAATATGGCCGTCCTCGCCCTGGGCCTGCTCCTCGCCCATCCCGTGCTCATGGCCTTCGGCGGGGCCGGATGGCGGATCATCATCGGCGGATCCGCTTTGGTCTGGGTCGGCAAGGCGGCGCTCGCCCTCGTCCTCGTCAACGTGCTCCTCAGCCTCTACCAGACCCGCTTGGGCCTGAAATTCGAACGGTGGCGGTTTCTCCATGATCTCACCGGCCCTGCGATCCTGGCGCTCGCCTTCACCCACAGCTGGTTCATCGGGACCGACCTCCATTTGACGGTCCTTCAGGCCCTCTGGGTCGCGCTCCTGGGCGCCGCCGTGGCGGCCTTCGGCTATCACAAATTCATCCGGCCCCGACGGCTCGCCCGGGACCCCTACGAAGTCACGGAGGTCAAAAGGGAAGCGCCCAAGGTCTGGACGGTCAAGCTGGCGCCGTCCGAAGGCCGGACGGTCTTCGACTACGCCCCCGGCCAGTTCCAATTCATCAGGTTCCTGCGCCGCCGGGGCCTTCCCGAGGAGGAGCATCACTGGACGATCTCGTCGAGTCCCGCGCAGAAGGCTTACCTCAGCTCGACCATCAAGGAGCTCGGCGACTTCACCGCGACGATCGGCGAGACCCGGCCCGGGGACAAGGCCGTTGTCCACGGACCCTTCGGCCGGTTCTCCCACATCTTCCATCCCGACGAGACGGAGCTGGTGTTCATCGCCGGGGGCGTCGGGATCACGCCGGTGATGTCCATGATCCGGTATCTGAGGGACCGGAGGGATGGAACGCCGGTGACCCTGCTCTATGGGAACCTCGACAGGGAGTCCATCATCTTCCATGACGAGCTCCTCGACATCGAGCGCGGCGGCACCCCTCCGCTCAGGGTGGTCCACGTCCTCGAGAAGCCCGACCCGAATTGGGCGGGGGAGAGGGGTTTCATCGACCTGGAGAAGATCCGGCGCTATTGCGGGGACGGCCTTTCCGGCAAGGGCTTTTATATCGTCGGGCCGGCGGCTTTGAACGACAAGAGCGTCCGTAATCTGCGCGCCATGGGTGTTCGCAACGCCCGCATCCATTCGGAGCTTTTCTCGTTCCTGGATTGAGAGGAGGGACGGTGAGAAAGACGATCTTGAACCGGGTGACCGCCCTGGTCACCATTCTGCTGGCCGCCGCAATCCTGGGCTCGGCCCTCCTCAGGTCCTGAGCCCTGGCCCCGCTCGAAATCGGCTCTGCGGCTTGGCATGAATCTTGTTATAAATTCGTTTAAGGTCCGTTTTATCACTCGGAAAGGAGCCGAAATGAAAAAACTAATCCCCATTTATGGCTTGGTCGCCGTCGCATTGGCCCTGACGGGCGCGGCCTGCAGCGGCCCGGGAGGATTGCCCGATCTCTACGTGGAAAACGTCGGCTGCGAAGGCGGAAACCTGGTCCTGACGATCGGCAACAAGGGTGGCCCCCTGCCGGCCGGTTGGCAGGCGGCCGCTGCGCTCAGCGTCGACGGATCGTCCCAGGACATCTTCCCGCTGACCATGCCGGGAGTGGCCGGGACGGGCAACTTCGAGAAGGGTGCGGGCACGGTGAAGTACTTCACCACCCTGCGGATCTCCCAGATCGCCGGCATCAGCGTCGACCTCGACTATTCGCACGAGGTCGAGGAGGCCGACGAAACCAACAACGTCGTCAGGAGCTGGCATGTCGAACCCTGCGACTTGCCGGACCTCGTCATCGAGGATCTCAGCCTCGATGAGGATTGTATGGTCCGCGTCACTGTCAAGAACGTCGGAGAGGGCCCCATCGGAGAGCCGGCTTGGTCCTATGAATTCCTGGACTTCTGCGGCGTCTCGATCTATATCGATGGCCAGGAGGTGGCCTGCATCCCCTTCCTGAGCTTCGACTCCCAACGAGGAGCCAAGCCCATCGGAGGCTCCGCCGTGCTCCAGAGCAAGATCAAGATCACCAAGGAATCCGTCGTTCTGGCCGTCGTCGACTCGACCCAGGTCATCCTCGAAGCGAACGAGATGAACAACCGGGCTTCGGCGACCTTGAGATGCGGGCCTGGCGAAGCGCCCCGGAACTGATGGCCGGCGCGGGAGTACTTCCTATTTGACGAAGCGCAGGACCCTTTCGAATATGCTCGCGGCCATCCTTTCGGCAAGCTTTTTGACCAGGCTCGCGTGGAGCTCTTCCTCAGCCCGGAGCCACGCTTCTTTGTCGAACAGCATCCGCTCGTCCCGCGACAGATCGAGTGTGGTGTAATCGCCGTCATAATAGGCGCGCCGGAATGGGGCCGAGACGTTGGCGGCGACCGTTTCCTCCTCAACGACCCGTCTTGAAGCCGGGTCGATGATCCGATACATCACCTCGCCCGTCAGCTTGACCGTGTAGCGCCTTTCCGCGTAGGCGACGGTCTTTGACCTGTCTCTGCGGAGAGGGGCCTGCCGTGCTGTTTCTTGAGGAGAGCCGTCCTCCTGCATATAAGACTCGATCCAGCCGAGCACGACGAAGTCCGCGTTCAAGGCCAGGCCGACCGTCTCCGCCGTCCGGAGCGGGATGTCCCCGTTTCGGACCCGCAGCCGTGTCATTTCCCGGTGGATCGCCCCCCGGTCGATCGGGCCGACGAACGGGACCGGGGCGGCCATGTACTCGTATAGGAGAGTGTCGTAGAGGCTGCTCTCCATCCCCCGAGGCGGCCTGTCTCCGGTTCGCGGACCGGCCCAGAAGGGGAGGACGGCGACCGTCATGGTGCCGGCATCCAGGGCGGCCTTTTGGATCGTCCGGCCCTCCGCGCCCGCCTCGCTTTCGGGGCCGTAGATCTCCAAGGCGTTTTGCGCGTGCCCATAGGCCGCCCGGAAAGACCCCCTCGCCATGTCTTGTTCGGCCCATTCAAGGAGGACCCTCGCCCGGGATCCGTCGACCCGGCTCCTTTGGTCCGACGCGAGAGGATAGGGGATCATCCGTTCGTATGTCCGGAGAGCCTCGGCCCAATTCCCCGCGTCCTCCAGGTCCTCGCCCTGCCGGAAAAGGGAAACGACGGCGGCGTCGACCGTGCCGCGACGGAAGTCCGCGTAATCGTCCGGCACGGAGAGCGAGACACCTACTTGGCCCGCACGGCCGCGCAGGCCGTCGATCCGGATGATCGCCGCGACGGCATTGTCATAGAGGCCGTCCGACTCGTCCGCGCGGGCCCGCGCCAGGTACTCGTCGACCACGCGGGCGCCCACATCGGCCAGGCTCCGTCGCGCGTCTTCCATGTTCGGGTCTTTGGTCAGGACGGTGATGTAGCGCTGGGCCGCCTCTTCCAGCCGGCCCTTGGCCTCGAGCTCCTGGCCCTTCTTGTATCGCTTCTCGACGCTGACACATCCGGCGAGGGTCACAATAAGGACCGCGGAAACGATGGCGACGAAAGACCTAGGCTTCATGTTCACGCTCCCTCAGTAATCCTCTTTCCCGACGGCCTTGGAGATGATGCCGATGACGCTCTGCACGTCCAGGGTCAGGCCATAGACGAAGGACGTCCGGGAATATGGCTCCTCGACCTCCTCTTTGGCCGCCCGGAAGCCCGCGCCGGCATAGATCTCCAGGCCTTTCATCACCTTATAGCTCAGTCCCGCGGAGTAGAGGATGGGGCTCATCGACGGAGCGACCCCTATGCCCAGGCCCAAGGGGAACCGGGACACCGGACGGTTCGCGAGGGAGAGCTCCGCCGCGCTGGCGCGGCCGCACCAGATGACCTTGACGTAGTGGGCAGGCTTTTGTCCCTCGCCGGCCGCGGCGGTCATGACCTGCAGACGGATGGTCCCCTTCGAGACGAAGCGCGGGCTCCGGTCGTGAGTCTCGGCTCTGAACTTGAAGCGGGCCGAGAAGAAGAGCTGGGGGCCGTCGTCCTTTGTCTGGATGACCCCGAAATGGATGCCCGGGTTCGCGGGCAGCTGGCTGAGGATGGGGCCAAGGAGAGGGAACGCCCCGGTTATCACGCTGACCGCGTCCGCGACGGATGTCTCCGCTTCCTCAAGCCCCGGCAGGTCTATGGATTTCTCGAAGCCCTTCTCCTCTCTGATCTGCTTCTCTTCCATCTCAGGCTGCGCGGCGGCTTCGACCAGCTTCAGAGTGAGGTCCTGGCGGGTGCGCATGCCCGGCCGGACCGGCACGTATTGGGCTTCCATGGCCGGGACGTACCTCTCGGGCTCGTTCTCGCCCCACGGCGATCCAGCCCCGCCCCCGGTCATCTCCAGCCAATAATCGCCGCCCAGGTCCGGGACGCCCGTCAACCGCGAGAAGGCGTAGGAGGGATGGTCTTTGATCCTCATGACGCCCTTTTCGTTGCCTTCCCCGTCGCGCAAACGGATCGTCAGGTCCGGGAATTTCGACAGCCAGTCCCCGGCGACCGGCGACCCGTCGGGGCCGACGAGGCGGATGGACCCCTCGACCCCGGTCACCGCCTTGAGCATGGCCCCGATCAATCTCTCTTCGGCATCCTCATCGGCCGCGGCGGCGTCCGGCTTTTTTGGGTCGTTCTTCCTCCCGGGATCGAAGGTCAGCGCCACGTCGGCGGACGACTCGCTGACCGTGGCGTTTCCGGGAAAAGCCACGCGGAGCCCGAAGCTCGGGCGGGACCCGGCCGCACGGTCTCCCTCGGTCAGCGTGCCGAGCATGGCCAGGAGATCGTCCACGACCTCTCTCCAGAGGACGAGGTCCGTTTTGTCGTCCGGCGCCAGGCCGAGGTTGCGGCGGATCGCCCCCCACCGCTCGGCGGGGCCCTTGCGGCCGAGCTCGGTCGCCAGGTCCACGCTGATCTCCCAGATGCCTCCGGCCGTCAGCGCGGCCCCGTCCGGCGGTTCGAACAGGACACGTTCAAAAAGGCCGGGTTTGGCGTCGGAGGATGTCGTCGGGCCGAGCGACAGGGTGACGAATCGCGAGGGAGCCGGAGGCGGGACCGGAGGCTCTTCGTCCTGGGCCTGGATGGGCAAGGATACAGAGAGCAGGAGCAGGATCCCGATCGGCAGGATCGTCCTGACGGAAAGACGGCACATGATATTTCTCCTCGGGCGCCTCGGCGGCGGCACGCCTGATATCGAAACAATATTTAGTCGGAGTGACGATACCTTTTGGCGGAAATTCTGTCAATGAAGGGACCCCGGATCGGGGCACGCCTTGGAGAAAGGGGGCCGGAAGTGAGATAATCGGGAAGACAGGTCGAAGGAGCGTCCCCTATGACAAACAACATGCGCGTCCGGCCGACCCGGGCGGTGACCATCATGGGCCTGGTCGTGGCCGTGGCCATGGTGTTCTTCGGGATCTTTTTTCTGACAATCGTGACGAAGGACAGCGGCGGCGAGTCCGGGCCGGTCACCGGCTTCATGATCCTGTGGTTCCTCGTCCTCGGCGTCATCATCGCCTACGGCATTTACAATCTCACGAGCCGCAAGGGAGTCGTCGAGATCGACGTCGGACCCAAGACCCCGGACATCAAGGCCGGTCCCGACTTCGACGAGAAGCTCCGGAAGCTCGAAAGCCTGAAAAAGGACGGGCTGGTCACGGATGAGGAGTACCGCGTCAAGCGGAACGAGATCATGTCCGAGAAGTGGTGAGGCTCCCATGAGGATGCCCGCTCCGTACCTGGCCCTTGCCGGGATAGCGCTTCTCCTGGCGTGTCCGTCGCCGATCAAGCAGGAAGCTGCCGAGGCGGGCCCCCCGTCGATCGCGGAATCCTGCCGGAATGACCTGGCCCGGCGGCTCAAGGTCGACCCGAACCTCGTCGAGCTGGTCAGCTCCGCGGCGGTCGATTGGCCCGACGCCGCGCTGGGCTTGAGCAGGCCCGGCGAGGCGGTCGCCCAGGTCCGGACGCCGGGCTATCGCCTGGTCTTCGGAACGAAGCCGCAGGGCCGGGAATACCTCTACACCGCCGGAGAGAAGGCCTTCCGTTACGGCGGGCCCCTGGACCTCTGGGCGGCTTCCGTCCTTATTCTGGAAAGGTCGGATGCCGATCCCGATCTCAACGGACGCCTGGTGCAGCTGTCCTTGATCGGTACGAACCGGCAGGTGCTTCTCGAAGGGGTCGGAGATTCCTATCCGCAGGCCGACGGCTCGCTCTTCGCCAAGCGCCGCACCTCGCGTTCCGGGCATGATCTTCTTTTCGCTGCGCCGGATAAGACGAGCCAAGCGGCCGTCGTCGCCTCGAGCTTCGATTTCGTGGGCGCCGTGGTCAGCCCCGATCGGAAGCGCGGCGCGGCGATCGCCCGGACAGGACCGGAACTCGCCTGGGAGCTCATCCTTTTTTCCCTGCCGCCCGCAGGGGCGGACCTCCGGCGGGTGAAGATCCCCGAGGGACTGAGGCCCGAAACCCTCCGCTGGCGCTCTGACGCGGGAAGCGGCGCCGAACCCGTAACCTCGGGCGATGGGCAGATCCTCGTCCTCATCGGAAGCCGGGACGGCAAGCCGGCCCGCTACGGGCTCGCCGGCCCCGACGCCTCTCCCCGTTGGGAGGACCTGCCTTCCTATGTCGCTTCCGATGATTGGGACTTCGTGCTCAGCAAAAGCCATTCCCTGTCGGTCTACGAGACCGAGCTCGACGGCGGCCCGGCCGTCCGGGTGGAGTATGTGTGGTGGAACCGCCCGCCCGAGGAGATCGCGACGATCCGGGGCCTGAAATTGGACGGCTTCCAATGGGCCGGCGGCCGCGGGTTCGTCTTCATCACCGGCCGCGAGGGCGATGGCCATGCGGCCATGACCGTGGACATCCACAGCGGAGAGGTTCTGACCGCCGTCACCGGAGCCCGCGATCCCGTGAAGCTCCTCCAGGCCCCGCCCCGCGCCTGGCCGTCCGCTGACCGCCCGACCGGGCGGTGACAAAGGCTGAGAGTCCCGGCGGCTATTACGGTCTGTGGCGGGATCCTCGCTTGAAGGTGAACTCTTCGGGTGGCCGCGAACGGATGAAGCCCACCGCTTCTGCTGTCCCCGCGAGCGTGCCCTCATCCGTGAGCTTGGCCGTGTAGACCGTGACCCCCGGCCCCCGGCCATTGCGCTTTCCCCACTGTATGGTCCGTCCCTCAAGGACCCTGACGAACGCGATCTCCAGTTGAAAGGATTCTCCGTTCGGGGGAGTCACGAAGTTTTCGGCCCGCCCCAGGCCGTCTTTGGCCTCGAATGTGACGAGCCAGCGGGCGCCGTCACCCGTCATCCTCTCCCACGTGCCGAGGAAGGGTTTTAGCTGCTCCGCGCCGGGCGGCGGCAGATTCGCCCATTCCTCGAGTCGCGGGTCGCTTCCCTTCTTGACGGCCGCCTCCGCGTCCGCCAAGATACGTTGCGTCTCCGGAGATTCCCCGTAAAGCGCCGCGGCGCGCTTGACCAGCTCGACCGCCTCGATGCCGTGCTGCATCGCCGCGTTCCGTACGGCCGACATCAAAAGCACCTGCTTGGGGATATCCACCTGATAGCCATAAGCCTCCGACAGTGCTCTGTAGCGCTCTTCGAGCGCGGGCAGCGTGTGATTCCCTTTGTTGTCCCTGATGAGATCGGGCGCGTAATCGCGGAAAAGGCGTTTGAGTCCTTCATAAACGCCTTTGTAGGCCATAGTCTCGTGGGTCTCGTCCGTGATCTCCACCCGGTCCCCTAGGAAGCCTTTCGATACGGCCTCGATGCGGGACGGCCAGTCCTTCTTCCAGCCGTAGAGATTCTCGACCGTAACGAGCCGGCCTGTCGTGCCCGGATTCTTGAAGATCATCTCCGTGGCCTTCTCCATGAGCCCCCGGACCTCGGGGAAGCCCGACGACGGCGCGTCCAGCGGCAGATACCATTGAAAGGCCGCCGGGCGCGCGGTCAGCGCGTAGATCGCGAACAGCCCCCCTTGCGAATGGCCGACGAGGATACGGAGAGGCTGTGTCCGGTATCTCCGCTCGACGGCGGGGATGAGCTCGTCGGCGAGGAACGCCAGGAAATCGTCCTCGCGGCCATGACCGTATTCCGGCGGGATCGGCATATCTCGATTGCGGTCGGTATTGGGGACTCCCACGACGAGAGCCTCCGGCATTTGGGGGATGGCCGAGTAACCGGTCATGAACCTCACGGCGCTTGCGGTGAGCGGACCTATGCCTTCCCCGTCGAGCGCATAGATAACGGGGAACCGTTGCCGGGACCCGGCATAGGAGGGCGGCAGATAGACGCGGATCTCACGGTCTTCGCGGAGCCGGGTCGAGCGGATCCGCCAGGCCTCGCCGACGGCTATGGACGCGGCGGAGGAGGGCCTCCCCGCATCCTGTCCCGGGGAGGGGGCCGCGCCTGCCGCGATCACGAAGGCAGCGAGCAGCATCCGCCACAGGGATCGCGTCCACGGTGCCGGTCGGAAAGTCCGGTCGTTCATGGGGGGCCTCCGTTCATTCCATAATACCCGGATCCCGACGGCAATGCCAAGGGGGCGGGGTAAGGGCTCTCAACGGCCCAACAGGACCGTAATGGATCCTTCTTCCAGGTCGGTGACAACGAGATCCGGCTTCCCGTCGTCATTCAGGTCGGCGGCGGCCAGGTTCGTTGACATCGCTTCGAGCGGCGGTCTACAATGGCCCCGGCCGGGAGTCAGCCCGGCATCCGCGAACGGGTCCGGTTCACCTCGAAAACATGATCACCGCATTTCTCATCGTCGCCGCGATCCTCGGCGGCGTCGTTGCCTCGATCGCCGGATTCGGCGTCGGCAGTCTGCTCACGCCGGCGCTTTCACTCGAGACTGGCTTCAAGCTGGCCGTCGCGGCTGTCGCGGTGCCCCATATGGCCGGGGCGGCGATCCGCCTCTGGTCCCTCCGCGGCCACGTCGATCGCAGAGTCCTCATGGGCTTTGGGATCGCGAGCGCGGCCGGCGGCCTCGCCGGCGCCCTGCTTCACAGATGGGCGGGCGGGGCACTGATGACGGCCGTTTTCGGCGTGCTCCTGGCTTTCAGCGGTCTCGGCGAGCTTACGGGCTGGTCCGGGCGCGTCCGTTTTCGCGGCGCCGGCGTTCTGGCGGCCGGGGGTCTTTCGGGCCTTCTCGGCGGCCTGGTCGGCAATCAAGGCGGCATCCGCTCCGCCGCACTGCTCGGCTTTGACCTGTCGCGAGAGAGATTCGTAGCCACGGCCACGGCGATCGCGCTGCTCGTCGACACGGCCCGGCTGCCGGTCTACCTATGGACCGAGGGCGCGCGGCTGCTGGAGATCTGGCCGCTCATAGCCTGGATCACGGCCGGCGTCGTGATCGGGACTGTCATCGGCCGCCGGATCCTCGACCGCATTCCCGAGAAGGCCTTTCGCCGTACCGTCGGCGCCCTCGTGCTCTTGCTGGGCCTCTACATGCTTTATCGCGCGCTCGCACCCGCCTTGTCCTAATGGGCCTCGCTCCGGCAGGCAACCCGTCCTGTTGACAGGAGAGCCGTCGATTTCTATAGTTGTTGCGCCAGGCTCCGGACGCGAAATGAGCAGAAACGCCGGCCCCGCCCTCGTTCGGACGCTCATGCTGGACTTTGCGCGCCTTACAGGGCTCGAGCCGGCCGCCGCCCATCCCCAACGCTATCTGTGGACGGACGCATTCGCGGTCTGCAACTTCCTCGGGCTCTTTAGCCTGGAAAACGACAGAAGATTCCTGGATCTGGGCCTTTCCCTCGTCGACCAGGTCCATCGGACCCTCGGCCGGCACCGGGCGGACGATCGCCGGCGGGGCTGGATAAGCGGCCTCAGTGAAGAGGAGGGAGCGCGGCACCCGACCCGGGGAGGCCTGAGGATCGGGAAACCGCGGAACGAGCGCCGGCCCGGCGAGCCCGTGAACGAGCGCCTGGAATGGGACCGGGACGGGCAGTACTATCACTACCTGACGAAATGGATGCACGCGTTGAATCGTGTGAGCCGGACGACCGGTGATCCGACCCCTCTCGGTTGGGCGATGGAGCTGGCCAAGACAGCCCACGCCCGGTTTGCGTACGCCCCTCCGGCCGGCGGACCGAAGAGGATGTTCTGGAAGATGAGCATCGACCTCACGCATCCGCTCGTCCCCTCCATGGGCCAGCACGATCCCTTGGACGGTTTTATCACCTACAGCAAGCTCCAGGCGGCGGCCTCGGCCCTCGGCGGATCTTCGCTTCCCGGTCTGAAAGACGAGATCGCGGACATGTCAGGGATCCTGCGGGATATGGGCCCGGACCTGGCCACGGACGATCCGCTCGGCATCGGCGGCCTTCTTTCCGACGCCTCGCGGATCGTGCAGCTGGCGATCCTGGACAGCCGAAGCTACGAAAGCCTTCTCGGAAGCCTCCTGGATTCGGCCCTTCAGGGTTTGAACGCCTGGTCGACGGCCTTTTCCCCGGACGAGCCGGCAGAGCGCCGCCTGGCCTTCCGTGAGCTCGGACTGTCGATCGGGCTATCGGCGGTCGAAAGCCTGCGCGAAGCCGTCGAAGCGGGGCCCGGGCTGCTCGACCGTAAAAGCCATTCGCGCCGGCCCATCGCAGCCCTCCTGAAATACTTGCCAATTCGAGATGCGATAGAGCAGTTCTGGATGGACGCGGATAACCGGGAATCCGCTACCTGGGTCGAACATCGCGAGATCAATATGGTCATGCTCGCCACGAGCCTTGCGCCGTCAGGATTTCTGTCTATCTGATAAAATGATAGAGGGCTACTCTATGAAGCCCCGGGGGAAGGGTCATGACGACAAAGAACAAGTGGCACAAGACCGTCGCCGACGATCAGCTCAAAGAAGGGAAGCCGCTCGGCGCTCGCGCCGGCACGCGGGCCGTGTTCCTGACACGGAGCGAGGGCCGGGTCTGCGCCATGGGCGGAAAATGCAGCCACTACGGCGGGCCCCTCGAGAAAGGGCGGCTCCAGGGCCATGTCATCACGTGTCCCTGGCATACCGCGCGGTTCGATGTCCGGTCGGGACAAGTGCAAGCGCCCCCGGCGCTCGACAACCTGGCCCGTTACGAGACGAAGGTCGAGTCCGGCCACATTTATGTCCGGAAAGTCCCGGCGGAGGCGCTCTCCGTCCCGCGGGGGAAGGACGACACGACCGTTCTCATTCTCGGCGCGGGGGCGGGCGGAGTGAACGCGGCCCTGGCGCTGAGAAGGAACGGCTTCGCCGGGAAGGTGATGATGGCTACCGCGGAGGCCGACCTGCCTTACGATCGGCCCTCTCTCTCCAAGGGATTCATGGCCGGCGACACGCCGAGGGCGGAGCTCGTCCTCGAGCCGGAGCCCGTCTTTCTGCAGCTCGGCATCGAGATCCTCGGGGAGCACCGGGCGACCGGCATCGACAGGCAAAGGAAGACGGTCTTATTTTCCAATCGACGAAGGCTCCGCTACGATAAGCTCCTCCTGGCCACCGGCGGCACGCCGAGGGCGCTCGCGATCAAGGGCGCCCGGCGCCGGGGGGCTTTTGTTTTGAGGAGCCTTCGCGACGCCGACGCGATCATCGCCGCGCTCTCAGGGGCCGAGACGGTGGCGGTCATCGGCGGCAGCTTCCTGGGGCTCGAGGTCGCGGCCTCGCTCCGCTCGCGGGGCCTCGAGGTCCATGTGATCGCGCCCCAAATGGTCCTCATGAGCCGCGTTTTCGGCGCCGAGATCGGGGCATTCCTCAAGCGCAAACACGAGGAAAAGGGGGTCGTCTTCCATCTCGGGAAGACGGCCGTGGAGATCTCCGGCGGCAAGAAGGTGAGCGGCGTGGTCCTTTCCGACGGTTCGCGGATCGCCGCCCAGGTCGTCGTCGCCGGCATCGGCGTCGTTCCCTCCGTCGGCTACCTCGAAAAGAGCGGCCTCGTCGTCAATGGCGCGGTCCCGGTCGACGCCGGTTTCCGGACCCAGGACCCGGACATCTTCGCCGTGGGGGACATCGCCCTCGTTCCGGACCCCTTGACCGGCGAAGCCCGGCGCGTGGAGCACTGGGTCGAAGCCGAGCGCCAAGGGCGTCACGCGGCCATGGGCCTGGCCGGCATCGAAGAAGCTTATCGGGAGATCCCTTTTTTCTGGACGAACCAGCACGACGTTTCCATAAAGTACGCGGGTTATGCGAGCTCCTTCGATCGCGTCGTCCTGCGCGGCGATCTCGAAGAGGAGAAGGCGCTCGCCGGGTATTACCGCGAGGGGGCGCTGCGGGCGGTCGCGAACCTGGGCCGGACGAAAGAGTTCCTGATCGCTCTGGAGATCCTCAAGGCGGGCGGCGGCATCCCGCCGTCCCGGTTCGGGGACCCGCGCGTCGATTTGGCCGAAATCGCGGAAAAGGCGATCCCTGTGGGCGCCTGCGTCAGCCGGCTTTGCGGCGGGGCGTCGCTCCCGCCGGGTTCCACTCCCTCTTCGGGGCCTCGTCGTAGGCGAAAATAAGTTCACCCCTCTTGATCAAGGCCAGATACAGAAGCACATAATCCCAATTTCCGTCTTTTTTGCGTCGATCGTTCTTTTTCATGGTATCCAACCCCATATGCATTTTTTGTGCCACAATGCCAACGGCGTGGGACCGGGGCGCGCCTGCCTTGGATTGGCCTGGCCCCGTGGTTTACGCCCGCCTCTATCCTGCCGGGCGGGACCAGAAGAATAAGCCGGAGATGATGGCATCAAAGGAACCAAAGTCCGGCTCCCGACGTCTATATCAACAGATTCTCTTTATCTACTGGAGGAATCCATGCCGATTTCCCGCCGTTCCCTTCTGAGATCCGCTCTTTTGTCCCTGATCCTGACGGCCGTCCTGGCCGGGGCCCTTCCGCTCGCGGCCCAGGACCATCCGCTCTGGCTCAGGTATCCGGCCGTCTCGCCCGACGGCGGGACGATCCTGTTCTGCTATAAGGGTGACATCTATAAGGTCCCGGCGGCGGGCGGGCAGGCCTTCCCGGTGACGATCAGCGAGGCTTATGATTATGCCCCCGTCTGGAGCCATGACGGGAGATCGATCGCCTTCGCTTCCGACCGCTTCGGCAACTTCGATGTCTTCGTCATGCCGGCCGAGGGCGGGGAGGCCCGCCGCCTGACCTATCACTCCGCGTCCGACCTCCCCAGCAGCTTTAAGGCGGACGACAAGAGTATCCTCTTCATCTCGGCCCGCCAGGACACGGCGGCCAACGTCCAGTACCCGATGGGCCTGTTCTCCGAGCTCTACAGCGTCCCGGTCGGCGGCGGCGAGGCCGACCTCGTCCTGACCCAGCCGGCCATCGCGGCCACGGTCGATCCGGCCGGGACGAAGATCATCTATCACGACCAGAAGGGCTACGAGAGCGAGTGGCGAAAGCACCACACCTCGGCCGTGACCCGCGATATCTGGGTCTACGATCTGAAGACGAAAAAGAACGCCATGCTGACGACGTTCAAGGGCGAGGACCGCAATCCCGTCTTCGACGCGAACGGCGACGATTTTTATTATCTGAGCGAGCAGGGCGGTTCCTTCAACGTCTACAAGAGCTCGCTTAGCAAGCCGGCGGTTTCGACGGCCGTGACGGATTTCACCAAGAACCCCGTCCGCTTCCTGACCTGCGCCAAGAGCGGGCTGCTCTGCTTCGGCTATGACGGCGAGATCTATACCAAGGCCGGTGCGGCGGCCCCGAAAAAGGTCGACATCCGCGTCGCCCAGGACGGGCGCCAGGTGCTGGAGCGGACGGTGCCCATCAGCGGCGGCATCACCGAGATGCGGCTCTCGCCCAACGGCAAGGAAATGGCCTATGTCTTCCGCGGCGAGATCTTTGCCGGGAGCGTGGAGGGCGGCCTGACCAAGCGCGTGACCAATACGCCCGGCCAGGAGCGAAGCGTCAGCTTCAGCCCCGACGGCCGCTCGCTCGTCTATGCCGCCGAGCGGGACAACAACTGGAACGTCTATACGGCCTCGATCGTGCGCCAGGAAGAGCCCTACTTCTTTGCCTCGACCGTCCTCAAGGAGGAGCCGGTCGTGGCCACGGCGGCCGAGGAATTCCAGCCGGAATTCTCGCCCGACGGCAAGGAGGTCGCCTACCTGGAGAACCGCGTCGTCCTCAAGGTCGTCAACCTGGCCTCCAAACAGGCCCGCCTGATCCTGCCCGCCGAGATCAACTATTCTTACGCCGACGGAGACCAGTCGTACAGATGGAGCCCCGACGGCAAGTGGTTCCTGGTCCAGTTCGCTTTCGTTCGCCTGTTCTCGCCGCAGGTCGGGCTCATTTCGAGCGACGGCAAGGGCAAGGTCATCGACCTGACCAAGAACGGCTTCGGCGTCTTCATGCCCCGGTGGGGGATGAACGGGACGATGATGACCTATGCCAATCCCAGGGAGGGCGCCGTCAACACCGACGGCTCGTCCAGGGAATACGACGTCTTCGGCATGTTCTTCACCCGGGCCGCCTACGACCGGTTCCGCCTGTCCAAGGAGGAATTCGCCCTCGTGAAGGAGCAAGAGGACAAGGCCAAGGAGGAAAAGGACAAGGCTGAAAAGGACAAGCCCAAGGCCAAGGACGCGGCGGTCAAGCCGGAGGAACCGAAGAAGGACCTCGTCTTCGAGCTCGACGGCATCGACCGGCGCAAGGTCCGCCTGACCATCCACTCCGCCGACATGTCCGACATGGCCCTGACCAAGAACGGCGAGAAGCTCTTTTACCTGGCCCGCTTCGAGAAGGGCTATGACCTGTGGATGACCGAGACCCGG
>Ga0209706_10000878_pt1 | contig 17163 bp, 15 predicted proteins | sample PPLLaktember2015_6_FD_187263 | JGI IMG/M metagenome (GOLD analysis project Ga0209706, IMG submission 187263) | Freshwater sediment microbial communities from Prairie Pothole Lake near Jamestown, North Dakota, USA - PPLs Lake P8 Core (1) Depth... | ecosystem: Environmental > Aquatic > Freshwater...
GCTGCGCGCCGGCATCCACCCGCTGGGGCTGCTCGTCGGCCTCTCGCTGATCGTGCCCGCTTCGCTGCTCGCCGCCTGGCGCGCCCGCCCGCCCGTCGACCCGACGGCGCCGGCCCTCACGGCCGATGATCCCACCTGGGATCGCTGGAATCCGTGGTTCGCGCGCGAGAACGACGAGGCGGAGGAGGAGGAGAAGTGACCCTCACCCAGCAGCTCGAGCACGCGACCTCGGTGCCCTGGATGATCTGGGCGTCGCTCATCGCCGCCGCGGTGCTGCTCCTGGCGGGCGTGATGGTTCGCTCGCGCCTCGCGTCGGTGGGCGGCGGCGTCGTGCCCGACGAGGGCCTCACGGTGCGCAACGCGGTCGAGGTCCTGACCGAGATGCTGGCGGGCCTCGCCGAGCAGAACATGGGCCACAAGTGGCGGAGCTACTTCCCCTTCGTCGCGACGCTCTTCTTCTTCATCCTGATCGCGAACCTGATCGGGCTGATTCCCGGGCTCGGCGGAGCCACGACCAGCGCCAACACCACCTGGGCGTGGGCGATCATCTCCTTCGCCGTGCACCAGTACGTGGGCATCAAGGAGAACGGCTTCGGCTACCTGAAGCACTTCGTCGGGCCGGTGCCGTGGCTGGCGCCGCTCTACATCCCGATCGAGCTGCTGAGCCACCTCTCGCGCGTGTTCACCCTCGCCGTGCGGCTCCTGGCCAACATGTCCGCCGACCACATCGTGGTGGGCGTCTGGCTGGCCCTCGTGCCCGCGGTGGTTCCCGCCATCTTCATGGGCCTCGGCACGCTCGTCGCGTTCCTGCAGGCCTACGTGTTCGCGATGCTCTCGATGATCTACATCGGACTGGCGCTCGAGGACTCGCACGACTCGCACTAGGCGGGCGTCGCAGCCTCGGGTGGACCGGAATCCCTCACCCAAGGAGAACGTGATGCGGAAGTTCGGCAAGGCGATCTTGTGGACCCTGACGGTCCTGCTGCTCCCGATGGCTGCGGCCGCCGAGACGGCGGCGGGCGGCGGCGACTCGAGCTGGGGCTACGCCCTCGGCGCGGGCATCGCCATCGGCTTCGCGGGCCTCGGCTGCGGCATCGGCCAGGGCCTCACCGCCGGCAACACCACCGCCGGCATCGCCCGCAACCCGGGCGCCGCGGGCGCGATGTTCACCAACTACATCCTCGGCATGGTGCTCATCGAGTCGATCGCCATCTATGGCCTCGTGATCGGCTTCCTGCTGCAGGCCAAGATCGGCTAGTACGTCGAGGCGCGAGGGCCCGTCCGCGCGCGCCGCGGGCGGGCCCCGCTACCGCTCCGCTCGCGGCGGGCTACCGTGCGGCGCCATGAAGCGCACCTTCCTGCTCGCCACGTTCGCCCTGCTCCTGGTCGCGTCCCGTTCCGCCTCCGCGGATCCGGTCGTCCTCAGCTACCTCGTCGACGAGAAGGCGCTGAAGGAGGCCGACGCCGGCACCACGCTGAGCTTCGGCCTCTACAGCGACTCGAGCTGCGCGTCGCTCGTCCAGAGCTTCGACCGGCTGATCGAGGACGTTCCGCTGCTCGCGCGGGTCCAGCGGGCGCGTCCCAAGGGCGCGCCGAAGCCGCCCAGGACCGTGGAGATCCGTCTCACCGCGAGCAACCTCTACGGGCTGCCGCCGAACCTGTACCTGCAGGTGACGGGCGTCGGCATCGAGGCGGTGGGCTCGGTCTGCCAGGCGCAGGCCGGCACCGGCAACGTGGCCTGGCACTGGATCTCGATCTACACGCCGACCAGCTTCCGGGCCCACTCGCCGGACCTGACGGGCACCGTGATCTCGCGGCCGGCCGGAAGCCCGGTGGGCGTCTACTGCGTGCAGTTCCCCGCCGGCGCGCCGATCGTCGAGGAGGGCGCCGTCGGATCGATCCAGACCTCGAGCCTCGGCTACACGATCCAGGTCAGCTCGATCTACAACCACAACTGCCAGATCGAGGGCCTCGGCGGCGTGAAGGTCACGATCTCCTACTTCAACGGCAGCAACCACGTGCCCACCGACGCCGCCTTTACGCTGCTCGTGCCGGGGCTCGGCGTCGTCTATCCGTGACCGCAGCCCGCAGGGGTGTGGAGCCGCCGGGCGGAAGCAACGACGCGGGTCTCACCCCAGGGTCCCCGCGCCGAGCCGAGCCTCCGCCCGGCGGCTCCGGCCCGCTCGACCCCCGGTCCCGGAAGAGGGGCGCGAACGGGCACTCGGCCTTGCGGTGAGCAACCCGCGTGCCACCCTCGGCGCCACGTGGCGCGCGCGGTTTCTCCTCGGCGATCGGGCACTTCGACGCGCGGAGCGCTTCGCGCGCGGGACCCGCGCGCACGCCGGCTGCTGACGCCCCCGTGAACGCCGGCGCGCTCGTCGTGTTCGAAGGCCTCGACGGCAGCGGCAAGACCACCCAGCGCGCACGCCTCGCGGCGCGCCTGCGCGCGCGCGGCCAGCGCGTGCTCGAGACCGCCGAGCCCTACGAGGGCGGCGTCTTCGGACCGAAGATCCGCGCCATGGCGCGCTCCGGCGAGGCGCTGCCTCCCGAAGAGGAGCTCCGCTGGTTCGTCGAGCAGCGCCGCGAGCACGTGCGCGAGCGCCTGGCGCCGGCCCTCGCCGAAGGGCAGGTGGTGCTCTGCGACCGCTACTTCCTCTCGACCGCCGCCTACCAGGGCGCGCGCGGGCTCGACGCCGAGGCGATCCTCGCGGCGGGCGAGCGCGAGTTCCCGCTGCCCGCGCTGGTGCTGCTGCTCGAGATCGACGCCGCGCGCGCGCTCGAGCGGGTGGCGTCGCGCGGCGGCCCGCGCGAGCCCGTCTTCGAGCGCCGCGAGTTCCTGGAGCGAGTCGCGGCGAACTTCCGGCGCCTCGCGCGGCCCTACGTGGTGCGCATCGACGCCGCGCGCGACGAAGCCAGCGTCGAGGCCGACGTCGCCCGCGCCGTGCGCGAGCGCACGGCGCTCCTGCCCTGAGGGCCGCGGCCGCCGGGCGGCGCGCGGCTACCTGTCCTTCGCGAAGAAGCCGTGCACCCGAATGAACGTCGGCTCCTCGCTCGGCCCGCCGACAGCCGCGCAGAGCAGCGCGCCGGGGGGGACGACCACGCCCGACGGCACGCTGACCGACCCGGCGTAGTAGCCGGAGGCGTCGGTGGCCGCCTCGCCGACCAGGATGGAGCCGCTCACGAGCGGAAGGCTGCCCTCGACCGACAGGCTGAAGAAGTAGCGGCTGTTCGGCTGGGCGCTCCCGAAGACGTCGGCGCTCGTCACCACGAACACCTGCTTCGGAGGAATCGCGAAGGGCACGACGTCGCCGCTCGAGCGCCGCATGTTGTTCACCGGGTAGGCGTTCAATCCGCAGGGCGAATCGGTCACGGCCGTCGGGTGCAGCACCACGACCTGGCTGGCGCGCGTGGGCGCGAGGGGTCCCCCGGAAGCCGGCGGAGCGAGGAGCGCGAAGAGCGACAGGGTGGACAGGGCGAGACCCAGAGCTGCGCGGTGCATGAGATCCTCCTTGGCTGGAACGGTTATGGGCCGGATCACGAGCGGTCCTCCCCGGGCGCCGGACCGGCGCCGGAAGCGGGTGTGGGGTCCACTGCGTCGCTCGCGGCGAAGCGCAGCGCGAGCGCGCAGCCTAGCGCGACCGGCGCGGCGCAGGCGCCGAGGATCCAGAGCGGCGTGTGCGTCCCGCCGGCGTTGAAGCCCGGGATCGGGATGCGCTCGGCGAGCAGCGCGGCGAACACGACGCCGCTGGCCGACATCGCGACCGCCGCCAGGATCGGCGCCAGCAGCGAGCCGGACGCGTGCCGCAGCAGCCCGAGCAGCACCCCGAGGAACGCGGCCTGCGCGCCGGCCGACGCGGCCCGGTCGGGGCCGAAGGGCAGCGCCAGCCCGCCGCTCGCGAGGCCCGAGAGCAGCGCCGTCTGGATCACGCCCGCCACCGGCCCGAGCGAAGCCACCAGCCCCTGCTGCACGACGCCGCGGAAGAAGAACTCCTCGAGCACCGGCCGCAGCAGCACCAGCGTGATCACGAACTCGAGGGCCGCGAGGCGCGCGACCTCGGGGTCGAGCGCCGTGCCCTCGCCGGCCTCCGGAAGCGGCAGCTCCGGGAACAGCGGGCGCACCAGGTTGTCGAGCTCGCTCGCCAGCACGACGGCCGGCAGCACCAGCGCGATCGGCAGCGCGAAGCGCAGCGCGAGCCCGCGCAGGCCGAGGCGCAGCTCCGCGGGCGGGGGCACGCTGCGCGCGGCGATGGTGCCGACGCCCCCGAAGCCGAGGCAGAGCCCGACCGCGAGCGAGAAGGCGGGGCCCGCGTCGGGCAGCAGCAGCATCCAGCCCGAGATCGCGATCGCCCACGCCAGCAGCGTGAGGATCGAGGCGCCGAGCGGGCTCGGCACCGGCGCCGCAGGCTGCCCGCTCACGCGCGCAGCACCTCGCGGAGCGCCTTCCCGGTGTGGCTCTCCGCGCAGGCCGCCACCGCTTCCGGCGTGCCCTCGGCGACGATCCGCCCGCCCGCCGCGCCGCCCTCGGGCCCGAGGTCGATCACCCAGTCGGCGCTCTTCACGACGTCGAGGTGGTGCTCGATCACGACCACGCTGTTGCCGAGCTCGACCAGCCGCTGCAGCACGCGCAGCAGCCGCTCGACGTCGGCGAAGTGGAGGCCCGTGGTGGGCTCGTCGAGCAGGTAGAGGGTGCGTCCGGTGGCGCGCCGCGCGAGCTCGCGGGCCAGCTTGATGCGCTGCGCCTCGCCGCCCGAGAGCGTCGTCGCGGGCTGGCCGAGGTGCACGTAGTCGAGGCCTACCTCGTGCAGCGTCTCCAGCGGCCGGCGCACGCTCGGCACGTTCTCGAGGAACCCCACCGCCTCCTCGACGGTCATCTCCAGCACGTCCGCGATGCTCTTGCCCTTGTAGTGGATCTCGAGGGTCTCGCGGTCGTAGCGCCGGCCCCGGCACACCTCGCAGGTGACGAAGAGGTCGGGCAGGAAGTGCATCTCGACGCGCAGCAGACCGTCCCCCTGACACGACTCGCAGCGCCCGCCCTTCACGTTGAAGGAGAAGCGCCCCGGCGCGTAGCCTCGCACGCGCGCCTCGGGTACCTGGGAGAACAGCCGGCGGATGCCGTCGAAGGCGCCGCTGTAGGTGGCGGGATTGCTGCGCGGCGTGCGGCCGATCGGCGACTGGTCGACCTCGATCACCTTGTCGACGAGCTCGAGGCCGACGATCCGCTCGAAGCGACCCGGCGGCGTCTTCGCGCCGTAGAGGCGCTGGGCCAGCGCGCGCGCCAGCGTGTCGTTCACGAGGGTCGACTTGCCGGAGCCCGAGACGCCGGTCACGACGGTCAGCAGGCCGAGGGGAAGCCGCAAGGTCACGTCCTTCAGGTTGTGCTCGCTGCAGCCCGTCAGCACCAGCGCGCGCTCGCCGGGCGCGCGGCGCGCCGTCGGCAGCGGAATGGCGCGCCGCCCGGAGAGGTAGGCGCCGGTCAGCGAGCCGGCGTCGGCCATGATCTCGGCGGGGGAGCCCTCGGCCACGACCTCGCCGCCGTGGATGCCGGCGCCCGGCCCCATGTCGATCACGTGATCCGCCGCGCGGATGGTGGCCTCGTCGTGCTCCACCACCACGACGGTGTTCCCCATGTCCCGCAGGCGCACGAGGCTCTCGAGCAGGCGCGCGTGGTCGCGGGCGTGCAGGCCGATCGACGGCTCGTCGAGGATGTAGAGCACGCCCATCAGGCTCGAGCCCACCTGGGTGGCGAGCCGGATGCGCTGGCCCTCGCCGCCCGAGAGCGTGGCGCTCGGCCGGTCGAGGGTCAGGTAGCCGAGGCCGACGTCGCGCAGGAAGCGCAGGCGCTCGGCGATCTCGCGCAGCACGCGGTCGGCCACCACGCGCCGCGTGGCGGGCAGCTCGAGGCCGAGCAGCGCGCGCTCCGCGTCCTCGATCGAGAGCGCGCAGAGCTCGGGCAGCGAGCGCGCGCCGAGCCGCACGGCGCGGGCCTCGGGCCGCAGCCGCGCGCCGCCGCACTCCGCGCACGGCAGCGTGCTGCGCCAGGCCGCCAGCTCCGCGGTGTCGCCCTCGGCCTCGGCGCGCCGCTCGAGCTCGCCGAGCACGCCGTCGAAGCGGCGCCGGCGCCTCTCGCTGCCGCCGCGGCGCGGAAGCGTGAGCGCCACCGGCTCGTCGCCAAGCCCGTGCAGCAGCGCGTCGCGCGCCGCCTTCGGGAGCTTCCGCCAGGGCGTGTCGAGCGCGACGCCGACGTGCTCCGCGACGCCCGAGAGCAGCCCCTGGTAGTAGGAGCCGCGCCGCCAGGGCTCGATCGCCCCCTCCGCCAGGCTGCGCTCCGGATCGGGCACGATGCGCGCCTCGTCGAACACCTCGCGGGTGCCGAGGCCGTCGCAGGCGGGGCAGGCGCCCGCCGGGCTGTTGAAGGAGAAGAAGCGCGGCGCGATCTCCGGGAGCGACACGCCGCAGCCCGGGCAGGCGTTCCGCTCCGAGAGCAGCAGGGGCTCGCCGCCCCCGCCGAGATCGAGGCGCACGAGGCCGTCGGCCAGCCGCAGCGCCGTCGCGATCGACTCGGCGATGCGGCTGCGCGCGGCCTCGCGCACCGCGATGCGGTCGATCACGAGGTCGATGTCGTGGCGGCGGCTCTTCGCGAGCGGGATCTCCTCGGCGAGGTCGTGGAGCTCGCCGTCGACGCGCACGCGTACGAAGCCCTGGCGCCGGAAGTCGGCCAGCTCCTTCCGGTACTCGCCCTTCCGGCCGCGCACCACCGGCGCCATCACGTCGACGCGCACGCCCTCGCCGAGGGCCAGCACCTGCTCCGTCATCTGGTCGACGCTCTGGCTCGCGATCGGCAGGTCGCAGCGCGGGCAGTGGGGCTCGCCGGCGCGCGCGTAGAGCAGGCGCAGGTAGTCGTAGATCTCGGTGGCGGTGCCGACCGTCGAGCGCGGGCTGCGGCTCACCGTCTTCTGCTCGATCGAGATGGCCGGCGAGAGCCCCTCGATGCTCTCGACGTCCGGCTTCTCCATCTGGTCGAGGAACTGGCGCGCGTAGGCCGACAGCGACTCCACGTAGCGCCGCTGGCCCTCGGCGTAGAGCGTGTCGAAGGCGAGGGAGCTCTTGCCCGAGCCGGAGAGCCCGGTGATCACCACCAGGCGGTCGCGCGGGATGCGCACGTCGATGCCGCGCAGGTTGTGCTCGCGCGCGCCCTGGATCTCGATGTGGTCGGGCCCGAAGCCCTCCGGAAGCATCAGAACCCGCTCGGGTCCTCGCCGGGCCCGCTGCTCCAGCCGCTGCCGCCCGTGCCCACCGGCGGCGCCTCCGCGAAGATGCCCTTGCGCTCGATGTAGGTCTGCTCGCGCAGCTTGTCCATGAACTTCAGGTACTCGCGCTGCATGCGCTCGCCGAACAGCCGATCGTGGAGCTGGCCGCGCACCTCCTCGAAAGCCTTCGGATGGAACGGCCGGCGGTCCACCACCTGCAGCACGTTGCAGCCGAAGTCGGCCTCGATCACGGGCGTCACGTCCCCGGCGACGGCCGCGCCGAGCTTGCCCTGCATCCAGGAGGCGAGGCGCGCCTCGTGGATCCAGCCGAGGTCGCCGGTGCCCGGCGCGCGCTCGGTGAGCTGCGAGGCGACCACGTCGAAGGGCTCGCCCGCGGCGAGGCGCGCGCGGGCGCGCTCGGCGGTGGCGCAGGCGCTGCGCCGCGCGTCGGCGCCGTCGCCCGTGAAGGGCACCAGCAGGTGGCGCAGGCGGACTTCTTCGCCGCCGCTCGGCTGGTCCTCGAAGTCCTCGTGGTAGGCGGCGCGCAGCTCCGCTTCCTCGATGCGCACCTTCGAGGCGACCATGCCGTTGATCACCTTCGACTGCTCGATCTCGGCGCGGATGCGCTCGCGGTATACGTCGTAGGGAAGCCCCTCCGCCTCGACCGTGGCGACGAGCTGCTGCTGGGTGAGCCCGTTCTCGCGCGCGATGGTGGCGATGGCGGTGTCGACCTCGGGGTCCGTGGCCTCGAGCTCGGCGCGCCGCACCACCTGGCGGATCAGCGCGCGCTCGATCAGCCGCTCGAGCGCGTCGGCGCGCAGCGCGGCGACCTCCTCCTCGGGGGCGCCGGCGTCGCGCATCTTGGACTCCATCGGGCCGATCAGGTTGCGCACCTCGGAGACGAGCACGATCTCGCCGCCGACCTGCGCGGCGATGCCGTCGAGCATCTCCTCCGCAGCGGCGGGCGCGCCGCCGAGGGCGAGCGCGAGCGCGAGGCCCGCGCGAGTCAGGCTGCTGCGCCGGTAGCGTTCATGAGCCGTCCTCCCCCGCCGCCCGTCGCGGCTCGGCCCGGAATGCTAGCCGGCCGGGCGTCGGGGGACCCGGGGCGCCCCTCGGGGCGGGCTACGCGGAGGTGTCGGCGATCTCGGAGGCCTCGTGCCAGGCCTCGCACAGCAGCACGCGGGGGACCTCGGCGAGCGGGACGGACGGCGACCCTTCGTCGGGGCGGCCCTTCTCGTCGAGGCGGCGGAAGCAGAGCGAGCCGAGCTCGACGGACGGCCGAGGCTCGAACAGGCCCTGGCCCGAGAAGGCGAGGACCGCGACCAGCCCGAGCCGCGTCACCGGACGGCGGAACTCGAAGTAGAAGCCGCCGTCCTGCGCCTCGCTCCGCTCCCAGCCGAGGGTGCGCGTGCTGCCGAGGAGCTTGCGGCCATCGCAGCGCCGGCCCGCAAAGTCGGCGATCTCGGTCAGCTCGGGCGCCGCGTCTTCGAGGGGGAGGGGCAGCGTGCGGAGCTGCGGGAAGAGCAGCGCGTCGCCCGAGGCCTCGAGCGCGCCCAGCCAGGCGAGACGTACGTCGGGCGCGAGCACCGCTCCATGGGCGAGGCGAACCCGCGCGGTCTCGGCGAGCGCGATCGTCTCCCCGGACGGCCCGCGCAGGGCTCCGTCCGCGCCCGGACGGAAGCACGCGCGCGCCGGCACGCCCCGCGCCTCGCACCAGAGCAGGCGCCCCATCAGCCTGCCGACGACGGGATGCGCGCGCAGCAGCTGCCATTCGGCGAGAGGCCAGTCGCGATCGCCGAGCAGCGCTTCGCGGAGCCGCGCGCGCTGGGCGCGCACGACGTCGCGCACGGTCTTCTTCGCGGCAGCGAAGCCGGCCTTCGCGGCGGCGAACGGCTCGGGGTCGTCGCCGGCGCGCGGCTTCGGGAAGGCGCGCAGCCGGGCGCCCTCGGAGTCGAAGAGCGCGAGCTCGAGGTCGTCGCCGAGGCGCGCGAGGAGCTGCCGCGCGCCGGCGTCGAGCATCCGCGTGCCGTCCGCCGCCAGGTCCGCGGTGGGGATGCCGGCGTCGGCGAGGGCGTCGCTGCTCTGGCCGCCGCGTCGCGCGCGCTCGGCGAGGACGGCGCGCGCGGCGTTCCGGATCCCCCGCGTCCGGCAGCGCTCCGCGGCCCAGGCGACGAATTGAGTGGCCGCGGGGTCGTCGATCCAGGCCGCCATCTCGACGAGCGCCTTCGACTGGCCGAAACGCCAGCCGGAGTTCTCGCGCACGTAGCGCTCGATCTCGGGGACGAGCTCGCCGCCGGCGCAGGCGCCGACGACCGCGAGCACGCCCTTCTCGGGGAGCGCGCTTCCCTGCACCTCGGGCCGCACCTGCTCCACCAGCGCGCGCGCGAGCTCCTCGACCTCCGCATCGGTCACCGGCTCGCGGAGCCGCCTCGACGTCAGCCGCCGCATGCCGATCTGGAACGTCGCGCGCTCGACGGCGTAGGCCTGGACCTTCGCCTCGGTCGGCACGGCGTCGCGCGCGCGCCACGCCTCGAAGACGAAGCGCGCCAGGGCGGTGCGGCTCGCGGGGTCGAGCGCGGCGGTGCGGCGGCGCAGCACCGGATCGGGCGCCGACTGCTTGCGTGAGGCGGCCTCGATCAGCCAGGCGCGCGGGAGCTGCGGCTCGACGGGCGTTCCGTCGCTCCAGCGCAGCGCCGGCAGCCCGTCGAAGGGGAAGCCGGCGAGGGACTCGGGGAGCGGCCGCGCCAGGACGCGCTCGGCCTCGGCGGCGACGCCCGCCGGATCGGCGAAGGCGTCGACGTCCGCGCCGAGCCGCTCCGCGGCGGCGAGGAGGCGTGCGCGCTCCTTCGCTCCGCGCTCGCTCCGCGCGAGCTCGAGGATGCGCGGCGCCGCGGCGCCGACGCCGAGCTCGGCGAGCCACTCCGCGGCGGAGCGGGCGAGCGCGGGGTCGTCTCCGGCGAGGGTGGCGAGGAGGCGCGCCTCGCGGTCCGGGGCGCGCTCCAGGCAGCGGCGTGCGCGCGGGCGATCGTGCACGGCGCCGCCGAGGGCGGCGGCCCAGACCGCTTCGACCACGGACGAGGGGAGCGCCGGCAGCAGCGCCAGCGCCTCGAAGGCAGCACGCCGGCTGTCGTTCCTGCGATAGGTCTCGTAGGTGCGCGCCGCCGCGGCGTGGGACCAGTGGAGCGCGCGCTCGAGGAGCGCGACGTGCGACAGCAGGAACGGCGCGCACGCATCGGCGCCCCAGCGCGCGAAGCGGAGCTCCGGCCCACGGAGCACGGCCTCGGCGAAGGCGCCCGAGGGCACGCCGAGGGAGAGCATCGCCCGCTCCAGCTCGAGCAGCGTCGCTCTCTTGCCGTGGCCATCGCGCCAGAGGGTGAGCGGCTCCTCGACGAACTCGAGCATGTCCACCCTGCGCGGATCGGGTCCGACGAGGGCCAGCAGGCGCACCGCCTGGCCGAGCTCCAGCGAGGGGAAGCGGAGGCAGCGCGTCACGGCCTCGCGCACTTCGGCGCCGTGGAGGTCGAGGCAGAGGCCCGCGCGGACCTCGCCGGCCACGAAGGCCAGCGCCGCCTCGACGTCGAAGCGCGAGTCCGGGATCGCGGCGCGGCGCTGCAGCTCGGGCAGCGCCTCGTCGAAGAGCGCGCGGATCGCGAGCGCGAGCTCGGGGGCGAGGGGCGCGAGCCATTCCTGCGCGGGCTGCTCCGCCCCCCCGCGGTACTCGACGTCCCGGGCCCACATCTGCTCGATGTGGTCGTCGGCGATCCGCGGCGGGACGTCGTCGCCCGCAGCGTCGGCGATGGCGCGCTCCAGATAGCCGGCTCGCAGCTTGGCGGCGACGGCGCGCTCGAGGGCGCGGGCCGCCTGGTCGGGAGATCCGTGGCGGGTCCGGCGCGTGGCGCCGCCCTGGCCCATGCGCCCGAAGTGCGTCACCGACTCGGAGCCGACGAGCCGGATCGACCAGAAGGCCTCGCGCTCGCCCTGGCTGCGCTCGAAGTGACGCCACGGGCTCGGCGTGCCCGTCTCGTGGAAGCCGCGCTCCTCGACGTACGAGCGGAGCTGCCGCTCGAACTCCTGCTCCGCCGCGGCCGCGCTCGCGCAGAGCTCGGCGTCCCGGGAGAAGCCGCTCTCGACGACCACCCGGTCCGGAAGGAGCAGCAGCAGCGCGCGCTCCACGTGACCGCCGTGGATGCGCTCGACGCGCGCCTGGCGGAGGGCGTCGCCCGCGCTCGATTCGTCGCCCGGCATTCTGACCTGGCTGATGTGCACGGCCCCGCCCCCGCGGTCCCGTTTCGACCCGTCCCCGCGCGGCCCTGAGAACGCATTGGACCCCTTCGAGATGGATCCAATTGGATCTTGTGGATCCGATTGGATCCATCCATGTTCCGTGGCGATGCTGGAGCTGGCCTTCCGACCCGATCGCCGACGCCCTGACCCCGTCTACCGGCAGCTCGCGGAGTACCTGCGGGAGCTGGTGGCGGCGGGGCGGCTCGGGGAGGGCCAGAAGCTGCCCGCCACCCGGGAGCTCGCGGCGGCCCTCGGCCTGTCGCGCAACACCGTGAATCAGGCCTATGACGCGCTCGCCGCCGAGCGGCTGGTGACGGCGCACGTGGGGCAGGGGACGTTCGTCAGCGCGTCCGGGCGGGCTCGCAGCCGGGCCTCGGCCGCCGATGGGCCCGGCGCCCAGCGGCTCGCCTGGGCCGGCTTGTTCGCCGCGCGGGGGCCCGTGCCGCCGCTCCGCGCACCGCAGCCGAGCGCAGCCGAGCCGCCGGCCTTCGACTTCCGCGCCGGGCGCGTGGACGTCGCCTCGCTCCCGCGCGTCGAGCTGAAGCGCGCCTTCGCCGCCGCCATCGACGGCGCGCTGCCGCAGCTCGCCAACCGGCTCGATCCCCAGGGCTGGCCGCCGCTGCGCGAGGAGATCGCGCGCGGCCTGGTGTCGCGCGGTCTCGCCTGCCGCGCCGAGGACGTGCTGATCGTGCAGGGCGCGCAGGAGGGGCTCGACCTGCTGGCGCGCATCCTGCTCGATCCGGGCGACGCGGCGGCCGTCGAGGAGCCGGGCTGGTTCGGCGCGCGCATCGCCTTCGCGGCGCGCGGCGCGCACCTGGTGCCGGTGCCGGTGGACGGGCGCGGCCTGCGCACGGAGGCGCTCGCGCGGCTGCTGCGCGGGCGGCGCGTCAAGCTGGTGTACACCACGCCCGCGGTGCAGTCACCGACCGGTGTCTGCCTGGCGGACGAGCGGCGCGCGGAGCTGCTGGCTCTGGCCGAGGAGCACCAGTGCGCGGTGGTCGAGGACGACTACGACAGCGAGCTGCGCGTGGCCGGGCCCGCGGCGCCGGCGTTGGCGTGCGCGGACGCCGGCGGGCGCGTGCTCTACCTCGGCACCTTCTCGAAGGCGCTCTTCCCGGCGCTGCGCGTCGGCTACCTCGTGGCGGCCCCGCCCGTCGTGCGGCGCGCGGCGGAGGCGCTCGGTGCGGCGCATTTCGGCGGAAACCTGCTCACCCAGGCGGCCCTCGCGGAGCTGCTGCGGAGCGGCGGCCTCGAGCGGCACGTGCGGCGCGTACGCCGCGTCTACGCCGAGCGGCTGGATGCGCTGCTCGCCGCGATCGCCGCGCACCTGCCCGAGGGCACGCGCGCGCAGCGCCCGGCCGGCGGCAACTGCGTGTGGGTGGAGCTGCCGGCGGGCTTCGACGCCGACGCGCTGGCCCGGGCGGCGCGCGCCGAGGGCATCGCCTTCGAGACCGGCGCCCCGTTCTTCCACGAGGAGCGCGACCCGCGCGCCCTCCAGCTCTGCTTCGCGAGCCTCGAGCCCGACGCGATCGCCGAGGGCGTCGCGCGCCTCGGGCAGCTCGCCGGATCCTCGCGCGCCCCGGGAGGAAGACCATGAACGGAAACGGACGCGTCGCCGGCGCGATCCTCGCCTCGATCGGAGCCGGAGCGTGCCTCAACGGCGTCTGGATGCTGCTCGACGCCGAGCGCTGGTTCGGGCTGATCGCCGCCAGCACGGGGCCCTTCAACGTGCACCTCGTGCGCGACATCGGCGCCGCGTATCTCACGAGCGGCGTCGCGCTCCTCTGGGGCGCGCGGCGCCCGGCGCTGCGCGGGCCGCTCGGCGCTGTCGCCGGCATCTTCCTCGGTCTCCACGCGCTGACCCACGTCTTCGAGGCCGCGAGCGGGGTCACGTCGCTCGGGCACCTGCTCGAGGACCTGCCCGGCGTGCATCTCCCCGCGCTCCTCGTCTGCTGGCTGGCCGTCGCCTCGCTGCGGCGGCCCGCGGAGGCCCACTGACATGCGTCTCGCCCCCATCGACAAGCCCCCTACCCTGCTCGGCCGCATCCTCTCGTTCGCCTACCGGCGCGCGCTCGGCAAGACGATCATGCCCGCCCGGGTGATCTACAACCGGGTGCCGCGCATGTGGAACGTCTCCTGGGCGCTCCTGAACCTCGACCTGCGCGGCTTCACGCTGCCCCACGAGCTGCTCTACCTGATGCACGTGCGCGTCTCGACCTTGAACGCCTGCGCGTTCTGCAAGGACATCGTGCTCGCGGCCGCGGTGCGCGAGCGCCTCGGGCTGGAGAAGTTCAAGGCGCTCATGGGGGACGACTGGCGCAGCAGCCCGCTGTTCTCCGACCGCGAGCGGGCGGCGCTGGCGTTCGCCGAAGAGGCGACCCTGCACAAGGAGGTGACGGACGCCACGTTCGACGAGCTGCGCAAGCACTTCTCGGAGCGCGAGATCGCGGAGCTCGTCGTCGAGAACGCAAAGTCGAACTTCTACAACCTGCTGAACGTGCCGCTCGACATCCACGACGACGGCCTGCTCGAGATCGCGCAGAGGCGGGCGGCGCGGTCGAACTGAGGCGGGGCCTCCGCTACCCTCCGGCCGTGGCGGTGAGCGACCTCCGGCACGCCTTCGTGCAGGCGAACAGCTTGCGCTTTCACGTGACCTCGTGCGAGCCGGCGGGCGGCGGCGAGCGACTGGCGCTGTTCCTGCACGGCTTTCCCGAGTGCGCATACTCCTGGCGCGAGCAGCTGCCGCTGCTGGCGCGCCTCGGCTGGCGCGCCTGGGCGCCGGACCTGCGCGGCTACGGCGAGAGCGATCGTCCCCCGCACGTCGAGGACTACGCGATCGAGCGCCTGCTCGACGACGTGTCGGGGCTGATCCGCGCGTCGGGCGCGCGCGAGACGCTGCTCGTCGGCCACGATTGGGGCGGCGTCATCGCCTGGTTCTTCGCGATGCGGCGGCCCGAGGAGATCGCGCGGCTCTGCGTCATGAACCTGCCGCACCCCGCGTGCATGGAGCGCGCCTTCCGGCGCGGGCGCCAGCTCCTGCGCTCCTGGTACGTGCTGTTCTTCCAGCTCCCCTGGCTGCCGGAGAAGCTGCTCTCGGCGGGCGACTACCGCGCCATCCGCCAGGCGTTCGTCGGCATGGCGATCGACAAGAGCCGCTTCCCCGACGAGGTGCTCCAGGTCTATCGCGACAACGCCGCCCGGCCGGGAGCGCTGACCGCGATGATCAACTACTACCGCGCCATGGTCCGGGGCGGAGGGCGCCGCCAGACGGCGCTCGGCTTCCCGCGCATCGAGGTGCCGACCCTCATGATCTGGGGCGAGCAGGACGCCGCCCTCGGCATCGAGACCACCTACGGGACCGAGCAGCACGTCGCCGATCTCACGCTCCGCTACCTGCCGGGCGTCTCCCACTGGGTGCAGCAGGAGGCGCCCGAGAAGGTGAACGCGATGCTCGAGGCGTGGCTGCTGGGCAAGCCCGTGCCCCAGGCCTGGGAGGTCTCCTGAGGGTGGAGATCCTGGTCTACGGCCCGCGCCGCAATCCCTTCGTCGACAAGGTGGTGCGCGCGCTCGTGCTGAAGAAGCTGGAGCATCGGCTCATCGAGCCGAGCGGCCCCGAGGATTACCAGCGCTGGAACCCGGAGACCGGCCTGCTGCCCGTCGCCGACATCATGGGCCGCCGCATCCCGGACTCGCACCGCATTCTCGACGAGCTCGACGCGCGCTGGCCGGAGCCGCCGCTGGTGTCGCCCGATCCCAAGACGGCCGCGGCCCAGCGCCAGCTCGAGCGCTGGGCGTCGGAGACTTTCGTCTTCTACTGGGAGCGCTACCTGCGCCAGCGCGTGCTCGAGCTGGAGGGCGGCGCCGAGGATCGCACCGAGGGCGCCCTGGCGCGCTTCGGCATCCTGCGGCGCGGCCCCGTCGCGGGCGCCGGGCGCTACGCCGTCGAGTACCCCCAGCGCGTCGCCGACCTCGCCAACTTCCTGGGCTCGCGCCCCTTCTTCTACTCGGACCGCATCGGCCGAGCAGACCTCGCCGCCTACTCGTTCCTGCGCCCCGCCACCCTCGGCGCCAGCATCCCCGACACCGCCAACGCCCTCGAAGCCCAGCCCACCCTCCTGGACTGGATGAAGCGCGTCGAAGCCGAAACGGAGACCGGGGACGGAGTCAACTAATCAACTAACTCTCCCCCGGGGTGCGTGTCATGCACGAGGGAGCTGAGTTAGTTGATTAGTTGACTCCGTCCCCTTCGCGCCGACCCCTCCGGCGGCGCAGGGGGCGTGTCGGATGGGTCGGGGGTGGGGATTCGTGACGATGCGCACAGGCGCCGCGCGTCAGGGGCGCAGGGCGTTGATGCGCGCTTCGATGAACTGGAGCAGGGCGGACTCGGCCTCGGGCGGGGGGCTCTGGAAGCGGACGCCCATGCCGCGCGGCAGGTTCTCCTTGCGGAGGTTGCCGGTGACGTTGGTCGAGACGACCTCCGCCGTGATCTCGATGGTGCAGTCCGGCAGCGGCAACTCCACCGCAACGCGGTTGCCCACCTGCGAGGGCCGCATCGTCTCCAGGTAGGCGCCGGTGGTGGAGAGGTTGTAGACCAGCGCCACCTTGTTGCCCGTCGGGCTCTTCACCTTCGCGACGAGGCTCGTCGGCACGCGCGCGTCCTCGCGGCGTTCGCCCTTGAGGCCGTCGTGGGAGGACTGGTTCAGCAGGAAGCGCAGCTCGGTGTCGGTGAAGGCGTCGTAGAGCGCCCAGTCGACGCCCGCGAAGCCGAGCTTCTGGCGGACGCTCTCCGCCGGCCGCGGGCCGACCGCGATGAACCGCAGCACCTTGTCCACGCTGGCCTCGCGCAGCGCCTGAAGCGTGCGCGCGAGGTCGGCCACGCCCGGCTCGCTCGAGATCAGCGCGGCGCGGATCGGCGGCCGCTCGCTCCGCAGCAGCCGTTCGGCCTCGGAGAGGTTCGACGCGATGCGGCCCCGGTAGTGGACGAGCAGCAGCCGACCCGACAGGTCGTCGAGCCGCCCCTCCAGGGGAAGCAGCAGCACAGTCTGTCGCTCGGCCACCGGCAGGCTCCGTGCAGCTCGCGAGGGAAATTCCCCAAGAGCCTTCGGCTCCCGGTCCGCTTCCCTTGAGGCAAGACCCATTGCGGGGCGCGGCCCCCCGGCCTCAGGGGCCGATCCGCCGCAGGCGGACCAGGGGCTCGTCGGGGTCCTTCTCGCCGCGCAGGTCGATCTCCCCGTGGAGCGCCCAGTCGCTCTCGCCGTGGGGGTCGCGGAGCGCCTGCGCGACGTCCCAGGTGCGCGGTCCGGTCGGCTTCAGCACGACGTAGTGGGCCCGGCGCGCCTCGGGGTCGAAGGAGACGCGGCCGTGCTCGGCCAGGAACGGGGCCAGCTCGCGGGCGAAGCGGGCGTCGTCCCAGGGCTCCTCCGGGTCGTGACGCACCCAGCGCGCGGCCTCCTCGTAGTCGGCCTCGGCGAGCGCGCCGAGCAGAGCGTGGAGCTCCGAGCGCACGCGGGCGCGGAAGGCCTTGGGCGTCAGCGCGAGGTCGAGGCGCGGCGGCGGCTCGGCCGCGGCCTGCTTCGCCGCCCGCGGGTGGAGCAGGCTCTCCCATTCCTCCAGCAGGCTCGAGTCGACCCGC
>Ga0209706_10000879_pt1 | contig 17147 bp, 15 predicted proteins | sample PPLLaktember2015_6_FD_187263 | JGI IMG/M metagenome (GOLD analysis project Ga0209706, IMG submission 187263) | Freshwater sediment microbial communities from Prairie Pothole Lake near Jamestown, North Dakota, USA - PPLs Lake P8 Core (1) Depth... | ecosystem: Environmental > Aquatic > Freshwater...
TTGGCCGCGACGTCGACCCAGAAGATCGAGTAGTCCTTGTTGCCGAAGAGGATCTTCCGGCCGTCGGGCGACCAGAGAAGCTTGTAGGCGGTCCGGTCGAGCTCGGTCGTGATCTGCGTCCAATCGCCGCCGGCGGCGGGCTGGGTGTAGAGCTGGTACTCGCCGGACTTGTCGCTGAAGAACGCGATCGTCTTCCCGTCGGGCGAAAGGACCGGGTAGATCTCGCGCGTCCCCGGCGTCCCGGACAGGTTCACCGCCGTCTCCGGGCCGACCGGGACGCGGAAGACGTCGCCCCGGGCCTCGAGGACGACCGTCTTGCCGTTATCGGCGAGGTGGGCGGTATGGATGTAATCGCGGGGGTTGATGACCCGGTTGCGCAGGGCCCAGCGGTCCGAGGGCACGGTGACGGCGATCTTCGCGTCCCGGCCGGACACGACGTCGAGGACATGGAGCCGGCCGTCCTGAACATAGACGATGGACGCGCCGTCCGTCTCGGGCCACATGACGTCGAAATCGGCGTATTTCGTGATCTGGGTCACGTCCTTGGCGCCGAGCTTCTGGGTGTAGAGGTTGGCGATGCCGTTGCCGCGGTCGGAGACGAAGTACAGCAGGCCGCCGGCCCACATCGGGTAGCTGTTCTTGCCGACGTAGTCGGTGACCGGCGTGTAGGTCTTGGCCACGGCGTCATAGAGCCAGATGTCCTGGTACTGGCCGCCCTTGTAGCGCTTCCAGTAATACTCCTCGTTGCCGCGGCGGCAATAGAGGAACTTGTGTTCCTCCGGGATGAAGCTGATGAGGACGCCCCGGTCGAGGGGCAGGCGCTCGGGCGCGCCGCCCTTGACGCTGACGGCGTAGAGATTCGGGTCGCGGCCGACGACGTTCTCGAACATCGACCGGAAGACGACCTCGGTCCCGTCGGGAGTCCAGGCGATGACCTGGGCCCCGCCGGGGTTGTGGGTCAGGCGCACCGGCGCGCCGCCCTCGGCCGGCATGAGATAGGCGGCCGGGGAGCCGTCGTAGGTGGCGGTGAAGGCGATCCACTTGCCGTCCGGCGAAAGCCGGGCGAAGTTCTCGGTCCCGGGGAAGGTCGTCAGGCGCGAGGCGACGCCGCCCTTGGCGCTCACGGCCCAGAGGTCGGATTCGTAGGTGAAGACGATCTTGTCGTTGCGGATGGTCGGGTAGGTGAAGAACCGGCCCTCCTCCGCCGCGAACAGGGTCGCGCCGAAGAGGCAGAGGACCAGCAGGGCTCTCAGGGTGTTTTTCATCGACTCCTCCTAGGCCTTCAGAGTACGTGTTCCGGCCCGGCAAATCAAGCCGGGTGAACGGAGGGGGTCAAACCCAGACCTGTCCGGTTGTTGTTTTGGGATGGGGAGGCCTGGGTTTGACCCTCTCTTCAGACCGCTCCGAGGGCTTTCCCGACCTTGCGGAACTTGTCCAGGGCGAAAGCGATCTGGTCCGGGGTGTGGGCCGCGCTGATCTGGACCCGGATCCGGGATTTGCCCACCGGCACGACCGGGAAGCTGAAGCCGATGACGTAGATGCCCTCGTCGAGGAGGGCGTTGGCGAAGTCCTGGCTCAGGCGGGCGTCGTCCGGGAGGTGGCCGAAGAGGACCGGCACGATGGGATGGATGCCGGGGACGATGCGGAACCCGGCCTCCTCCATGCCCCGCCGGAAGAGCCTGGTGTTCGACATCAGCCGCTCGCGCAGTTCGGCCGACTCGCCCAGGATCTTGAGGACCTCGACCGTGGCCCCGGTGATGGCCGGCGACAGGGAGTTGGAGAAAAGGTAGGGCCGCGAGCGCTGACGGAGGAACTCGACGATCTCGCGGCGGCCGGCGACGCAGCCGCCGGACGCCCCGCCGAGGGCCTTGCCGAAGGTCGTGACGATGAGGTCGACCCGGTCCATGCAGCCGCAGTGCTCATGGGTGCCGCGGCCGGTCGGACCGATGAAGCCCGTGGCGTGGGAGTCGTCGACGAGGACGAGAGCCTCGTAGCGGTCGGCCAGGTCGCATGCGTGCCCCGGCCGGTCGGGCCGATGAACCCCGTCGCGTGGGAGTCGTCGACGAGGACGAGGGCCTCGTAGCGGTCGGCCAGGTCGCAGATCTTGTCGACCTGGGCGATCGTGCCGTCCATGGAGAAGACGCCGTCGGTGACGATGAGCTTGAACCGGGCCTCGCGGGCCTGGATGATCTGGTCCTCGAGGTCGTCCATGTCGTTGTTGCGGTAGACGAAGCGCTTGGCCTTGGCCAGGCGGACGCCGTCGATGATCGAGGCGTGGTTGAGCTCGTCGGAGATGATGGCGCACCTCTCGTCGAGGAGAGGCTCGAAGACTCCGCCGTTGGCGTCGAAGGCCGAGGAATAGAGGATGGCGTCGTCCGTGCCCAGGAATTCGGCCAGGCGGGCTTCGAGCTCCTTGTGGACCCGCTGCGTGCCGCAGATGAAGCGGACCGAGGCCAGGCCGAAGCCCCAGCGGAAGAAGGCATAGTTGGCAGCGGCCATGACCCGGGGCTCGTTGCAGAAGCCGAGGTAGTTGTTGGCGCAGAAATTGAGCACCTTCATCCCCGATTCGGTGCGGATCTCGACGCCCTGGGGCGTCTCGAGGATGCGCTCTTTTTTGTAGAGGCCGCGCTCGCGGGTCTGGCGGAGCTCGGCGTCGAGGTGGTCCTTGAATCGTCCGTACATGATGGTGTCCTTTGCCGCAAGAAAGCCGGGGATATTATAGGGATGGGGCCGAGAAAAACAAGGAGTTCGTCAGCGCGTCCGGCCGAGGGCCTCGAGAGACCCCTCGGCGGTCAAGTAGTGATACCCCAGGAGCTTGCCGTCGAGAACGATGCTGAAGGCCCCGTAGGGCGTGGGCGACAGGGTCTGAACATCCCGGGCTGTCCGAAGCTCGACGGCGCGGGCCTTGAGCTTCTTTTTGTCGGACGCGGCCAGGATGTTCCGCACGGCGTCCGGATGATAGGGGCATTGGCCGGAGGCGATGACGGTCAATCCGGCGCCGAAGCGCGCCGCCCGCGCCTCCCAGTCGCGGGGGAACGAGGGCGCCGGGCCGGATTTGAGCGTCTTGACCATGAGGGTGAACGACGGAGGCGCGGTGTCGACGGCCTTGAACCCGTGCTTCTCGAGGATCTTGCGGCCGGCCAGCCAGTTCCCCGGGCTCGTGACCATGGCCACGCCGCGCATCCCGGCCTTCTTCGCGTCGGCGACGCAGGCCTCGAGCAGGAGCCCGCCGAGGCCTTTCCCTTTGCTCTTGCCTACGACCCAGAGGCAGTGAATGACCATATGGCCCGGGGCGTCGATGGCGCGCCACGCGTGCTCGCCGGGGATGTATTCAATGAAGCCGCGCTCGGGCAGCTTCAGCATCTTGATGCGCATCCCTTCGTCGAACCGCGCTTTGACCCAGGCGAGCTTCCGGAGATAGCCCTCGGACTTCCGTTTGCTCATGTAGCAGAAGAACCCGGTCGCGTCGACGTTCGACGGGTCCACGTTCACGATGGCGGGCTTATTTGTCTTGGCCATCGTTTTCTCCTTTCCCAGGATGGTCAGCCCTCGCCGAAAGACGAGGGATCGGATGCGACCTCCGTGGATTGGGAGAAATGGTAGCGCCATCGCCCGTCCCGCCAGAGAAAGACGTCGACGAAGCGGATGCGGTGGCGAAACTCCGTGTTGTCGGCGCGGCCGCTCATCGAGCCCAGGCCCGTCAGGATGCCGACCTCGCCGTGGACCTCGACCGCGAGGTCTTCGATCTCGAACATCTCGAGCCGGATGCCGCCCGGCTTGAAAGCCTCCAACACGGCCTCTCGCCCTTCGACCTCGCCCCGGATGGAATGGGATCTGAAATCCTCGTCGTAGAGCTCCCTGAGGCTTTCCGTATCGTTGGACAGGAGCCCGTCCCGGACAGCCTGGAAAGCGTCCGTTAGGTTTTCGCGGTCGGCCTGCGGCAGCGGTCCGCGAGCGGTGGCCATGTCTTCAACCTCCGTGTGCTTTTCAATCATAGCATACTCCGTCGCTGGAGGGCCCCTTGTATCCAAGGCCCATTCTAGCGGAGAATGACCCGGTCGGACGGCGCCGTGACGAAGAAGCAAGCCCTGGCCCTGCTCTCCCTGACAGAGTTCCTGGGCATGTCCGTCTGGTTCTCGGCCTCGGCGGTCGTCCCGGAGCTCACGGCGGCATGGGGATTGAGCGCGTCCGGGCAGGCTTGGCTGACAATGTCCGTTCAGCTCGGATTCGTCGCGGGGGCTCTGGGGTCGGCCGTACTCAATCTGGCCGATCGGGTCTCGGGGCGTTGGCTGTTCGCGGCCTCGTCCATTCTCGCGGGCGCGGCAACGCTTCTCATCCCGGCGGCCGGCGGCGGCTTCATCCCCGTTCTCGTCCTCCGTTTCATGACCGGCGTCCTTCTGGCGGGCGTCTATCCGGTCGGCATGAAGATCATGGCCACCTGGACGCGCGAGGACCGCGGCTTCGGCGTCGGGCTTCTCGTCGGGGCGCTGACGCTGGGGTCGGCCGCGCCCCACCTGATCAAGGCCTTCGGCTCGATCGGTGATTGGAAACCCGTCCTCTTGGCAAGCGGGGCGCTCGCCGTCCTCGGCGGAACCGTCGCGGCCGCGTTCATCCGCGAGGGCCCCTACCGGACCGCCGCTCCCCGGTTCGACTGGAAGCTCATCAGCACGATCTGGAGGGACCGGCCGGTCGCGCTGGCGAACCTGGGCTATTTCGGGCACATGTGGGAGCTCTACGCGGCCTGGACCTGGGTCCCCGTGTTCCTGGTCGCTTCATTCCGGCTCTCCGCGCTGGATGAGCGTTGGGCGGCGCTCGCCGGGTTCGCCTTTGTAGCGGCGGGCGGGGCCGGGAGCCTCGTCGCCGGGAAGCTCGCCGACCGGGCCGGGAGGACGGTCGTCACGTCGGCGGCGATGGCCGTGAGCGGTCTCTGCTGCCTCCTCGCCGGACTCCTCTTCGGCCGCGACCCCCGGCTGTTGACGGCCTTCACGCTCGTCTGGGGCTTTGCCGTTGTCGCCGATTCGGCGCAGTTCTCGGCGGGGGTGAGCGAGCTGGCCCCTCCCGGCCGCATCGGGACGGTCTTGACGCTTCAGACGAGCCTGGGGTTCCTGCTGACGCTCGTGACCATCCGGCTCGTGCCGGCGCTCGAGCGCCTCCTGACCTGGCGTTGGGCCTTCGCTCTCCTCGCCCTCGGCCCCGCCGCCGGGATCTGGGCCATGCTCTGTCTCCGGCGCCGCCCGGAATCGACGCGGATGGCCTCCGGCCACCGCTGATCCCTATTTCCGGTGGACCAGGGTCGGCGAAGCCTGGGCCGTAGGCCAGATCACGACGTCGCTGACGTTGACATGGAGCGGCCTCGTCGCGCACCAGACGACCGCTTCGGCAATGTCGTCCGGGCCGAGCGGCGTCAGCCCCTGATAGACCTTGCGGGCCCGTTCGGCGTCCCCATGGAAACGGACGACGCTGAATTCGGTCTCGACCATGCCCGGCGCGACCTCGCTCACCCGGATGGGCGTCCCGTTGAGGTCGAGCCGGAGCCCCTTGGTCAGGGCCCGGACCGCGAACTTGGAGGCGCAGTAGACCGCCCCGCCCGGATAGACCTCGAGGCCGGCGATCGAGCCGATGTTGATGACGTGGCCCCTGCCCCGCTCGATCATGCCGGGAAGGCTCGATCATGCCGGGAAGGACGGCGCGGGTGACGTAGAGGAGCCCCTTGACGTTCGTGTCGATCATCTCTTCCCAGTCGCTGACGAGCCCGCCGGGCAACTTGTCCAGGCCGCGGGAGAGACCGGCGTTGTTGACCAGGATGTCGATGGCGCGCCAGGCCTCGGCCAGCCCGGCGACGGCTTCGTCGACGGCCGCCTGCTCGCGCACGTCGAGCCGGAATGTATGGACGGCGGTCTCGTGCTCCGTCTCGAGCGCTTTGGCCAGCTTCTCGATCCGTTCGCCTCGGCGAGCGCACATCAGGATCTTTGCTCCCTCGGCGGCGAAGGCCCGGGCCGTGGACTCCCCGATCCCGGAGCTCGCGCCGGTGACGAAGACGATCTTATCTTTGAGCGACAGCATTGGACGACTCCTTGAATGGACGCCCCGGCTCCCGGGGCGGTATCCAAGCATACAATTCGGCCGCCCTCAACTCAATCCAATTCGGTGACACACAACTAAAATCACTTAATTCAATCGGGACAGAACGGGCGGGGACCCGGGGCCGTAAATTAGTGAATTTGGTTGTGTGTCACCAAAACTATCTGCTATACATGGGTCATGGCAGCAACCCCGGTTCCATCGACCTTGAAGAAGTGGATCATCGCCGCCCGGCCCTGGTCGTTCCCGGCCTCGACGATGCCGGTCGTTTTCGGCACGGCCCTGGCGGTCGTCATCGGAGGCGCCCGCTTCTCTCCCTTCCTCTTCCTCTGGGCCCTCTCGACCATGGTGGTCTATCACGCGGCCGCCAATATGCTCAGTGACGTCTATGATTTCCGCCACGGCCTCGACCGCGAGGTGACGCCGGTCAGCGGGGCCGTCGTTCGCGGCTGGCTCACGGACACACAGACCTTCCGCGGCGCCGCGCTCCTCTTCGGCCTGGCCACGGTCTCGGGCCTGCTCATCGCCTGGGTCACCGGGAGATCTCTCTTTATCCTCGGGGCGGTGGGACTGGCCGTCGGGGTCTTCTACACCCTCCTCAAGGCGCATGCCCTCGGCGACCTGGCGGTCTTCCTGGACTTCGGACTCCTCGGCGCCGCCGGGGCCTGGATCGTCCAGACCGGATCGTTCTCCTGGCTGCCTGTCCTTTGGACCGTCCCGATGGCCATGCTCGTCATCGCTATCCTCCACGCCAACAATTGGCGGGACATCGCTTCGGACGGCGAACGCCGAGTAAAGACGGTCGCGGGTCTCTTGGGAGACAAGGGCGCCCTGGCCTATTACGGGTTCCTCATCTTCGGGCCGTTCGTCATCGACCTCGCGCTCATCGCCGTCCCCCGGGTGTCCGGGTGGCCTCTCCGGCCCATGCCCCTGACTTTCCTCCTCGTCCTCCTGGCCCTGCCGAACGCGCTCGAGCTCTGGGGCCGGGCCACGCGACGCGCCGCCCCGCGACGGCCTCTGGATTTCGTCATCCTCGACGGCGCGACGGCCAGCCACAACCTCGTCTTCGGCCTTCTTAGCACGGCGGCCGTCATTCTCGAGGGGATCCTGAGGTGGGGTTGAGCGGCGGCCGGTCCGGCTCGGGCCATCGCCTCGTCGGCCTGGCCGGCCTGCTGGCCGCGATCCTCTTCATCGCGCTCTTCCGGCTCAAGCGCCTGGGACCGCTCGATTTCTGGGCCTGGCTGGCCCTGAACATCGTCATCCTCGCCGTCCTAAGCTTCGCCTTCGACCGGGGCTATGGGCGCCGGCTGAAGGAAGATCTCGGCTCGGGCCTTGTCCGGAAGCTCTCGATCGGGGTCGCTTCGGCCGCGGCCCTCTATGCCGTCTTCGCCGTCGGCCGCCTCGTCGCCCTCCGCATCCTCCCCTTCGCCGCCTCCGGGATCTCGAACGTCTATGCCCTGATAGCCGGCGTCCCCGCCCTTCGCGTCGCGCTGCTCATCGGCCTCGTCATCGGCCCGGGCGAGGAGCTCTTCTGGCGGGGCTTCTTCCAGGAACGGGCGTCCGCAACGACGAACCCGGCCTTCGGCTTCGCCCTGGCCGCCCTGCTCTACACCGCGGTCCACCTAGCCAGCGGGAACGTCATGCTGGTCCTATCCGCCGCCGTCTGCGGCATCTTTTGGGGCTGGCTCTATTTCCGCTTCCGCTCTCCCCTCCTCAACGCCGTCAGCCATACCCTCTGGGACCTCGCGGTGTTCGTCCTCTTTCCGTTCTAAGAAAAGACGGGGTCAAACCTACACTTTTCAAGTTCTTGTTTGGACTCCGGCCGCGATGCGCTGGCAAAACTTGAAAAGTGTAGGTTTGACCCCGTCTTGAGTTAGCCGGACAGGTGCTCGATGAGGATCTTCGCGCCGATCCCGATCAGGATGAGCCCGCCGGCGAGCTCGGCCCTCTTCCCCGCGATGCGGCCGACGACCGGTCCGAGCTTGGCCCCCACGACCGTCAGGGCAAAGCTCATGACGCCGATGACGGCCGCCGGATAAAGGATCCCGGTGCGGACGACCCCGAGACTGAGACCTACGGCCAGGGCGTCGATGCTGGTGGCCAGGGCCAGCACGAGAAGGCGCTTGCCCTGCGTCTGATCGGGCCGGCAGGCCTTCTCCTCCTCGCTCATCTCAACGGATTCGTAGATCATGCGGCCGCCGATGACGGCCAGGAGCCCGAAGGCGACCCAGTGGTCGAACCGCTGGATGAGCCCAAGCATCCGGTCGCCGGCGAACCAGCCGATGACGGGCATCACGAACTGGAACCCGCCGAAATAGGCGGCCATCCGGACGGCCTGCTTCAGGGTCAGCCCGCGGCTGCCGCAGGCCATCCCCAGGGTGATGGCGAAGCAATCCATGGCCAGGGCCACGGCGAGGCCCAGAATGAAGGGAAACGATAACGGCGTCATGGATCCTCGCGACCGGTCGCCGATTATACCAAATCGCGGGACTTATCTCATTTCACGTCGGCGTAAGCGGCATTGAGCACGGCCTTCGTGCCCGCCTCCTGAACGAAGAGCACGACGGCGAGCCGCGAAGGATCGACGGCAAACTTCTTCTCCTTGAACCGGAAGGAGCGCTCCTTTTCGAAGTTCTCCAGGTGCCCGGCGGCCCGCTTCTCGACCTCCGCGAGCTCAAAGGAAAAACTCGCCGTCCGGCCCTTGATGTCCAGGGCCGCGAGATCGCGGACGACCATCTTGTGGAAAACGATCCCGTTCGAGCCCCGGTACCGGACCTCCTTCTCGACGAGCGCGAGACTGCAGACGGCCCCCGGGACGGGCGGATCGACGGCGCAATCGACGGCCACCGTCCCGCCGCTTCTGACAGCCGCTATTTTGAGCGCGACAGCCGGAGCGCCGGAAGCGCGGGACTCCACGGCTCCCCTGTATTCCTTGTACTTGAGCTCGGCCCGGTCCTTGCCGCCGCCGCCGGAGGACTTGCCGCCGCCGTCGAAAAAGGCCGTCGGCGTGCTGGATATCCCGTAGTAGTCCTGCCGCGCGCGGGTCGCGGGGTTCATGAGCGGATCGGGGCCCGGGATCGGGAGATGATATTCGAGCACGGCCAGATCACGGGCGCCGAACGCTTCGAGAAGACCGTCGAACCCGAGGTCGGCCGCGACGCAGGGCGGGCACTCCGATCCGGTGAAGAGCTCGGCCAAGACGGTTTTCCCGTTCCACGCTTCGTTCCGGAAGAGCGGCCCGATGTCATAGGGCAGCTCGCGCCACTTCGCCTCGAGCCGGGCGTCGAATCCTTCCAGGGACCCTTTGACCTTGGCATAGTAGTCCCGGGCTTTGGCGTCCGAGTCCTTGAAGTTGTCGACGGCCGCCGTGAAGTAGCCTTCGAGCGCTTCGTCCCTCTTGCCCTGGATCGCGTAGGCCTCCGCGGAGTAGTAAGCGAAGGCCGCGTCGGGGGGCCCGCCCAGGTCCCGGTACTTCTGAAGGGTCTTCAGGGCGTCGCCGGCCCGCCCTTGGAGCAGCCGGGCTTGAGCCTCGAACAGGAGCAGGCTCGACGTGTAGGAGGCGATGAACCGCTTCTGCCCCTCGGGGATCTCGCCGGTCACGGCGGGATCCGCCGCGGCCTTCAGGTAATCGGCCACGTAGGATTCGATGATCGCCGTCACCCGGGCCCGGTCGAAACGGCCGATGTTCCGATGGTTGAGGATCCTGTCGCAGGCGAAGTAGTAAGCGTCGAGACGGTCGAAACCGGACCCCTGGGCGAGGAGCGGCCGCTGGAGAAGGTCGACCTCCTCGACGGTCTCGCGCAGGCCCACCTTGGCATCGAGGATGTTCCTCTCGATGGTCGTCATCAGCCGGCTCTGCGGATAGGCGGCCTTGATGCGCTCGAGCTCTTTGATCCGGAGAGCGAGGTCCTCGATCCTCCTGGCCGCCTGGATCTCCCGGCTTTCGGGAGGGGCCGGTTGGCCCGCCGGAGCGGCCCAGGCCGCAGCCAGGAAAACGGCCAATCCCAGGGCTGCCAACCGGACAAAGAGGATCTTGGCATCGGTGGTTCTCATGAGCGCTTTCTCCTCATATCGATGTGCCAGGTATAGTGTATTACAAGGTATCTTGTTTGTCAACGTTGAATCGTCCTCAAAGAAGGGGGACACTCCCCCAAAACATGCCCCCCGTACAAGGAAAATGCCTTCGAACATAAGGGACAACCCCGGGAAAGCGTGTTATAATGGACGATTCGGAACAGGCCATGGCGACGACAGAGAGCATCATCTTACGCGGAGTCCGGGTCCACAACCTGAAAGGGATCGACCTCGACGTCCCTCTCAATAAGCTCATCGTCGTCACCGGCGTCAGCGGCTCCGGCAAATCGTCGCTCGCGTTCGATACGCTCTACGCCGAAGGCCAACGGCGCTACATCGAATCTCTGTCCTCCTACGCCCGCCAGTTCCTCGAGCGCATGGACAAGCCGGACGCGGACCTGATCGAGGGCATCCCGCCGGCCGTCGCCATCCAGCAGAAAGGGGCGGCCAAGAACCCCCGTTCGACCGTGGCCACGGTCACCGAGGTCTTCGATTTCCTGCGGGTCCTTTACGCCCGCATCGGCACCGTCCACTGCCTCCAGTGCGGCCAGGCTGTCGTCCGGGACACGATCGACGGCGTCATCGCCGAGCTCCTGCGCGAGCCCGCTTTAACGCGCGCCCTGGTCACGTTCGCCTGGCCCCGGGAAAGGGGCCTCGCCTCGCTCAAGAAGGACGGCTTCACCCGGGCTGTGGTGGCGGGCGAGGTCGTCGACATCGACGCCGCGCCCAAAGCCGCCGGCCCGCTCGACGTCCTCGTCGACCGGATCACGCTCGGCGTCGACGAGCGGGAGCGGCTGGCCGACTCGCTCGAGATGGGCCTCAAGAAGGGCGAGGGCCGCGTCCTCGTCCGGACCGAGACCGGGCGCGAGCTCCGCTTTTCCGAGAAGCTCGAGTGCAAGGCCTGCCGGCTCCTCGCCGAGGACCCCTACCCCAACCTCTTCTCGTTCAACAGCCCCCACGGCGCCTGCCCCGAGTGCCACGGCTTCGGCGACCTGGCCGTCGTCGACGAGGATAAGGTCATCCCCGACCGCGCGAAGACCCTGGAGCAGGGCGCGGTCGAGCCGTGGACGAAGCCCCTGTCCAAAGGCATGCAGAAGGAGCTCCTGGCCGAGGCCCGCCGGCGCAAGTTCCCGACCAACGTCCCCTTCCGGGACCTGCCTCTCCCTGTCCAGCGCTTCGTCCTCGACGGCGGCGACGGCTACTACGGCGTCAAAGGCTTCTTCGACTGGCTTCAGTCCAAGAAGTACAAGGTCCAGGTCCGCGTCCTCCTCAGCCGCTACCGGAAGTACATCGCCTGCCCGGCCTGCGCCAAGACCCGGCTCAACGCCCGGGCCTTGAGCGTCCGGATCAAGGGTCTCCACATCGGCGAGGTCGTCCGCATGACCGTCGGCGAGGCCTCGGCGTTCTTCGCCGCGCTCGAGCTCGAACCCTTCGAGCGGCAGGTCGCCGAGAAGCTGGTCATCGAGATCCGCAACCGCCTGCGCTTCCTCATGGAGGTCGGGCTCGATTACATCGCCCTCGACCGCATGACCTTCACCCTGAGCGGCGGAGAGGCCCAGCGCATCAGTCTGGCGGCGGCCCTCAGCGCCTCGCTCGTGGGCACGCTCTTCGTCCTCGACGAGCCCTCGATCGGGCTGCACCCCCGCGACAACCACCGCCTCGTCGAGATCCTCCGGTCGCTCAAGGACATCGGCAACACGGTCGTCGTCGTCGAGCACGATCCCGACATCGTCGCGGCCGCCGAGCACGTCATCGACATGGGGCCGCGGGCGGGCGAAGCCGGCGGCGAAGTCGTCTTCGAGGGGCCCTGGGCGGCCTTCCTGCGCAGCCGCGAATCGCTCACGTCCCAGTACATCCGCGGCGAGAAGGAGATCGCCCTGCCTTCCGCCCGGCGGCCGGCCAAGACCTTCCTCGAGATCCGCGACGCCCACAAGCACAACCTCAAGCATATCGACGTCCGCGTCCCCTTGGGCATCTTCACCTGCGTCACCGGCGTGTCCGGCTCGGGCAAGAGCACGCTCATCTCTGACGTGCTCTACCAGGGATTCGAAGGGACCTCCGAGAACGGGTTCGCGGAGATCAAGGGCCGGGATAAGGTCGCCAAGGTCATCATGGTCGACCAGTCCCCGCTGAGCACCTCGCCCCGCTCGATCCCGGCCACCTATACCAAGGCCATGGACGGCATCCGCGCCCTCTTCAGCGACACGCGGGAGGCCAAGCTCATGGGGTTCCGGCCGGGGTTCTTCTCCTTCAACACGGCCGGCGGCCGCTGCGAGGATTGCAAGGGCGCGGGCGTCCAGGTCGTCGAGATGCAGTTCCTCTCGGACGTCAGCCTCATCTGCGACGCCTGCAAGGGCAAGCGCTTCAAGAGAGAGATCCTCGACGTCCGCTGGAACGGCAAGAACATCGACGAGGTCCTCGGCCTCAGCGTCACCGAGGCCTGCCTCTTCTTCGCCGGACGGCCCGAGATCACCAAGAAGCTCTATCCGCTCGTCGAGGTCGGCCTCGGCTATCTCAAGCTCGGCCAGCCCACGACCACCCTCTCCGGCGGGGAGCTGCAGCGGATCAAGCTGGCCTACAATCTCGTCCACGAGAAGGGCAGGAAGATCCTTTATCTCTTCGACGAACCGACCATCGGTCTCCATCCCAATGACGTCGCGGTCCTCCTCCGCTCGTTCCAGAAGCTCGTGGCCGAAGGGCACACGGTCGTCGTCATCGAGCACAACCTGGACGTCATCAAGAGCGCCGACCATGTCATCGATCTCGGACCCGAGGGCGGCGAGCGCGGCGGCCTGGTCGTGGCCCAGGGCACCCCGGAGAGGGTCGCCCAGACCGTGGGCTCGATCACCGCCAAGTACCTCAAAGAGGCGCTCGCCAGGGCCAACGGCGGCGGTCGCTCATCCGCCAGAATAAGGAAGAGCCCCAAGTCCTAGGTCCAGATACTGGCCTTATCGCCTTGAATTATCGTCCTATTTTAGGTCCATAGAAAATTCATAAATAAGGATATATTGTTCTGTTTCGATACTTATAATCTAATGTTCTTTTAATACATTTTTAATGTGATACATATACAATTTTTATTAATGTGATACATATACAATTTTTATAACATTTCATGTTCGTATATTGTACATTATTGAAAAGCTTTAATCCCCCTGCTAATATCGCCCATCTTATTAATAATAGTTAGCTTCCATAAACTTGACGATTGTTGGCACCGTTCTTGCCTCTTAAGATGCCGTTACAGAGGAATAAGGAGCGGAGCCAATGAATTCAAAGATCGCGCGATTCGCTCTTGCGATCCTTGTCATCGCGGCAGCGCCACTCGCGGCCTCAGAAGCTATTTGGGATGTCGTCGTGCCGACCAGCCTCCAGCCGTCCTCCCTCTCCCTGCCGGCTTCCCTGATAGAGCCGGCCCTCGCGGACCTGGAGCCCCTGGTCGTCGAGCCCACCCCCGTCGTTCCGCCGCAGTTTATCAAAGCGTCGCGGATGCCCTCGTTCCTGCCGGCGCGCCGCTCCGGCAAGGCCCTCTTCGAGGCCAACCTCGTTCTCATGGTCGGCCTGAACGTTGCCGATTACTTCTCCACCCGCGAAGCGCTCAAGTACCCCGGCCTCGCCGAAACCAATCCGTTGATGAAGCCGTTCGTCAAGAACCCCGCCGCTTTTGCCGCCGTCAAGTTCGGGACGACGGCCTTGTCGTACCTGAGCATGAGGGCCATCTTCAAGAAGAACAAGACCATGGCCTGGATCATGACCACGGCCAGCAACGCCCTCCTCTCCTACGTCGTGGCCAACAACATGCGCCTCGTCCAGGGAGCCCGGGCCCGCTGAGGAACGTCCGGCCGTGAACGTCTATCTGCAGCGCTATTTGGGCCGCGACCAGCGGCGCGAGTTCGCCACGCCCGCCGGGTTCCCGACCCTCGAGACCCTGGAAAAGGACTATATCGGGTTCCTGCTCGACATAACCGACCAGAACCGGGCCGAGGTCTCCCGCATCCTGGCGATCTCCCGCTCGACGCTCTATCACAAGATCAGCCGCTACCGTCTCGGCGGCGGACGCGGCGGCGACGCCGTCTCCCCCTAGCCGTCAGAGCCACTTTTTCCTGCGGAAGAAGGCGAACATCGCCGCCACGGACCCGATGATCAGGGCCCAGACCAGAGGGTAACCCCAGCGCCACCGGATCTCCGGCATATTGACGAAGTTCATGCCGTACAGGCCGACGAGAAAGGTGATGGGGATGAAGATCGTGGAGATGATCGTCAGGACCTTCATGATCTCGTTCATCCGGTTGGAGGCGCTCGAGAGGTAAGTCTCGACCATGCTGGTCAGGATCTCCCGGAACGACTCGACCGTGTCGATGACCTGGATCGAGTGGTCGTAGAGGTCCCGGAGGAAGAGGTCCGTCGACTTCTGGATGAGCGGCGTCTCCAGGCGCTCCAGGCCGCTGACGACCTCCCGGAGGGGCCAGACCGCCTTGCGCAGCCCGATCATCTCGCGCTTGAGGACGTGGATGTCATGGAGGAGCTCGCGCCGGGGCTCGTCGACGAGCGTTTCCTCCAGCCCGTCGATCCGCTCGCCGAGCTTTTCCAGGACGAAAAAGTAATTGTCGACGACCGCGTCGACGATGGCGTAGGCCAGGTAATCGGGCCCGAGCGAACGGATGCGGCCCTTGCCGCCGCGGATCCGCTCCCGGACCGGCCCGAGGCAGTCCCCCGGCGTCTCCTGAAAGGAGAGGACGTAGTTCGCTCCGAGGATCAGGCTGAGCTGGTCGGCCCGCATGTCCGTCCCGGCCGTGTCGCACTCGATCATCCGCAGGACCAGGAAGACGGCGTTCCCCAGGTCGTCGACCTTGGGCCGCTGGGTCGTGGTCATGATGTCCTCGAGGACGAGGGCGTGGATGCCGAACGCCGCACCGAGCTTCTCGATGACCTCGGCGTCCTGGACGCCGTCGACGTTGATCCAGGTCACGGTCGAGGTCTCCTTGAAGGGGAAGCATTCCTCGACCGAGTCCACGACCTTCTCGAAGTAGCCGGAGGCGTCATAATCTAGGACCGTGATCCGCGGCTTCACGTCCTTCTTGTCGCCGACGTACATCAGGGTGCCGGGCTCGAGCCCGGCCTTCTCGGACCGCCTGATCTCCTCACTGCTCATGCCGTTCTCCCCGCAGACGTTTTCCTCAGGATAGACCGATTCGGCGGTTTTTTCCAGCGGATCCGGGCCGGGGGCGCGCGGGGCGCTACTTGAGCCGGGCGCCGACGGCGGCCCAGTCGATGACCTTGAAGAAGGCCTCGATGTAATCGGCCCGCTTCAGGCCGTAGTCGAGCATGAAGGCGTGCTCGAAGACGTCCATGATCAGGAGGGGCGCGCAGCCGGCCGGGTGGCTGACGTCGTGCTCGGAGGGGCGCGCAGCCGGCCGGGTGGCTGACGTCGTGCTCGTTGATCCAGAAGTTGATGAGCCGGCCGTTGGTCGTGTCCTCGTAGAGGACGGTCCAGCCGATGCCGCGCAGGGCGCCCGTCGCCCGGAAATCTTTTTCCCAGGATTCGAGGTCGCCGTACTGTTCGGTGATCCTGGCGGCCAGCTTGCTCGCCTTGTCGAGCGGGGCCTTGCCGCCGAGGTTCTCGAAGTAGAGCTCATGAAGCCGCATGCCGTTGAACTCCCAGCCGAGGCGGCGCTTGAGCTCGGCGTATTCGGGCGTCGCCGTCTTCCCGTCCTTGGCCATCAGGCCGAGGATGTCGAGGACCTTGTTCGTGTTGGCGACGTAGCCCTGATAGAGCGTGAAATGGTTCTTCAGGAGCGTCTCGCTGAACCCGGGCGTGCCGAGAAGCTTGGAGTAGTCCTTGGGCGCGTAATTCATGGTCTGTCCCTCCTTGGAGATGCCGTTCGCGGCGGATCCGCCCGTCCCCGCGGGGAGGGCCCGCGACGCCGCCAGAGCGGCCCCGCCGAAACCCGCGACTTTGAGGAATTCCCTGCGTCTGAGCATGGCCGGATCCTTCTGCGCCTAAATCCTATCATAATAATCGGGATTAGGCAAGCCCGGCCGCGGGCCGTCCCGGCCCGCTACTTGGCGGCCGCTTTCTCGCCGGGCGGGGCCTCGCCGGGCAGGCCGACCTTCTCCCGGATCTCCGCCTCGATCTCGGACGCGAGCTTCTTGTTCTCCTTGAGGAGCTTCTTGACGTTCTCCCGGCCCTGGCCCAGGCGCTCGCCTTTGTAGGAGTACCAGGTCCCGGTCTTCTCGAGGAGGCCGGTGTCGAACCCGACGTCGACGAGGTCGCCTTCCCGCGAGATGCCCTCGCCGAAGATGATGTCGAACTGGGCCTCGCGGAAGGGCGGGGCCATCTTGTTCTTGACGATCTTGACCTTGGCCCGGTTGCCGACGACACTCTCCCCGTCCTTGATGACCGACAGCCGGCGCACGTCGACCCTCAGGGAGGCGTAGAACTTCAGGGCCCGGCCGCCGGTCGTCGTCTCGGGGTTGCCGATAAAGATGCCGATCTTCTCCCGGATCTGGTTGATGAAGATGAAGCAGGTCTTCGACCGGGCCACGATGGCCGTCAGCTTGCGCAGGGCCTGGGACATCAGGCGGGCCTGCAGGCCCATGTGAGCGTCGCCCATCTCGCCCTCGAGCTCGGCCTTGGGAACGAGGGCGGCCACGGAATCGACCACGATGACGTCGACGGCCCCGCTGCGGACGAGGACCTCGGCGATCTCCAGGGCCTGCTCGCCGAAATCGGGCTGGGAGATGAGGAGGTTGTCGATGTCGATCCCGATCTGCGCGGCGTACGACGGCGAGAGGGCGTGCTCGGCGTCGATGAAGGCCGCCTGCCCGCCGCGCTTTTGGGCCTCGGCGATGACGTGGAGGGCCAGGGTCGTCTTGCCGGTGGCCTCCGGGCCGTAGATCTCGACGACCCGGCCGCGCGGGAAGCCGCCGATGCCCAGGGCCAGGTCGAAGGAGATCGAGCCGGTCGGGATGGCTTCGACGGCCACCGCCGC
>Ga0209706_10000880_pt1 | contig 17117 bp, 16 predicted proteins | sample PPLLaktember2015_6_FD_187263 | JGI IMG/M metagenome (GOLD analysis project Ga0209706, IMG submission 187263) | Freshwater sediment microbial communities from Prairie Pothole Lake near Jamestown, North Dakota, USA - PPLs Lake P8 Core (1) Depth... | ecosystem: Environmental > Aquatic > Freshwater...
AGTTTCAGGGGAAACTGCCAAAACGTGTTTGAGCGAGGCTTAGCGCAAGCCGAGCGAGTTGTTTTGGCACCGAGACCGACGCACGTCCCGGCGTCTTTGAAATTTTCCCATGAGGGCGAGACCGGCCTCCGAGCTGGCCAGCGGCCCTCCGAGGCTATTCGAGCCAGACCTTGACGACGGCCCCGTCGTCCTCGATCTCGACGAGAGCCATGGGCCCGGCCTTCTTCAGCTCCGCCCAGAGGGCCTTGAGGTCGACCTCGCAGGAGCCGCGCTTGCCGTCGTCGAATTTGACGTGACGGGTAGCGTCGCAGCTCAGGATGAGCTCGATCAGGGCGACGGGCAGGGTCAGCTTGATCTTCGCGTCGCTCGACCGGCTGTCCGCGATCAGGACCTTGAACCAGCGGACCTCGCGGCCCTCGACGTATTCCGGGTTCGGGCTCTTCTTGACGGCCGCCTGGATGACCTTGAAGTCGCGGCGGCTGCCGGCCGCGGCCGGCAGGGCCACGGCGCCGAGCAGGAACAGGGCCAGGATGGCGATGGCGGTCTTCTTCATCGGGTTCTCTCCTCTTCAGGTCTTTCAATCGATCCAGATCTCGATGATCGAGCCGTCGTCGCCGGCGATGCGCAGGATGCTCTCCTTGGACTTGACCAGCTCGTTCATGATCTTGTTGATGTCGTAGCCTTTCTTGCGGATGGCCGCCTTGTCGTCTTCGTCGAGGGCGCTCAGGGCCAGATCGGCCAGGGCGAAGGGGATGTTGAGCGAGAAGGACGGCTCTTTCTTGCTCCCGTCCCGGACGCGGATCCGGAGCATCCGGGCCGTGGTCACGGTCCGGGGTTTCCGGTCCTCGGCGGACTTCAGGCTCTCCGGCGAAACGCGCAGGAGGGCGATGCGGGCCCGGTCGAGGAGCTCGGGGTCCTTCTCGGTCTCGACGATCCTCGACAGGACCGGCGCGGCCTTGGCCGCCTCCTTCTTGTCGGAGACGAGGCTCAGCTTGTAGGCCGCGTAGTAGCGGACGACCTTGTTCGGATGCTCCAGCCGGCTCACGATGTCCCGGAGGGCGGGATCGCTCCCCTCTTCGAAGAGGTCGAAGGCCAGATCGACGATCGCGCCCTCGGACTCCTCGACCAGACTGGGCTTGGCGTCGTCGAGCTGGATGTAGCTCTTGTAGGCGCGCAGGGCGTCCCGCTCCCGGCCGCCGAGGCCGCTCAGGCACTCTCCTTTATAGAAGAGGGCCTGGCCGGCCAGCGGGCTCGAGGGGAAGCGGTCGACGAGCTCGTTGATCTTGTCCAGGGCGGCCCGCCAGTCCTTGTCGAAGACGAGGAGCTTGGCCTCGCGGAACAGGGAGTCGGCCGTGGCCGCCTGCGGATTGTCCCGGGCGGACGCCGCCCCCAGTCCGAGGACCAGGGCGAAACAGATGGTCCAGGCGATCTTTCTCATGTCAAACCCCGCTTTGCAGTTCTTTCTTGACCAGGTTGATCTTGAGGAGGAGCTGGCGCTCCTCGACATAGTCCCGGATCCTCCCGAGCTCGGCCGCCGGCAGATCGCCTTCGAGCTGGGCCAGCTCGCGGAAGAGCATCTCGATCTGGTCGCAGATGGCCTTGGCCTTGGCCATCTGGAACCTCTCGAGCTGGCTGTTGAGGTATTGCTTCTTTTGGAGGAGGCTCCGGGCCCGCTCCGAGCGGACGGCCGCCGCCACGCCGGGGCCCTCCTCGGGCGACTCGAAGACATCGAGGAGCACATATTGGCTCTTCTCGAGATAGTCCACGGCGTTCCGGCGGGCCATCTCGAGCTCGGCCCGGTCCAGGAATTCGCCCGACGCGTGGTAGGCCTCGTCGCGGCCGGCCCGGTCCCCCGGGGCTCTCAGGGCGAAATACATGACCGCGGCGCCGACGACGAGGCCGGCGGCCAGCCCGGCCAGGACGGGTCTCATCAGGAGCGCGGATAGCCAGGCGACCCGCCTTGGGGCCGTTTCGGCCCGGCGCCGCTCTCTATCGGCGGCCATGGCCCGGTCGGCGATGAGGCCGGGCAGGGCTTCCCAATCGACCGAGGCGGCGGCTTCGCGGATCTCCGACCTGACCGCCTCCGTTTCCCGGAGAAGCCGCTCGACCGCGTCGGACTCGGCCCGACGCTCCGAGGGCATGTTCTGGCGTTCGTCCATCATCCGTCTCCTTCCCTCTTCGGACGTTCCCGAGAGGATGCCGTCCCAATCCGCCCTGTTCCGCTTGTCCCGGCTCATGGCTCGATCCCCAAGACCGGCGCCAGCCGCTTCCGGAGATTCTGGACGGCTTTAAAGTGGAGCGATTTGGCCGTCCCGATCGAGATCTTCATGGCCTCGGAGATCTCGTTGAATTGGAGCTCGCTGTAGTGCCTCATGACGAAGACCATCTTCTGCCGCTCCGCCAGGGCCTCGACGGACCGGGCAAAAGCCTGACGCAGGTCCGTGGCCGCCGAATCGCCCTCCCGGGAAGGCTCGGCGGCGAGCGGGATCTCGTCGAGGGGCTTGGCCGTCTCCCATTCCTGCTTTTTTTTGCGGTGTTTCCGGTAGTGGTCGATGCTGATGTTCTTGGCCATCTGCAGGAGCCAGCCCTGGAACGGTCGGCCGGGGCGGTAGAGGCCGGCTTTCTGATGGAGCCTCAGGAAGGTCTCCTGGACGGCGTCGAGGGCGTCCTCGCGGTCGCGGAGGATGGAGTAGGCCAGGACGAACACCTTCCGCTGATACAGCTTCGTGATCGTCACAAAGGCCTCCCGGTCCCCCTCCTTGACCCGCTCGAGGAGGCGGTCGATCTCGGCCGCGCCGGCCTCTCGCTCCGCGGAGACTTCACTCATGGGACCTCACAGCCTTCAACGAACGGACGCCCCCTAAAGTTTACCCTAAACCGGTAGAGATGTCCGAAGGCTCCCCGCCAGGGGGACGCGAGGGGACGAACAGGCTTCAGGAGGCCGTCAGAATCGGGAAAATCCCCCGCGGTCGCCGCCGCCGCTTCCGGCGCCGTAGCGGCGGTCGGCCCCGGGCCTCTCGGCGCGCGGACGGGCGTCGTTGACGATGAGCTTACGGCCGTCGAACTCGGTGCCGTTGAGCTTGCCCTTGGCATCCTGGGCGGCCTCCGGCGTCGACATCTCGACGAAACCGAAGCCGCGGCCCTGCAGGATGTTGACCGAGGTAACCTCGCCGTGCTGCCCGAACAGCTGTTTCAGCCCCTCTTCCGTGGTCCTGTAATTGAGGTTACCGACATAGAGCTTTGAAAAAGACATACCCGATACCTCCTGTCACTCCCGCCGGGACGGGCCCCGCTGCGGGGGAGGCCCGGCGGTGTGTTGAGCCAATTGTCCACATTTCCCGGATTGAAATCAAGCGGGTTTCTGTTAGAATCTGAAGGCCCGGACGCGAGGAGCCGCCATGAAAAGATCCATCTATATCGTCCTGATCATCCTGTTCTTCCTCCTGGTGGCCGCCGTCGGCACGGTCCTTGTCTTCATCGAGGACCTCGGGGGGAGGGATGTCGAGATCCCCGGCCGCGGCTATCTCGACATCAGGCTAGCCGGCCCCGTGGCCGAGGTCGCCCCGCCGGACCCCCTGGTGTCCTTCCTCCTGGGAACGAAGCCCCTGGCCGTCCACGATTTCTGGGAGAACCTGCGCAAGGCCAAGGTCGACGGCCGCATCCAGGCCGTCGTCCTGCGCCTCGGGCTCCTCGGCTGCGACTGGGCCAAGGCCAACGAGATGCGCGAGTGCATCCTCGATTTCCGCCGCTCCGGCAAGAAGGTCTACGCCCTGATCGAAGAGGCCCCCGACTTCGACATGGAATATTACCTGGCCACGGCCTGTGACCGGATCATCCTCCACCCGTTGGGCTGGCTCGGCGTCAACGGCATCGGCGGCTACGTCCCCTTCCTCAAGGGCAGCCTGGACAAGCTCGGGGTCCGGGCCGAATTCGAGCACGTCGAGGAATATAAGACGGCGTACAACATGTTCACCGAGCCCGGATTCACCCCGGCCCACCGCGAGGAGATGGAATCCATTTACGCGGACCTCTTCGAGCAGTACGTCGCGGAAGCGGCCAAGGCTCGCGGCAAGACCGAGGCCGAGTTCCGGGCGCTCATCGACCGCGGCTTCTTCCAGGGCCCGAAGGCCAAGGAGGCCGGTCTCGTCGACGACTGCCTCTACGAAGACGAGGTCCTGGCCCTGTTGCGGCGCGACGGCCGCACGGCCCTGCCGGTCCGGTTCGACGATTACACGCGCGTCCGGCCCTCGTCGGTCGGCCTCGAGAGGGGCCCCGGCAAGGTGGCGCTGATCTACGCCGTCGGGACCATCATGACCGGCGAGAGCCTGCCCCAGATCCTGGGCGGCTCGACGGTCGCCCGCTGGATCCGGACGGCCCGCGTCGACGCCTCCGTGAAGGCCATCGTCCTGCGGATCGACAGCCCGGGCGGGTCCTCGGTCGGATCCGACATCATCTGGCGCGAGGTCGCCCTGGCCAGGAAGGCCAAACCCGTCATCGTCTCCATGTCCGACGTGGCGGGCTCGGGCGGGTATTGGATCGCCATGCCCGCGACGCGGATCGTCGCCGCCCCCCAGACCCTGACAGGCTCCATCGGCGTCCTGGCCGGGAAGTTCAGCATCGACGGCCTCCTCACGAAGCTCGGGGTGACCTCGGAAAAGCTCGTGTTCGGCGAGAGGGCCGACGTTTTCTCGCCCTTCCGGCCGTTCACGGCCGACGAGCGCAAGATCCTCAAGGACGAGATCCTCTGGACCTACGAGCAGTTCCTGACCCGGGCGGCCGAGGGACGGGGCCTCGCCCGCGACCAGGTCGACGCCGTCGGGAAGGGCCGCGTCTGGACCGGGCGCCAGGCCAAGGAGATCAAGCTCGTCGACGAGCTCGGCGGATTGACGATGGCCCTCGGCTTGGCCAAAAAAGAGGCCGGCATCGACGCCGACGAGGACGTCCGGCTGGACGTCTGGCCGAAGAAGCGGACCTTCTGGCAGTCCCTCTTCGGACGGCCCGGCTTCGGGCTCGACCTGAAGAGCGCGACCGCGCGCGACAAGATCCTGGGGACGGCCCGCCTGATGAGGCAGACCAAGATCTGGGCCATCATGCCCTTCTGGGTCAAGCCTCAATAAGCGAACGACGAAGGGCAGATCGTTTTGAATTCGCAGACGGCGCAGCTGTGCCAGTCCGGGCGGGCTTTAAAGTTGCCGGACTTGATCCCTTCGGCCGCTTCGCGGATCTTCTCCGCGGCCCGGGCGAGCTCCTTCTCCCCCTTGGCCGCGCGGCCGACGATGTCGGATTCGAGGAAGTGGAGGCGCGTCTCGACCGGCATCATCCCCTCGGCCCGCAAAAAAGACAGGGCGTAGACGTCCATTTGCAGGCTGTCGGAGGCGGCCCGGTCGGCCTCCTTTTGGGTCGACATGTCCGTCGTCTTGAAATCGGTGATGACCGCCCCGGCGTCCTCGAAGTCGATCCGGTCGAACCGGCCCGAGAAGCGCAGGCCGCGCTCCTGCCAGCGGAACGGCCGCTCGAGGAACGCCGGCCGGCGCCCCGAGGCTTCCTCGCGCTTGAAGAATAGCCGCAGGGCCTTCTCCCCCGCCGCCTTGCGCAGCTCTTCGTGCTCGCGGCTGAGGAAACCCTCGTTGACCCAGTTCTTCCGGTACTCCTCGAGGACGTCCTCGACCGCGACGTCGCGGCCCTTCATTCGCCGCCTCAGGTAGCCGTGGATCGTCGCGTGGAGGACGCGGCCGAAGACGATCGAGTGGTGGGGCAGGACGGGCACGCGCAGGCCGTGCCGGAACTTGTACTTGAGCGGACAGAGGAGGTAGTCCTCGACCCGGACGAAGCTCAGCCGCAGGATCCCGCCCGGGCGGACGGGCGCCGGCGTCCTCGGCCGTCCGGTTTCGAGGGCGTAGCGGCGGATCTCTTCGAGGACCGAGGCCTTGAGCACGTCCTCGGGCATCTTGGGGATGTCGAGGGCCTCGAGGACGAACGGGCTGATCCTCTTGAACCGCCGCGTCCCGTAGTCCCTGGCCCAGGTCATGGTGAGGGCCCGCCGGGCCCGGGTCATGGCCACATAAAAGAGCCGGCGCTCCTCCTGGAGGTAGTTCTCCCGCCCCGGCAGGGTCTCTTTGAGGACGCCGTCCGGAACGGGAATGCGCTCGGGGCGCTCCCGCCCGGGGAAGCGGTCCTCGATGAGGCCGACGAGAAAGACCGTCCCGAACTCGAGGCCTTTGGCCTTGTGGACCGTGAGGACGCTCACGGCGTCCTCGTCGAGCTCCGCCTCCGCCGTCGCCGGATTGTCGCCGACCTCGGCCAGGAGATCGAGATAGCGGGCGAAGGAGCGGATCGAATCGTTGGCGACGAGCTCGGAGAAGCCCTTGATCTTGTCGAAGAAGAGGCGGACGTTCTTGACCCGGACCTCGGACTCCGGGGTCATGGGACAGATCAGGGACTTGAGGAAGCCGCTTTTTTCGAGGAAGGCGTAGACGACGGCGCCCGCGTTCTTCGTCCCGGCGAGGTCGACGAAGGCCAGGATGTCGGCGACGATGCGCTTGACCGTCGCGTCCGTCTCGGGCTTGATCTCGACGGGGCTCGGGCCGGCCGCGATTCGCTTGAAGACGTCGTGGAGGCTGATGTTCTTCTTCTCGGCGTAGCCCGCGATCCGGCTCATGTCGTAAGGGTCGGCCTTGTAGACATCGGACAGGGCGAGGTGGAAGAGGTCGCGGCTGTCCTCGAAGTCCGTCAGCGCCCGGATGAAGGCGACCAGGACCTTGATCTCTTCCTGCTGGTAGAGGCCGCGGCTCCCCGAGAAGCGGAAAGGGATCTGCTTCATGTTGAAGGAGCGCAGGTACGGATCGGCGTCGGCGTTGCGGCGGACGAGGACGGCCATGTCCCGCCAATCCGCCCCGGCCGCCCGGATCTCGAGGACGCGGTCGGCCACGGCGTCGGCCTCGTGGGCGAGCGTGTCGAACGACAGCATGTGGATGCTCTTGCCCCGGCCGCGCGCGGCGGCCTTGAGCCGCTTGTCGACGCCGTCCTTGAACTCGAGCCGGTTCGGGTCGTTGTGGCGGATGAGGCGGTAGGAGGCGTCGAGGATGGACTGGGTCGAGCGGTAGTTCCGCGTCAGCACGATCCGCTCCGCCTCCGGGAAGACCTCCTCGAATCCGAGGATGTTGCTGAGCGAAGCGCCCCGGAAGCGGAAGATGCTCTGGTCGTCGTCCCCGACGACGGTCAGGTTCCGGTGCCCGGCGGCGAGCATCTTTACCAGCTCGAACTGGACGAAGTTGGTGTCCTGGAACTCGTCGACGAGGATGTAGCGGTAGCGGCGGCGGATCTCGTCGAGGACCGAGGGCCGCCGCCGCAGGAGATCGACGACGAGAGTGACCTGGTCCTCGAAGTCGATGAGGCCCTGCGACCGCAGGAGCTCCTGATAGGCGGCGAAGACGCGGGCCAGCTCGAGGTGCTTGGCCGCCGTCTCCCGCTCCGGCCCGGTCGAGGCCTTGCGGCCGAGCTCTTCCGCGTAGCGGACGTACTCCTCGGGACGGACGTCTTCCTGCTTCAGCCGTCGGACGGCCTCGAGGACCTCCTGGATGTGCCGCGTCGGCTGGCCGAGCGGCCGGTAGTAGTCGAGGGGCAGGCGGAAGAGGTTCTCGCGGAAGAAGATGGCCTGGTCGACGTCGGCCAGGAGCCTGAAGTCAGGGGGATAGCCGGCGTCGAGCGCGTAGTCGCGGAGCACGCGCTCCCCGAACGAGTTGAAGGTGCTGATCTCGGCGAAGGACGAGGTGTAGGGCACGAGGACGTCGACGCGGGCCTCCATCTCGCTGGCCGCCTTCTCGGTGAAGGTCACGGCCAGGATCTGGTCGGGACGGGCCGCCTTGGCGGCGATGAGGCGGGCGATGCGGTGGGTGATGACCTTGGTCTTGCCCGTCCCGGCGCCGGCGACGATGAGAAGCGGGCCCTCGCCGTGCAGGACGGCCCGGCGCTGAGCGGGATTGAGGCCCTCGACGAGCGGCCGCTCTTCCGGCTTGAGACGGGTCCTGGCGGGCCGGGACATCTACTTCTTGTTCTTGGCGGCCGGGCCGGGATCGACGACGACCTTCTCTCCGGGGGCGGCCAGCCCCAGCTTCTCCCGGGCCGCTTTTTCGACGGCCCGGGGGTCGCTCTCGAGCCGGCGGATCTCGGCTTCGAGACGGGCCTTCTCGGCCTCGAGCGCCCGGATCTCCTCCGCCCGCTCGGCCAGCTGCTTGCGGGCCCGGCGCAGGTCCATGACGCCCTTCTTGCCGAACAGGGCGGTGACGATCAGGATCAGGAGGAGGCAGGCGACGCCGATGACGAAGATCTTCTTTTTCACCGGACCGCCTCGAGCCCCTTCTTCAGGAGGGCTTCGACCTCCTTGCCGGATTCGGCCTCGGCATAACAGCGGAGGAGCGGCTCGGTCCCCGAGAGACGCAGGACGAGCCAGCGGTCGCCCTCGAGATCGAGCTTGAGGCCGTCGAGCGTCTCGATGTTCACGACCTTCGAGCGCCCGAGCTTGGCCGGCGGGTGCTGGACCAGGGTCATGAGCTTCTTGACCCGTTCCGGGGTCAGGGGCAGCGTCCGCTGCCCGCTGGTCATCGTCCCGTATTCCTTGAACAGGTCCTCCCGCAGGGCGCCCAGGCTCCGGCCGGTCACGGCCATCGCCTCGGCGACGAGCAGCCCGGCGAAGATGCCGTCCTTCTCGGGGAGATGGTCCTTGACGGCGATGCAGGCACTCTCCTCGCCGCCGAACATGATCCGGCCTTTGAGATAGAGGTCGGCGATGTACTTGAAGCCGACCTTGGTCTTGAGCAGCGGCAGGTCGTGCTTGCGGGCGATGCGGTCGAGCAGGTGGGTCGTCGTGATCGAGCGGGCGACGCCGCCGCGCCAGCCCTTGACCCCGGCAAGGTAATTCAGGAGGACCGCCAGGATGATGTTCGGATGGACGAAAGCGCCCGTCTCGTCGACGATCCCGAAGCGGTCCCCGTCGGCGTCGGTGGCCAACCCGAGATGGCAGCGGGTGGCGACCACGTAGGCCTTGAGCTCGGCCAGGTTCTCCTCGGTGCAGGACGGGCTGACCCCGCCGAAGTACGGATCGACGTAGCCGTGGAGGCCTTCGATCTCGATGCCGTTCTCCTCGAGGATCTCGTCGAGATACTCGCGGCTGGTGCCGTAGAGCGGGTCGGTCGCGATCTTGAGGCCGGCCTTGCGGATGGCGCCGAAATCGATCTTGCCCTGGAGATAGGCCAGATAATCGGCCTGGAGGTCGATGCGGGAGACGGCCTCGTCCCGGAGGTGGGTCGTCAGGGCGGAGAACTTGGGCATGATCCGGCGGGCCTCTTCCTCGATGGCGTCGGTCACCTCGGGGAGGGCCGGGGCTCCCGTGGCGGTATTGAACTTGAGGCCGTTGTAGCGCGGCGGATTGAAGGAGGCGGTGAAGTTGATCCCGCCCTGGCACTTGCGCTTGATGACCTGGCAGGCCAGGGCCTGGGACGGCGCGTCGCGGTCGGCCAGGAGGACCTCGATGCCGTTGCGGGACAGGAGCTTGGCCGCCTCCATGGCATAGCGGTCCGAAAGGAAGCGGGTGTCGTAGCCGACGACAACGGTGACCGGGTCGTCGCCGTACTTCGTCCGCAGGTAATTGGCCGCGGCCTGGATGACGACGCGGACGTTGTGAAAGGTGAAGTCCTCCCCCATCACCCCGCGCCAGCCGGACGTCCCGAAACGGATCATCATCGCCCAAAAAGTAGCATATCCCCCTCTTAAAAGCAACGAAGGAGGCCATTTGGCGGATCTCGAGAATCCGGTCACAGGCCGCGGAGGGCTCTCGGGGATCGTCTCCGTTCGCTGCGGTGATTCTTCACGGCTTCCCGGTCGGGAGCCGAGTCAAAGACTCCGCGTCTCCCTCCCGTGAATCCTAAATCACCGCTGATGCTCACTCCGCGATACCCCCTCGACCCCTTCTTCCGCGGCCCTATCCCGGAACGCCTTGCGCATGTTTACTTCTTCTTTTTCTGGACCTCGCCGGTCATGGGGACGAAGCGGACGTCGAGGACGCGCTCGACGCGCTGCTTGCCGTCGCGCTTGGTGACCACGGTCAGGCGCTGGTAGGTCGAGGGGTCGCCGAGCGGAATGACCAGTCGGCCGCCTTCGGCGAGCTGGGCGAAGAGGGCCGGCGGGACGACCGGGACGGCGGCGGTCACGATGATGCCGTCGAAGGGGGCCTCCTCGGGCCAGCCGAAGAAGCCGTCGCCCGCCCGGGCCCGGACGTTCGCGAAACCCAGCCGCTCGAGGGTCGCCGCGGCCTGGCGGGCCAGCGCGGCGTTGATCTCGATGGTGAAGACGCTCCCGGCGATCCGGCCCAGCACCGCGGCCTGATAGCCGGAGCCCGTGCCGATCTCGAGCACCTTCTCGCCGCCCCTGAGGGCCAGGCATTCGGTCATGAGAGCGACGATGTAGGGCTGCGAGATCGTCTGTCCCTCGCCGATCGGAAGGGGATAATCCTCGTAGGCCTGGTCGACGACGCCGGCGGGAACGAAGAGATGCCGGGGCACATCGGACATGGCCTTGAGGACGAGGGGATCGCGGACGCCCCGGGCCGCGATCTGGCGGGAGACCATGGCTTTTCGCAGCGCCGCGAAGCCCGGTTCATCCTGGGTCCCTCCTAAACACGCCGAAACGGCCATCTGAAGCCCCAAAAGCATCACCCCTAGCGGTGACAGCAGGTTAGCCCGGCGATGAATTTTCGCCATCCTTTCGGAGTCCCCCTCCCCCGGAATGAGCCTCATCGAACGTCCCTCCCCGCCCCGATTATGGCACATTTCGGACCCCAAGGCAAAAGCCCGCCGCGGCGCTTCCGCCCCTAGAATTTTCGTTGACAAGCCTCGTCTTTTTTGATATTTGGATAACCAGGATGATGAGGAACTAACTGCGAGTCCAGATGCCGGAAACGAGCGCCATCTATCCCGGATCGTTCGACCCTATCACCAACGGGCATGTGGACATCATCGAACGTGGCCTCGCGGTCTTCGACCGGGTGGTCGTCGCCGTCCTGAAAAACCCCAAAAAGCGCCCTCTCTTCACGACTAAAGAAAGGGTAAGAATGATCCACGATATTTTTGCGTCCAAGAAGGAAGTCGAGGTCCGGGCTTTCGACGGCCTCCTCGTCGACTTCGCCCGGGTCCAGGGGACACGGGTCGTGATCCGGGGCCTGCGGGCCGTCTCGGACTTCGAATACGAGTTCCAGATGGCCTTGATGAACCGGAGCCTGGCCCCGGACATTGAGACGTTTTTCATGATGCCGAGCGTCAATTATACGTTCCTCAGCTCGAACGTGGTCCGCGAGGTCGCCAGCCTCGGCGGCTCGGTCGATGGCCTCGTGCCCGGGCCGGTCGCCCGGAAGCTCCGGGACAAGCTCCGCGGGCCGAAAAAAGTCCAAATCCCATAAAGGCAGGCAAACATGTTCGGACTCTCTCGGGAAAAAAGCGTGGTCGGGCTGGACATCGGGTCCTACTCCGTCAAGGCCGTCGAGCTCCGCCCGAGGAAGAAGGGCGACGAGGCCTACGAGCTGGTCAAGATCGGGTACGAGCCGCTGCCCCACGACGCCATCGTCGAGGGGACCATCATCGACTCGTCCGCGGTCGTCGAAACCATCCGCCTCGTCTTCGAGGAGAACAAGATCTCGACCAAGGACGTGGCCATCTCCATCTCCGGCAACTCCGTCATCATCAAGAAGATCTCCCTCCCGGTCATGGAGAAGCAGGAGCTCGCCGAGAGCATCATCTGGGAGGCCAAGCACAACATCCCCTACCCCTACGAGGAGACGAACGTCGATTACGCCATCCTCAAGCCGTCGCGATCGACGGACGAGAAGAACCTCGACATCCTCCTCGTCGCGGCCAAGAAGGACAAGATCGCCAACTACAGCAACGTCATCGCCCAGGCCCGCAAGAACCTCCAGAGCATCGAGGTCGACGTCTTCGCCCTCCAGAACGTGCTCGAGGTCTGCTATCCCGATGTCTTCTCCAGCAAGACGCTGGCCCTGATCAACATCGGCGCCAATATCACCAACGTCGTCATCGTCGAGCGCGGCACGCCCCAGCTCTTCCGCGACCTGTCCCTGGGCGGGTTCTTCTTCACCGAGAACATCCGCAAGGAGCTCAGCATCTCCTTCGAGGAGGCCGAGAAGCTCCTCAAAGGCATCCCCGGGAAATCGACGACCCCGGACCAGTTCGCGACGCTCCTGTCGATGAACGTCCGGGACCTCCTCGACGAGATCGAGAAGACGTTCTCGTTCTACGAGGCCTCGGAGAAGCGGGAGCGGAAGATCGAGCAGATCGTCCTCAGCGGCGGCCTGGCCAACGTCATGAACATGGTCAGCGCCTTCGAGACCAAGTTCCGGATCAAGACCGAGATCCTCAATCCGTTCCGCAATATCCGGGTCGATGACAAGAAGTTCGACGCGGTCTACTTCACCGACATGGCGCCGATCTTCGGAGTCGCCGTCGGCTTGGCAACCCGAAAGGTGGAGAAGTAACCATGATACGGATCAACCTCCTCAAGCCGGAATCGAAGGACATCCGCGAGCCGGTCACGACCCCGGGCGTCATCGAGGAAGGAGGCAAGAGGAAGCCGAACATCGGCAGCCTCATCTTCCTGGCCCTCCTCATCGGGCTCGGCGCCTTCTTCTTCCTCCAGAAGAAGGCGTTCGACAAGGAGAACGCCCTGCTCGCCGCGGCCAAGCAGGAAAAAGCTCAGCTCCAGTACGTCGAGGCCAAGCTCGAGGAGCAGCGCCTGGTCCGCGAATCGCTGAACCAGAAGATCACGCTCATCGAGAGCCTCAACGCCCAGCGCGACATGGCCCCGCGGCTCCTGGACGAGCTGAGCCGCCGGCTGCCGGACTGGGTCTGGCTGACCGAGGTCGTCTTTGACGCCAAGGGCATCCAGATCAAGGGGCGGGCCCTGTCGAACAACCTCATCGCGGATTACATCTCCGGGCTCGAGGCCAGCCCCCAGGTCATGAACGTCAATCTCGTCTCCTCGCAGCAACGGACCGTCCAGGGCGACCAGTACCTGGAGTTCTCGCTGCGGGCCGCGCTGGAGAAGAAGCCGGAACCTGTCCCGCCTCCCGCGGCGCCGGAGCCAGCCGGCAAGGCCGCGGCCAAGAAAGGGGTGCTGCCATGAAGAACTGGCCCTGGTACGGACATCTCGTCTTCGCCGCCCTCATCGCCGCCCTGGCGTTCTTCTTCTATTTCAAACCCCAGAACGCCAAGCTCGAGACGCTGCGGGCCGAGCGGGTCAAGATCGAGCAGGAGGTCCAGAACCTCAAGCAGAAGAAGCGGGAGCTGGACAAGATCGAGGCCGACATCGCCGCGATGACGGCCAAGCTCAAGACCCTCGAGGTCAACATCCCGCAGCGGAAAGAGATCGCCGACATCCTCCGGCAGATCCAGGCCCTGGCCTACGATTCCCGCCTCGACGTCCTCCGCTTCGCGCCGGGCAACGAGATCAACAAGGAATTCTACGCCGAGTGGCCCATCCCCATCCAGGTCTCGGGCAACTACCACAACCTCGGCTACTTCTTCGACAAGCTGAGCAAGTTCGCCCGCGTCTTCACCATCGAGAATTTCAGCATCAAGGCCCTGAACCGCCAGACGGACCTCAACACGATCTCCGCCAACTGGACGGCCAAGACCTATTTCTTCGCCGAGGCCCCGGCGGTCCCGGCCAAAAAACAAGCTCCGAGGAAAAAATGATGAGACAAGCCGCGTTCCTCCTCCTCATCGGCATCGTCTTCGCGGGCCTGGCGCCGCTCGTCGCCCAGGAGCAGGCGGTCCCGCCGCCCCAGGAGACCGTGCCGGCCCTGACCGTCCAGACGGGCTTCACCTACAGTCCCGAGGACCGCCGCGACCCGTTCAAGAACCTCCTGGCCGGGCGCGACCTGAAAGAGCGGGTGGCCATCGGTGAAGAGCAGCTCTTCATCGACGACCTCATCCTCTTCGGCATCGTCAAGAACAAGAACGTCTTCACCGCCCTGATCGGCATGCCCCAGGGCTTCCCCATGTTCGCCAAGATCGGCGACAAGTTCGCGGACGGGTACGTCCTGTCCATCAGCGAGACGCAAGTGGTCCTGCGGAAGACCCACGAGCGGGGGATCCCTCTCATGAGGCCGAGAGACATCATCAAGGAAATCACGGAGGAGCTGTAACATGAACAAGAGAATCCTTCCGGCCGCACTCGCCGGGCTGTGTGTGCTCTGTCTCGCCACACTGCACGCCCAGGGCCCGGCCCCCGCCGTTCACATCAGCAAGATCCAGGTCCAGCCCGGCGCCCTGGCGACCCGGCTCATCCTGGAGACCGACGGGCCTCTGGCCGTCCAGAAGGCCTATTATCCGGCCGAATCGCCCCGGACGCTCGTCCTCGACGTGGCCCGGGCCTCGACGGCCGCCGCGCCGGCCCTCCCCTCCTCCGGGTCCGGGCTCGTGCGCGACGTCCAGATCGAAAAGGCCGGCGCCGACACCCTGCGGCTCCTCGTCAAGCTGAGCGAGCGCGTTCCGGCCCGCATCGTCCATGAGACCGGGCGGACCGTCGTCGAGCTCAACGGCGTCCTGAGGGGCCAGGCCGGCTACCTCATCGACGCCGCGACGCAGGCCGAGCTCGACCGCAAGGCCAAGAGCGAAGTCCTGCTCAGCAAGGTCGACACGGCCTCCGGCGCGGAGACGATCTCCGTCAAGGCCGCCTTGACCGGCGCCGTCGTCACCCAGGTCTTCGCCCTGGAGAACCCGCCCCGCCTCGTCGTCGACCTCTTCGACACGCTCCTCACGGCCAAGTCCGATGTCTGGCCGATCGACGATCCGCGGTCGACGGTCCAGCGCGTGCGGGTGGCCCAGTTCCAGGCCGGCGGCCCGCGGCCCATCACCCGCATGGTCTTCGACCTCAAGGAGCCCGGCCTCTATGCCCTGGATTCCCGCAGCGACGGCCTCACCGTGTCCTTCTTCCCCGTCGCGGCGGCCGCCGCTCCGCTCGTCCAGCCCGCCCCGGCGTCCATGCCGGCGGCCGTGCCCGCGCCGCCCCGCGTCGAGCCCGCCGCCCCCAAGATCGAACCCAAGACCGAAGCCAAGTCGGTCCCCGTCGAAACCCTCTGCCCGCCGGTCGAAACGAAAGCCGCGGCCCCGGCCCCGGCCCCAAAGCAGGACGAGCCGAAGGCCGACGTCGATGACCAGAAGGTGAAATTCCAGCCCCGGACGATCTCCGGAGAGGAAACGAAATATTCCGGCGATGTCATCAGCCTCAAGATCAAGGACTCCGACCTCAAGGACGTCGTCCTCTACCTGGCCGAGTTCGCGGGCCTGAACGTCGTCTTCGACCCGGACGTGCGCGGCACGGTCACGGTCAACCTCGTCGACGTCCCTTGGGACCAGGCCCTGGAGATCATCCTCAAGCAGAACAAGATGGGCAAATCGATCGAGGGCAACATCCTGCGGATCGCCCCGGTCGCCGTCCTGACCCAGGAAGAGGAGCAGCAGCGCCGGCTCACGGAGAGCCGCGAGCTCGCCGGCCCGGTCCTGGTCAAGACGATCACCCTGTCCTACTCGAAGGCCAAAGATGTCGCCACCCTCCTGCGGACGAAGATCTCGAGCCGCGGCGAGATCATCGTCGACGACCGGACCAACACCCTGCTCATCTCCGAGGTCCGCGACAAGCTCGACCTCCTCGAGAAGCTCATCAGCGTCGTCGATACGCCGACGCCGCAGGTCTCGATCGAGGCCCGCGTCGTCGAGGCCTCGGCCACGTTCGTCCGCAACCTCGGCATCCAGTGGGGCTTCCGGGGCGTCGCCGATCAGTTCTACGGGAACGCGACGAACCTCCAGTTCCCCAACAGCATCCTCGTCGACGGGGCTATGATCCCCCAGGGCATCGTGACCAAGGGCATCGGCGGGCCGCTCGGCGGCTATGCCGTCAACCTGCCCGCCCCGGCCTTCAATTCGGCCCTCGGCTTCTCTTTCGCCAACGTCCTCGACACGTTCCGCGTCGATATCGCCCTCTCTGCCCTGGAGACGGGCGGCGACGGCAAGATCATCTCCCGGCCGTCGGTCGTCACCCAGAACAACCAGCAGGCCGAGATCATCCAGGGCCGGCAGATCCCGGTCCAGACGGTGGCCAACTTCACCGTGACGACCCGCTACGTCAACGCGGCCCTCGAGCTGCGGGCCACGCCGCAGATCACGGCCGAGGGGACGATCATCATGAGCATCGAGATCCAGAACAACGCGGCCGACTTCGCCAACCTCGTCAACGGCATCCCGCCGATCACGATGCAGAGCGCCAAGACGATGGTCATGGTCCCCGACGGCGGCACGACCGTCATCGGCGGCATCTACCGGACGGAGGATTCGGTCACGCGCGAGCGTGTGCCCTTCCTCCACCAGATCCCGATACTGGGCAGCCTGTTCAAGAACTTCGCCCGGACCAAGCAGAGCCGGGAGCTGCTGATCTTCATCACGCCCAGGATCATCAAGTAACAGGAGCAAACGAGCCATGAACAAGATCACACCGACCCTCAAGGTCCTGGCGGTCGCCGCCGCGGTCCTGACTCTCGCCGGCTGCAACTCGCTGTCGCGCACGACCGAGTCCAGCAGCCTCATCATCATCCAGAGCCTCACCGGCACGACGATCGAGGGCGAAGAGGTCGCCTACCTGCAATCCGACATCGTCGACAGCGACGGGCTCATCCGCGTGAGCAACGCCACGGCCAACATCATCGTGCGGCTCGTCAACCCCAATCCCCTCGAGGGGCCCTCGCAGTTCAACGACGTCGTCCTGACGAACTACCGGGTGACCTACGAGCTGCCGTTGGGCGGGGGGACGCCGGGCACGGATGTCCCGTTCCCGTTCGACGCCGGTTTCTCGACCGTCCTCTGCCCCGTCGACGAATCGACGGCCGTGCCCTTCGTGGCCGTCCTCGAAGCGGCCAAGCTCTCCGCTCCCCTGTCCGGGCTCGTCGGCACGAACCAGGTCATCCAATGCCGGGCCAAGATCGAGATCTTCGGCCACGACCTGACCGATCATCCGGTCTCGGCGACCGGCTATCTGACGATCTACTTCGCCGACTATGT
>Ga0209706_10000883_pt1 | contig 17095 bp, 15 predicted proteins | sample PPLLaktember2015_6_FD_187263 | JGI IMG/M metagenome (GOLD analysis project Ga0209706, IMG submission 187263) | Freshwater sediment microbial communities from Prairie Pothole Lake near Jamestown, North Dakota, USA - PPLs Lake P8 Core (1) Depth... | ecosystem: Environmental > Aquatic > Freshwater...
CCTGACCATCGTCCTCGTCACCCACGACATCGGCATCGTCAACAAGCACGTCAACCGCGTCGCCTGCCTGAACCAGAAGCTCATCTACCACGGCGATCACGCGTCCTTCTGCCGCTCCGACGCCTTCAGGGAGATGATCAGCCGCGGCGACCATCTCGTCTCCCACGAGCACTGACCCGATGCAATCGCTCTTCGCCTACGGATTCCTTCAGAGGGCCTTTCTGGCCGGGGTCCTCATCGCCGTGGCCTGCGCCGTCCTCGGCGTCTTCCTCATCCTTCGCAAGGACGCCATGATCGGCCACGGGCTGTCGCACATCGCCTTCGCCGGGGTCGCGCTCGGCCTCTTCCTCAACGTCCTGCCGCTCGCGGCCGCGCTCGTCGTCGCGGTCGGCGCCGCGCTGGCCATCGTCAAGCTCAAGGGCCGGGCCGGCCTTCACGGAGATACGGCCATCGGCATCTTCAGCAGCCTGGGCCTGGCGACGGGCATCCTCCTGGCCTCTCTGGCGCGCAGCTTCAACGTCGAGCTGATGTCCTATCTCTTCGGCGACATCTTGGCCATCGAGCCGCTCGAGGTCTGGCTGTCCGTCGGGCTGGCAGCCGCCGTCCTGGCCGCCGTCCGGATGAACTACGGCAAGCTGCTGTTCATGACCTTCGATCGCGAGTCGGCCCGGGCGGCCGGGGTCAAGGTCGGGCGTCTCGACACGCTGCTGATGGTCCTCACGGCCGTCACCATCGTGCTGGGGATGAAGGTCGCCGGGATCCTGCTGGTCGCCGCTCTGATCGTCATCCCCGCGGCCGCGGGGCTTCAGGTGGCCACGAGCTTTCGCGGCGCCGTGGGAGCCTCCGCCGTCGTGGCGGTCGTAGGGGTCGCCGGCGGGCTGGGCGTGTCGCTCGTCCTCAACATCCCGGCTTCGGCGGCCATCGTCATCCTCTGTTTCCTCGCCTTCTCCCTCCTCTTCCTGGGGAAAAAGGGGCGGGGCCGGCCTTCGGCCTCGGACTCAGACTAGCGGGGCCCGGCCAAGGCCTTGGCCACGATCTCGCGGACGGCCTTCGCTTCCTTGTCGAGCGCCTTCTTGGCCGCCGCGGCCCGGCGCCTCACCCGGTCGCCGAACTTGGCGTCCTTGATCCCGCCGAGGTTGATGAGGATGTTGTCGTAGGCCCCGTCGCCGGCCGCCTGGGCGGTGAGCCCGGCCACTCCGGCGTCGCTCAGCGAATTCCTGTTCCCCTTGGCCGCGGCCGCCTTGGCCAGCCCGGCCGCTTCGACGGACCATTCGAGCACTTCGAGCGGAACGAGGGTCGCTTCCTTGTTCGCCGCCTCGACCGCCCGGTCCTTCTCCTCGGCCTGTTCCGGCGTCGTCTTGGCCAGGCGGAACGCCTCCATGACCCTGTTGAATGCCTGCGTGTCCCTGTCGACGGCCTCGAGCAGCCGGTCCTTGAGCGCCTGGGCCCGGACGGCGGTGGCGATCATGTCGCCGGAGACGGCCTCATAGCCTTTCTTGCCGACGGTCAGGTTGGCCACCATGGCCGACAGGCCGGCCGAAAGGGCGCCGCAGAGCGCCGCGACGCTTCCCCCGCCGGGCGCCGGGGAATCCATGGACAGCTCGTCCGCGAACGCCCGGAGCGTCAGGCCCGCGAGCGCCGGGCCCGGCTCCCGGACCTGGTATTCGATGATCTTCTTCGCCGGCTCGAAAGGAACGACATCGCTCAGCCCGAGCGACCGGGCCGCCATGCGGACGAGCTCCTCCTCGGGGACGCCCGGGCTCTTGCCCTGTTTTTCGAGGTAATGCCGGCCGGCCATGAGCAGCGCCTCTTTGGGGATGAGGCCGACGAGCTCGCTGCCGGTCACGCGCAGGCCGAGCTTGGCGGCCAGCCGGACGGCTTCGTCGAAGACGACGTGGACGGGCGTCGTCTTGTAGTTCGTGAAGTTCACCGAGATCTGGGCCACCCCGTAGTCCTCGACGTACCAGCCGACCGACTTGACCTCCTTGAACTTGCCCGGCATCTTGACCGTGTTGCCGCGGGCGTCCTTGACGATGTTGCCGTCCTTGTCGCGCTTGGCCCGGCCGCTCTCCCGCAGGCTGAGGGCGATCTCGTGGGCCAGCTTCCGGTCGCGGGTGTTGAGGTTGATGTTGTAGGCGATGAGGAATTCGCGGGCGCCGATGATGACCGCCCCGGCCTTGGGATTGAAGACCGGCCGGCCGAAGTCGGGCGCCCAGCGCGGGTCCTTGAGCTTCTCGGCGAGCCCTTCGTATTCGCCGGCCCTGACCGTGGCCAGGTTGCGGCGCTCGGCGGTGCGCGCGGCGGCCTCGTAGAGATAGACCGGGATGCCCAGCTCGTCGGCGACCCGCCGGCCGAGCCCCGCGGCCAGCCGGACGCAATCCTCCATGGTCACGCCGGAGACGGGCACGAAGGGGCAGACGTCGGTGGCCCCCAGGCGCGGATGGGCGCCCTTGTGGCCGCGCATATCGAGGACCTCGGCGGCCTTGGCGATGGCCCGGAAGGCCGCTTCCTGGACCGCTTCGGGAGGACCGATGAAGGTCACGACCGTCCGGTTCGTCGAGGCGCCCGGGTCGACGTCGAGGAGCTTGACGCCGGGGACGGCTTCGATCTCGCGGGTGATGGCCCGGATCTTCTCCAGGTCCCGGCCTTCGCTGAAATTGGGGACGCATTCGACGAGCTTCATCGTCCTTCTCCTTTGCCGACCGTGTGCTTGAGCGTGCCGTTGGTGTCGTAGACCTCGACCGTGTCGAAGTCGCCGAGGTACGGGGCGATCCACTCCGGACGCCCGACGATGACCACGACCGGGGCCGCCGAAAGGTAGGTCCGGGCCGCCTCCCGGACGCGCTCGGCGTCGACCAGCTTGATCTCTTCCGGGCCTTTGTCCCATTGGCTCGGGCCGAGGCCGAGCGCGACGTAGCGGGCCATCCAGTCGGCGAACCCCCCCGGCATCTCGAACCGCAGGGGCATGTTCCCGACGAGGTAGGACTTGGCCTCCTCGATCTCGGACGGGATGGCCGGCCCGGAGGCCAGGGCGTCGATCTCGCCGAGGATCTCCCGGACGGCCGGGACGATGGCGTCCGGCCGGACCTGGGCTCGGGCCCAATAGACCCCGCTCGAGCCGTAGACCTCCATCTCGCTGAAGGCATAGGAGGCGTAGTCCTTGGTCTCGCGGAGGTTCATGAACAGGCGGCTCCGGGTCGTCCCGCCCAGGATCTGCTTGAGGACCAGGAAGGGGAAGAAGTCGGGGTCGGAAGAGCCCATGATGACGTTCCCGGCGAAGACCGTCGCGGACTCGAGGCCGGGGGCCTCGACGTAGCAGATCCGCTGCCGGTCGTTCCGCGCCGGCGGCGGGGGGGACGGCCGCTCCGGGGCCGGCCCGGCCCAGGCCCCGAAGTGATTGGCGATCCTCAGGGCGATGGCATCCTCGTCGATATCGCCCGAGACGAGGACGGCCGCGTTCCCCGGCCGGTAGAAACGCTGATAGAACGCGGCGACGTCTCGAGGGGTGATGAACTTGATGACATCCTCGTTGTAGGTCGCGATCTTGTAGGGATGGTCCTGGAACAGGCAGCCGAGAAGCTGCCGCCAGCCGAGGACCTCCGGGTCCTTCTTCCGCTCGAAGAGCTCCCAGTAGGCCGTTCGGCGGAGCGCGCCGAGCTCGCGCTCGCTGAAGGTCGCCTCCAGGGCGGTGACCCTCAGGATGTAGATCGCCTGGTCCAGCCACTCATCGAGGACCGTTATCGTCAGGACCGTGTAATCCATGAAGACGGCGGCCGAGAAATCGGCGCCGAAGGATTCGATCCGATTCTCGATGTAATCGGCCGACAGCTGCTTCGTCCCCTTGCCGATCATGCGGGCCGTCAGCGCGGCCAGCGCGGGGCGCGCGGGCGGGGAGTCGGCCTCCCCGGCGCGGACGACGAGCTGGAGGGTGACGATCGCGGACCCGGGCCGGCGGGCCGTGGCGACGGTGAGGCCGTTCGGCAGAGAGTAGATCTTGACCGGCGGCAGCCGAAGCTCCAGGCGCTGCGAGTCCGGCAGCGGGGGCGTCCGGCGGAACCGCTCCTGGGCCAAGCCGGGGCCGGCGAGGGCCAGGACGGTCATGACGGCGGCCAGCGGCAGCGCGCAGGTCCGCGGGATCCGGCGACCTGAGGACGTTCCGGATCTCATTGCGGCCCGAACTCCACGACGACGCGGTTCTGGGGCACGAAATACTTGCTGCAGAAGGCCGTCAGGTTCTGCGGGCTGACGTCGAGAACGTTCTTCAGGTCCTTGTCGAGGGCGCCGAGACCCTTCCCCGAGAAGAACGCGTCGATGAGGAACCGCGCCCGGCCCAGATTGGTCGACAGGCGTTCGATGTAATCCCTCTTGAACCGGCGCCGGGCCCGGTCGAGCTCGGCCTGGGAGACCGCGTTCGTCTTGAGCCTGTCGATCTCCCCCAGGATGGCCCGTTCCGAGCGCGAGACGAGGATCGCGTTCGTGGCGAAGCAGAAGATCTTCAGCGTGGCGACGCTCAGCCGCTCGTCGAGCGCGCCGGTCAGATAGCTGGCCGTGAGGTCGCGCCGGAGCAGCCTGTTCCTCAGCCGCGAGGTCTCGCCCTGGAGCAGGAGATATTCCAGGATCCGCAGGCACTCCGCGTCGCCCGGCTGAAGGGGGAAGAAGCGGAAGCCCATATGGAACCCGGAGCTCCCGCCCGGGATGCGGAGATACCGCACGACCGCATCGTTCTCGCGCTTGAACGCGGGCCGGGGCGGGACAGGGCTTTGCTCGCCCGGCGGGATGGAATCGAAATACCTCGCGACGAGCTCGCGGGTCCGCCCGGCGTCGATGTTGCCGACGATGCAGAGAACGGCGTTGCTCGGGACGTAGTAGGTCCGGTGGAACGCGGTGACGTCGGCCTCGGTCAGGTCCTTCATCCCGGGGCCGATCAGGGGACGTCCATAGAGCTCGTCGGGGAAGAGGAGGGCGTCGAGCTCCGCGAAGCCGGCGAGGTACGGGTCGGCGGCCATGCGGTCATCGTGCTCCTTGAGCAGGTCCTCACGGGTGCGCTGGATGGCCGCGGGAGTGATCACCAGGGATTTCATCCGGTCGGATTCGAGCCACAGGGCCAGGGCCAGCTGGTTCGAGGGCAGGGTCTCGTAGAACAGGGCCTTGTCGGGGGTGGTGGTGGCGTTGAGCTCGCCGCCGACCTGTTGGACGTAGGCGATGTGCTGGAGCGGGCTGACGTTCTCCGAACCCTGGAACATCAGGTTCTCGACGAGGAAGGCTAGGCCTTCCTGACCGGGCTTCTCCCTCAGGGTACCGGCGCCGTATCCGACGGCGACCGTCACCAAGGGAAGGCCCGAGGACTCTGCGAGGACGACGCGGAGGCCGTTCCTCAGCCTGTATTCCTGGAAAGGAAAGGGGAGCGAAGGGGGCGGGGCGGGCTCCTCCTGGCCCGGCGCGGGAAGTCCCGCCAGTGACAGGAGGAAGGCCAGAACGATGAGGGCCCGCGCCGTTTTATCCATGTTGTTAAACAATAGCATAAAGCCCGCTTCGTTGAAAACCCGTCTGGAATGTGCTATTTTGGGCCGGAATGACGCCGGGGATCCCGGCCGAAAGGGAGAACAACATGGATCATGACATCAAGGACCCGAGCCTGGCCGAAAAAGGCCGCCTGAGGATGGAGTGGGCCGCCCGGTCCATGCCCGTTCTCGACCGGATCAAGAAGGTCTTCGCCAAGGACAAGCCCCTGGCCGGCGTGCGCGTCGCGGCCTGCCTCCATGTGACCTCGGAGACGGCCAACCTCATGGAGGCCCTCAAGCTCGGCGGAGCCGACGTCCGGCTCTGCGCGTCGAACCCCCTCAGCACGCAGGACGACATCCCCGCCGCCCTGGTCAAGTATCACAAGATCCCCGTCTTCGCGATCAAGGGCGAGGACCACAAGACCTATTACCGCCACATCCTCCAGGCCCTGGACCATGGCCCGACGATCACCATGGACGACGGGGCCGACCTCGTCTCCGTGACCCACTCCAAGAGGAAGGACCTCCTGCCGGGGATCCTGGCCGGCACGGAGGAGACGACCACGGGCGTCATCCGGCTGAAGAGCATGGCCAGGGACGGCGTCCTCCAGTATCCCATCATCGCCGTCAACGACGCCCAGACCAAGCATCTCTTCGACAACCGCTACGGCACCGGCCAGAGCACGCTCGACGGCATCCTCCGGGCCACGAACGTCCTCCTGGCGGGCCTGCGCTTCGTCGTGGCCGGCTACGGCATGTGCGGCAAAGGCGTGGCGATGAGGGCCTGCGGCGCCGGCTCCCACGTCATCGTCACGGAGATCGATCCCATCCGGGCCATCGAGGCGGTCATGGACGGCTACGAGGTCATGACCATGGCCGCAGCCGCCCCGATCGGCGACATCTTCCTGACCGTCACCGGGAACAAGTCCGTCATCCGCAAGGAGCATTTCCGGCGAATGAAGGACGGGGCCATCGTGGCCAACGCGGGACACTTCAACGTCGAGATCGACATCCCGGCCCTCGAAGCGCTGGCCGGCTCGAAGAGGCGGGTCCGCGAGTTCGTGGACGAATACACGCTGCAGGACGGGAGGCGCATCCATCTGCTCGGCGAGGGGCGGCTCATCAACCTGGCCGCGGCCGAAGGGCATCCGGCGATGGTCATGGACATGAGCTTCGCCAATCAGGCCTTGAGCCTGCGCTGGCTCATCGGACGGGCCAAGGGGCTGGCCAAATCGGTCTTCCCCGTGCCCCGCGAGATCGACGAGGAGATCGCGGCGCTGAAGCTCGCTTCGATGGGGGTTTCGATCGACAGGCTGACCCCGGCCCAGAAGAAATACCTGAACGACTGGCGCGAAGGCACCTGACCTGACTTATTCACAAAACGCTGCCAAAAGAGTACAGCTTCACCCCTAGGGCCTCGCATCTGGGGGCCGCCTCGATTCGTGAATAATCCAGGCTGAGCGGGGGACGGGCCCCCGTCCGACGTCAGCCCCGGTCGCCGATCATCTTCAGATAACGGGCGATCGCGTCCTTCGTCTCCGCATCTGTCACCTTGCCCTGGATCTTGGTGAAGATCTCCTTGGCCCGGGCATAGTCCTCGTTCTTGAAATAGGCGACGGCCAGGTTGTAGTTGAAGAGCACGTCCTCGGGGACGATCTTGACGGCTTCCTGATAGGAGGAGATGGCCTCGCCGATGTTGTCGCGCTTCTCGAAGATCAGGCCGCGGAGGTTGTGGGCCATGGCCAGGCGGGGCTTGATCTGGATGGCTTTCTGGACGCTGTCGAGGGCTTCGTCGAGCCGGTTCTGGAGGACGTAGAGACGGGCCAGATTGAAATAGGGGAGCTCCCGGTTCTGATAGGTCAGGTCGGCCAGGGCCTTCCGGAACTCCCCCTCGGCCTTATCGAGCTGGTTCATCTCCTGGTAGACCGTGCCCAGGTTGTTGTGGGCCTCGGTGAACTGGGGATTGACCTCCAGGCACTTCAGATAGGACTTGGCGGACTCCTCCAGCCGTCCCCGCATGGAATGGGCCAACCCGAGGGCGTTCCAGGCGAGATGGTAGCGCGTATCGAGGGCCAGGGACTTGAGGAAGTACTTCGTCGCGTTCTCGACATCGCTCTGGTTCAGATAGAACAGGCCGAGGTTGTACTGGTACTTGGGGTCCTTCTCGCGCGCCCTCTGCATCTTGGCCTGCGACGAGGCGCAGAAGGCGAGGCTGGCGCAGATCATCATGACGGCGAGGACTTTGTTTCGCATCCGTCTCCTCCTTCGATGGGGTCGCCCCGGGCGTCACTCCGCCTTGAGGGCCCGGGACATGAGGTCCTCCACGGCCTTCTTGGGCGTCTTGCCGCGGTAGAGGACCTGATAGATCTCTTCGGATATGGGCATCTCCACCCCGAGGGCCCGGGCGATCCGGCGCGCGGCCACGGTCGTATGGACGCCTTCGGCGACCATCCGCATCCCGGCCAGGATCTCGCGGAGCGTCCGGCCCTTGCCGAGCTCGTGGCCGACGCGGTGGTTGCGGCTCAGCTCGCCGGTGCAGGTCAGGACAAGGTCACCGATGCCGGCCAGTCCCGAAAAAGTCTCTTTCCGGGCGCCGAGCGCCAGCCCGAGGTTGGTGATCTCGACGAGGCCGCGGGTGATCAGAGCCGCCCGCGTGTTCAAGCCGAATTTCAAGGCGTCCGCGATGCCGGCCGCGATGGCGACGACGTTCTTCAGCGCCCCGGCCACCTCGACGCCCGTCACATCGCTCGAAGTGTAGGCGCGGAGCGTCAGGCTGGAGATGAGGTGCTGGACTTCTTTGGCCGCGCCGGGCTCGCGGGAAGCGATGACCAGGGCCGTGGGATGCCCCGCGGCGACCTCCTTGGCGAAGCTGGGTCCGGAGAGGACCGCCAGCCGGGGCCGGACGTGGGGCCGGAAAACCTCTTCCATGACCTGGCTCATGCGCATCAGGGTCAGCTTGTCGAACCCCTTGGTCAGGCTGACGACGATCTGCTCGCGCCGCAGGACGGGGGCGATGCGGGCGTAGACCGCCCGGCAGAACTGGGACGGGACGGCGATGAAGACGATCTCGCCCGAGGTCGCCGACTCGCGCAGGTCGTCGGTGAAGCTCACGGTCTCCGGGAAGCGGTAGCCGGGCAGGAAGGCCGTGTTCTCGCGCGTGGCCGCGGCCTCGCGGAGGATGTCCTCTTCGCGGATCCACAGCCGGGTCTCGAGGCCGATCGACCCGAGATATCTGGCGAAGGCCGAGCCCCAGCTCCCGCCGCCGATGACCGATGTGTTCATGACGCCTTCTCTCCGAACTTGCGCTCCGTCCCGGCCAGGAGCCGCCTGATGTTCGACTTGTGACGGACGACGATCAGGGCGGCGATGGCCAGGGCCACCGCGGCCACGGCCGGGGAGCCTCCTCCTGCGAAGTGGATCACGGGAAAGGCGAGGGAGCCCACGATCGAGCCGAGCGAAACGTAGCGGGTCAGCCCGATGATGATGAGGAACAGGCCCAGGCTTCCCAGGCACGGGGCCCAGGCGATCGCCGCGAAGGCCCCGAGCGAGGTGGCCACGCCTTTTCCGCCCCGGAAGCCGATCGCGAAGGGGAAGCAATGACCGACGACCGCGAGCAGGCCGCAGAGCGCCGCGAAGACCGGGTCGGCGAACCATTTCGCGGCCAGGAAGACAGGCAGGAAGCCCTTGAGGACGTCGAAGACGGCGACCGGCAAGGCGACCTTCCAGCCCTTGAGCCGCAGGACGTTGGTGGCCCCGGTGCTGCCGCTCCCGAATTCGCGGACGTCCTTCCGGCCGGAAAGCCGGACCAGCAGATAGCCCGTCGGGATGGAACCGGCTAGATAGGACGCGAGGGCGACGATGATCCTCATGCGAGGCCGGCCTCGAAAACGGCCCTGTATTGGGCCCCCTCCGGGTGGAGAATGCTCTCGAACAGCGTGACCTTGCGGACGGTCATGGCCCCGAACGAGGCCTCCCGGTGCCGCCCGAGCGCGGCCATCGCCTGCGGGACCCGGTCCGGCCCTTTGACCCGGCCAAGGGTCAGATGGGGCGTGAAGCCCCGCTTCTCCCGCTCGAATCCTTCGCTCTCGAGGACGCGGTCGATCTCCTCCTGCAGGGCGAGGAGCTCCGGGGCGGCGGCGAAGCCGACCCAGAGGACGCGAGGCCTCGTCTCGTCGGGAAAGGCCCCCGTCCGCTCGAGGCGGAGGGCGAAGGGGGCATGGCGCCGGGCGATCTCGGACAGGATCCCCTTGATCAGGAGCGCTTGGCCGTCGTCGATCTCGCCGAGGAACTTGAGCGTCAGGTGCATCCCTCCGGCGTTCACCCAGCGGATGTCGGCTCGCGAGGCCTTGAGCTCCCCGACGAGGACCTGGAGCTGGTCCTTGATCCCGGCGTCGAGCTCGATGGCGATGAAGGCTCTCACGATGTTCTCGCCCCCTATTATAGGACCTTTCGCGACCTCGGGCTAAGGCTTTTTCTCACCAGGTCGAGGGCTTTCTGCGAGGCCTGGAGCTTGACCACGCTCCGCCCGCCGGCGAAGAGGTGGCGCTCGACGGCGACGCCGCGGGCCAGGGCCAGGGCGAAGTAGACGAGGCCGACCGGCTTGCGGGGCGTCCCGCCGCCCGGGCCGGCGATGCCGGTGACGGCGACGCCGATATCGGCCCCGGACGTCCTGCGGATGCCCAGGGCCATGGCCTTCGCGACGGGCGCGCTGACCGCGCCGTGCCGGGCGATGAGCCCGGCCGGGACGCCCAGCCGCCGCGTCTTGGCCCGGTCGCTGTAGACGACCGCCGATTCCAGGAAGTACCCGGAGCTGCCCGGGACTTCGGTCAGCCTGTGCCCGATGAGCCCGCCCGTGCAGGACTCGGCGCAGGCGACCGTCGCGCCCCGCTCGCGGAGAAGCCCGCCGACGACCGTTTCGAGGCCCGCGCCGTCGCGGGAATAGATCCAAGGCCCGAGGACGCGGACGATGGCCGCTTCGAGGCCGTCGAGACGGGCGTCGGCCTCGGCCCGGCTCAGGTCGCCCCGGCAGGTCAGGTGGATGGCGAGATCGCCCGGACCGGCCAGCGTCGTGACCGTCACGCCGTCCGGGACCGCCCGGTAGACGGGCTTGAGCCGGTTCTCCATGGCCGATTCGCCGAGCCCCGTCAGACGGATGACGCGCCGCACCGACAGCCCCCGGCCGAGCCCGGCGAGCCGGGGCAGGACCAGCTCGTCGAACATGGGCTTGATCTCGCGCGGCGGCCCGGGCAGAAGGGCTATGCGGCGGCGGCCGGCCTCGAGCCATTGGCCCGGGGCCGTGCCGTTGGGATTTTCGAGCACTTCGGCCCCTTCGATGACATAGCACTGCTTAAGATTCGACGAGGTCATGGGCCAGCCGCGCCGCCTGAACCGCTCGCGAATGCGCTCCCGGATGGCGGTCCGGAAGACGAGCCGTCGTCTGAGGACCTTGGCCAGGGTCTCCCGGGTCCGGTCGTCCTCGGTCGGGCCGAGCCCGCCCATGCACAGGAGGAGGTCGGCCCGGCCGAGGGCCGTGCGCAGCACCCGGGCCAGGTCGCTCTCGTCGTCGCCGACGATCGTCTTGAAGGCGACGGCGATCCCCAGCGTGTCGAGGCCGGCCGTGAGGTAGAGTGAGTTGGTATCTTGAAAGTCCGGCGTCAGCAGCTCCGTGCCGACGGCGATGATCTCGGCCTTCATGGTCCTTCCCCGGCTTCAGACGAGGAGCAGGACAACGCGGGCCACGGCGGCCGCGGCGAGCCCTGCGCCGACGTCGTCGGCCATGATGCCCCAGCCGGCCGGGAGCTTTTCCAGCTTCCGGATCGGCCAAGGTTTGATGATATCAAAAAAACGGAAGAGGGCGAAGGCGATGCCCACGGGGAGCCAGCCGGCCGGCAGGAAGGCGAGAGCGATGAGCTGGCCGCAGACTTCGTCGATGACGATGCGGCCCGGGTCGGGCCGGCCGAGCTCCGAGGCATGGACCGCGGATACCGCGACGCCGGCAAAAAAGAGGATGATGACGAGGCCGGCGTAAAGAGGCCAGCGGAGGTCATGAAGGACGAGCTTGAAGATGACGGCGGCGGCGGCGCTGGCGACTGTGCCGGGCGCAAGCGGCGCCAGGCCGAGCCCGAAGAAGGTGGCCAGGATGCGGGAAAGGGATTTCATGGGGCCACTCTCCCCATGAGATCGTAGGCGTCGACGGATGTGATCTCGACCCGGACGATCGCGGCTTCAGGCTCGAGGCGGCCGTCCGGGAGCGTGAAGCGGACGACGCCGTCGACTTCGGGCGCCTGGAAGCGGCCTCGGCCGGTCCAGAGGCCGGGCTTCCGCGCGTCGGGGCCTTCGACAAGGACATCGATCGTCTGGCCCAGACGGCCCTCGTAATGCGCCCGCGAGATCCCGGCCTGGAGGCTCATGATCTCCCGGCGTCTGTCTTCTTTTTCTTCAGGCGAGACGGTGTCCGGAAGTTCGCAGGCGGCCGTCCCTTTTTCCGCGGAATAGGCAAAGACGCCCAGGTGGTCGAATCGGGCCTCGCGGACGAAGCGGCGCAGGGCCGCGAACTCTTTTTTGCCTTCGCCGGGGAAGCCGACGATGAGAGAGGTCCTGACGGCCGCGTCCGGCAGCTTCGTCCGGATCCGCTCGAGAAGGCGAAGGGCCCGGGCTCCGTCGAGGCCCCTTTTCATGGCCTTGAGCAGACCCGGGTCGGCGTGCTGAAAGGGGATATCGAAATAGCGGCAGATCTTCGGGCCGGCCATGGCGTCGAGGAGGCGCTCGGTGATCTCCTCGGGGTAGCCGTAGAGGAAGCGGATCCAGGCGGTCCCCGGCACCCGGGCGAGCCGGTCGAGCAGGCCGGCCAGCCCGTCCCGGACTCCACGGTCCCGGCCGAACCACGTCGTATCGTGGGAGATGAGGTCGATCTCCTTGACCCCCAGGCCGGCGAGGACGCGCGCTTCGCGCACGATCGAGGCCAGGCTCCGCGAGACATAGCGTCCCTTGATAAGGGGGATGGCGCAGAAGGCGCAGCCGTGCGAACAGCCCTCCGAGATCTTGATGTAGGCCCAGGTCCCCGGCGTGGAGACGAGGCGCGGCGAAGCGTCGGAATAGAGGAACGTCCTGTCGGGCACAGAGACCGGACGGCCCGAGACGACGGCCGCGATCTCGTCGAAGCTCCGGACGCCTGTCCAAGCGTCGACGCCGGGGAACTTCGCTTCGAGGCCGGCCCGGTCCCTCTCTACATAGCAGCCGGCGGCGATGACGCGCCTGCCGGGTTGGGAGCTCTTGAGCCGGAGGACAGACGCAAGCGTCTCTTCGGCCTCTTCGCGCGCCGGTCCGATGAAGCCGCAGGTGTTGACGATGACGACGTCCGCGTCCTCGGGCCGCGAGACGAGCCCGTAGCCCGCTCTCTTCAGCGCGCCGAGCATCACTTCGCTGTCGACGAGGTTCTTGGCGCAGCCGAGGCTGATGAGGGCGACTTTCTTTTTGGCACGCCGGACGCCCGGGGCGCCGCGCGACGGCCGGGTCAAGGATAGATCCTGTAGAGGAGCCGGGGGAAGGGGATGGTCTCGCGGATGTGCTTGATGCCGCAGATCCAGGAGACCATGCGCTCGATGCCCATGCCGAAGCCCGAATGAGGGACGCTCCCGTACTTGCGGAGGTCGAGGTACCACTCGTAGGCTTCCCGGGGAAGCTTGTGCTCCTCCAGCCGCTTCTCGAGCAGGGCCAGGTCGTGAATGCGCTGGCCGCCGCCGATGACCTCACCGTACCCCTCCGAGGCCAGGAAATCGACGCCGAGGACGACGTCGGGGTTCTCCGGAGCGGGCTGCATGTAGAAGGCCTTGATGGCCGTGGGGAAGTGCGTGACGCAGACAGGCGAAGTATAGAGCTCGGAGATGATCGTCTCCTCGGGAGCGCCGAAATCGCCGCCCCACTCGATCGTCGAGCCTTTCTCGCGCAGGACCGGCACCGCCTCGTCGTAGGTCAGGCGGGGAAAGGGTTTTCTGATCGCCTCGAGGGGTTTGGGGTCGCGCTCGAGCGTCTCCAGCTCGAGCCGCCGTTTGGCCAGGACCCGCTCCATGATGAACAGGATGAGGTCCTCGCCGAGCCCGATGATGTCCTGGAGGGTGGCGAAGGCGACCTCGGGCTCGACCATCCAGAACTCGATGAGGTGGCGGCGGGTTTTGGATTTCTCGGCCCGGAAGGTCGGGCCGAAGCAGTAGACCTTGCCGAAGGCCATGGCCGTGGCCTCGTTGTAGAGCTGGCCGCTCTGGCTGAGATAGGCCTTCTGGTCGAAGTACTCGGTCTCAAAGAGGGTCGTCGTCCCCTCGCAAGCGCTCGGCGTCAGAATCGGCGTGTCCATGAGGCGGAAGCCGCGGTCGTCGAAGAAATCCCGGATGGCCTTGATGACCTCGGCCCGGACCCGCAGCGTGGCGTGCTGCTTGGAGGACCGGAGCCAGAGGTGGCGGTGCTCCATCAGGAACGGCGTGCTGTGTTCCTTGGGGGTGATCGGGTAATCCTCGGCGACCTGGACGATCTCGAGCTCGGTCATGGCCAGCTCGTAGCCGCCCGGCGCGCGCGCGTCGGCCCGGACCCGGCCGCGGACGACCAGGGAGGTCTCCTGGGTCAGCCGGTCGAACTGCTGGAACAGGAGCGAATCCTTGTCGGCGCTGAACGCGGTGGCCTGGATGACGCCGGTGCCGTCGCGGACGAGGAGGAAGCGGACCTTGCCCGACGAGCGCTTGTGGTAGACCCAGCCGCGGATCTCGACGTCCTGACCGTCGTGCGCGGCGATGTCCTCGATGTAGACCCACTGCATAATGCGCTCATTATAGGCATATTGCCTCAATAGTGCAATCTGAGCCGGCATGCGCTTCGTCGGTCGTTCGCCGGCTCGGAGTTCGGTCTCTCCCTTATGGGAAAAGTTTCAAAAACGCCGGCCGGTGCGGCGGACTCGGCGCCAAAACAACTCGCTCGGCTTGCGCTAAGCCTCGCTCAAACACGTTTTGGCGGTTTCCATGGAAACTGCCCTCGCCCGCCACGCCGACCGGCTGAACTTTTCCAAGTCGGGCTCAACCGACCTCCTCGCCGCCTCAACGCTTCCTCCTCGATTCGGCTATCGGGTCCGGCCTGCTCGAGCGCGATCAGGGTAGGCCAGGCAGACAAAGGCGAGCATGAACCACCAAGCCGTGATTTGGCATATAATAACCGCCGGACAATGGCCCAGCCGCATGATTTCGCGCCGGTCAAGCTGATCTGCGGAGTGATCTATAAAGAGGAAGGGCTTTACGGCGAGGTCAGGGAGCGGCTGGCGGGGGAGTGGGGGAGGGTCGACAGCGAGAGTCCGGCCTTTCCGTTCGACCTGACCGACTATTACGAGGCCGAGATGGGCCCTCGGCTCGATCGGCGGTTCATGAGCTTCGAAGGCCTCGTCGCTCCCGAATCGCTGCCCGAGAGGAAGCTCCGGGCGATCGAGATCGAGGAGTCGATCAGGCGGGAACAGGGGCGGCCCGGACGGCCCGTCAACATCGACCCCGGCTACCTCAGCGCTTCGGCGCTCATCATGGCCACGGCCAAGGACTTCGCCCATCGCATCCCTCTCGGCCGGGGCATCTACGCCCATCTCGAGTTCCTGTTCACGAGGCCGGGCGTCCGGACGCTTGATTGGACCTATCCCGATCTCCGGCGGGAGACTCCCCAAATATATTTCCGCGGGGTAAGAGAGATCTACCTGCGGCAGCTCCACGAACGACAGGGTTGAGTCCGGGCTCAGCCTTCGGGGTGGAAGGCGGATATCGATTTGAGCTTGGCGACGACCTCCGGGAGCTCCCGCAGGACGACGACGATATCGTCGTCCGTGTTCGAGCGGCCGAGGGACATGCGGATCGACGACCGGGCGATCTCCGGCCGGAGCCCGATCGCCCGGAGGACGTGGGAGACCTCCTCCGATTCCTCGCTGCAGGCCGACCCGGTCGAGACATAGATCTCCTTGGTCGCCAGGGCCAGGAGGATGGCTTCGGCCTCGAGCCCCGGGAAGGCGAAATTGAGGGTGCTCTTGACCCGGTTCTCGGGGTGACCGTTGAACTTTGCACCCGGGATCTTCTGCTCGATGCCCCGCTTGAGGGCCTCGGCCAGCTTCTCGACCCGGGCCCGCTCCTTCCGTCCTTTCTCCTCGAGGACGCGGACGGCTTCGCCGAACCCGATGATGCCGGCCGTGTTCTCCGTCCCGGCCCGCAGCCCCCGCTCCTGGCGGCCGCCACGGACGAACGAACAGATCGTCGAGCCGCGGCGGATGTAAAGGGCCCCGATCCCTTTGGGGCCGTAGATCTTGTGGGCGGAGACGGTCAGGAGATCGACGCCGAGCTTGCGGGCGTCGACGTCGATCTTCCCGAAGCTCTGGACGGCGTCGGTGTGGACGGGGATGTCCCGCTCATGGGCGATCCGCACGATCTCGGCGACGGGCTGGATGGTGCCGATCTCGTTGTTGGCGTGCATGACCGAGACGAGACCCGTCTTCGGGGTCAGGGCCGAGCGCAGATGGTCCAGGCTGACCGTGCCGTACTCGTCGACGGGGAGATAGGTGACCTTGAAGCCCCGTTTCTCCAGGGCCTTGCCCGCCTCGATCACGGCCGGGTGCTCGATCGCCGAGGTGACGAACTCGTTCCGGTCCGGGGCCGCTTCGAAGGTCCCGAAGATGGCGAAATTATCGGATTCGGTCCCCGATCCGGTGAAATAGAGCTCGCCGCGATCGACGCCGAGGGCCCCGGCCACGCGCTCGCGGGCCTCGTTCATGAGCTCTTTGACCCTGCGGCCGATGGGGTAGAGGGACGAGGGGTTGCCGAAATGCTCCCTCAGGAACCAGGCCATCTTCTCGGCGACGGCCGGGTCGACGGGCGTCGTGGCGTTGTGATCGAGGTAGATCATGAGCGTATTCTAACAGAACCGGGCCATAAGAAAAGAGGGGCAGCCCCCGTTACAGGATGGCCCGCACGGGGACAGCCCCTCCCTTGAGATCAGGCGAGCTTCTCTTTGAGGATGCGGACGACTTCGAGGCCGGCCCTCTGCTGCCCCTCCGCGGCGGCGGCGCCGAGATGGGGGATGGGAATGACGTTCGGATGGTCGACCAGCGAGAAGTCCTCGGGCGGCTCCTTGTCGAAGACGTCGAGGGCCGCCGCCCGGACCTTGCCGGAATTGAGGGCCTCGAGCAGGGCCTTCTCTTCGACGACGCCGCCGCGGGCGACGTTGACGAGGATGACGCCGGTTTTCATCTTGGCGAACTCGGGCCCACCCAGGATGGGCTTGGCCTGCTTGGGAACGTGGAGGGTGATGAGATCGGCCGCGGCCAGGACCTCGTCGAGGGGGACCTGCTTCACCGCGAGGTCGGTCTTGATCGGGATGATGTCGTAGGCGACGACGGTCATGCCGAAGGCCAGGGCCCTTTTCGCGACCTCGTGGCCGATCCGGCCGAAGCCGATGATGCCGAGGGTCTTGCCGTAAAGCTCCGTGCCCTCGAGCGCTTTCTTCTCCCATTTGTGGGCCTTCATCGTCAGGATCGCCTTCCAGTGATTGCGGACCGCGTCGAGCATGAGCCCGAAGGTGTGTTCGGC
>Ga0209706_10000886_pt1 | contig 17072 bp, 16 predicted proteins | sample PPLLaktember2015_6_FD_187263 | JGI IMG/M metagenome (GOLD analysis project Ga0209706, IMG submission 187263) | Freshwater sediment microbial communities from Prairie Pothole Lake near Jamestown, North Dakota, USA - PPLs Lake P8 Core (1) Depth... | ecosystem: Environmental > Aquatic > Freshwater...
CTGGGTTTGATGTATGCCTTCTCGCAGGACAGGCATGCTCCATCTTCGTACTACTTTAAGTTTATTTCGATCTTGTCGAGGCACCGGTCGATGTGATCCCCCGGGCAGGCGAACATCATTCTTGCCCTGCCCTCCCCCTTTGACCCGAAGAACACTCCCGGCACAACCGCCACCCCGACATCCAGGAGACGCCTGAAAAGATTCTGCGAAGAAGGTTCAATGGCCGAGAAATCAGCGAACACGTAAAAACCCCCTCTGGGAGGGGCGCAACGAACTCCTGGGATGGCACTGAGTCTTGCCACCATCCTTTCCATGTTGGCCCTGCAGAATTCCCTGGCCTTGTTCAGGTAGGCATCACTCTTGTTCAAGAACTCCGACATGGCCCACTGGCCGATGGAAAAGGAACACAGGGAAATGCTTTCCTTGAAAATACCCATCTGGCGAATGATCCAGGGATCGGCAATGACATATCCCAGCCGCCACCCGGTAACGGCAAAGGTTTTGGAGAAACTGTTGATAAAGATGAGATTGTCCAGAGATCCGCAGCTAAGCGCGCTGGCGTGTTCTCCGTCATACACATAGTTGTGATAGACTTCATCGGATAGAACGAAGATGCCCTTTTCTTGAGCTTTCTGCATCAGCACCGAGAACCCCTTTTTGGAAATCGTCGCTCCGGTCGGATTCGAGGGGGAATTCACCACCACCAGTTTGGTTTTCTCATCCATTCGCTCGACAATGGCTTCGGCATCGATCACCCAACCCCCCTTCTCTTCCAGGGGGTAATGTTCGACCAGAGCCCCTTGCCTTTCCGCTACCGTGCGCATCACTCCCCACCCCGGATCGGGCAAGAGCACCTTGTCCCCCTTTTCCAGAAGGATTCTTGCCGCCAGGAAGATCGCCTCCATGCCCCCCACGGTCATGAGGATGTTGGCCCCCGGGTCTACCTTTCCCCCGAAGTGCTTCTGGGCAAAGGCGGCAACCGCCTCCCTGATTTGCGGGATCCCGTTGGTGGAGGTGTAGAGGTTTTTCCCTGACTGCATGGCTTTGATGGCAAGCTCGATGAGCTCCGGCGGCGCATCGAATCGGGCTTCCCCGGCTGACAGGCTGAGAAGGTCCTTCTTCTCCTCCATCATTCTCATCATCTCGCGCATGGGAGAGCTCTCCGATTCCTTGACCACCGGCTTGACCCGCTTCAATGCCTTGTTTTCTTTCATCGCTCTTTTACCTCGCTCTCTATGCTCTGCTTGTCCAGTTGCCCCGGTTTTTATCCCAGCCCCTTGAAAACATCAACATCAAACAGCGTCTCTTCCGCTTGTCTCTTCCTCTTCCTTGCCGAATTCCTGCAGCCTTGCAAAATATCGCGAGTCTGGTATAAGCATGCACTCAAATAAACACTATTGCAGGAGAATTCATTTATGCCATCACCCAAACATCCCTCTTCCTCGAAGATTTCCATCGAAAGAAAATCCTTCATGCTCGGGATGATCACCGCCTTTGCGGAATGCCTGGCGGGCGAAGCAAAGAAACTGGCCTTCTCTCCCCCCTTTTATCCTGCAGACTACAAGAGCCTTCGCGAAGAGGCTGAGCGGATTTGCCAGGAGCAGGGGATCTTTCTCTGGCACGAGAAGAATGCGGAGCTTCCCGCAAAGAAGCGACTTCAGTGGCTCGTGCTCTTCAAATTCCCCGAGGTCCTCGAGGAGTACAAGACGCTCCGCCAGCAAGGGTTCAACCCAGCGCTTCAGTGTGAGAAGTTCACGGCCTTGCTGAGCTACGGATCGGCGTGGGGAAAGAAAGCAGGCAAGGTGGTGCCGGAGATTCGGGAGAAGAGACCTGTTCTCGATACGGTAGCCCGAATTCTCCTAAAAGTCGGCGATTGGCCGATTGAGATCGGTGCAAGGCCCGCCACCCCGCCGCAAGAACGGCGGGCAAGAGGGACGGCGGGTAAACGCAAGGCTCGCTGCAAAAAGCCTAAATGATGAATCGCATCAACCTTGACAAAGAGAACCCCCTTTTGCTATCAGGAGTACTCTCGTTTTCCCCGTGGGAGCGGCTCCATCTTCCCCTTTGCTGCGTCGGCAGGGGGATGAGGGAGGTTGAGAATTTTCCAAGAGAAAGGAGTAATCCCATGAAGAGCCGGATCTTTCCTCAATCCTTTGCAGGTCTACTTGTTGCCCTTGTTTTCCTGCTGCCGTCATCCGTCATGGCCCAGCAGTATGTTATGAAGTTTGGCCTGGCTGCCCCTGATCAGAATCCGAGTTTTTGGGCAACCCATTACAATTACTTCAAGTACGAGGTGGAACGAAACTCCAACAACCGCATCAAGGTCGAACTGATTTGGGGCGGTGCACTTGGAAGCCCTGCGGATCGGATGAAACAGGTGATGATGGGCCAGATTCAGGGCACGGATACGGCCGAGGGACCCATCTCCACCGTGTTTAAACCCGTCCAGGTCTTCTCTATCCCCTATCTTATCGAAGATGAGTACCAGGGATGGCGCCTCTATGACGGTCCCTTTGTTCATAAGATGAACGAGGACCTGCTTAAGCAAACCGGCATGAGGGTTCTGCACTGGTGGGAGTCCGGAGGTTTCAAGCAGTGGTCCAATTCAAAAAAAGCGATTCGTACGCCGGAGGACTTTAAAGGACTCAAGATCCGCGTCATGCCCTCGCCTGTTTTTCAGGAAGTCGTCTCAAGCCTCGGCGGATCTCCGACCCCCATCGACTTCGGAGAGCTTTACGGCGCTTTGAAGAGCAAAACCGTGGACGGTCAGGACAATGCCCTCTCCCTGATTGACCTTTTCAAGTACTACCAGGTTCAGAAATATGTCACCGTAGACAATCACGTCTATGCCGTCTCGGCCATGCTCGTGAATGAAAAATTCTATCAATCCCTGCCCAAAGACCTCCAGCAGGTCATCGACAATGCCCAGAAGGTCTCTCTTGCCGTCAACCGGGGCGTTTCCAGGTATACGGACCATGCCGCCATAGACAACCTCAAGAAGAACGGCATGGAGATTGCCGTCTTGAACGCCACAGAAAGGCAGCAGTTCAAGGCCAAGGCCCAGGCCCCTGTGCTGGACTGGTTGCGCAAGGAAGTCGGGAACGATTGGGTGGAGGGCATGCTGAAAGCGGCCGAAGCGGTCAAGTAGGTTCACGCGCCCATGAAGAGCGTATCCCGACATTTTGCCTCCCTGCAAACGACCCTTTGCTCGTTCCTGCTCGCCTTCATGTGTCTGATGGTGGTCGTCCAGGTCGTTCTGAGATACGTTTTCAGTTTCTCCTTTGTGTGGTCCGAAGAGCTGATCCGCTATCTTATGATCTGGATGGTCATGATCGGTTCGGCCCTGGTCCAGGATAAGAACGAGCACGTCCGAATTGACTTCTTCCCTATGCTGGCAGGGCCCCGGGGAAGGCGGGCGATGGAGACCATCTTCCGCCTCTGCACCCTCGTCTTTCTGGCCATCATCGCGATCAAGGGGGTGGAAATGGTGTATTTCAATCGCCTCTTTGAAAGCTCCGGCTTGAGGATCAGCATGCTGTGGGCCAGCCTGGCTATCCCTGTAGGGGCTCTGCTGATGGGTGTTTACACGATTCGCGATCTGATTCGGGACGGACAGCGCTTGCTGTTCTGGCCCGCCGAAAAACTTGCGGAAGAAGACAGGCGAAACGCCATGGCGAGGTTTCAACCCGCCCCTGGCTCCGAAAAGAACGCAGAGTAGGAGGGGAGGCGCAACATGAATCCTCTGCGGGCCGGTAGGGCCCTGCTGACCCTAGACTCCTGAAGCACGAGAAGGTCGATGTCTCTCTCCGTCATGATTCTCATTTTTGTCCTCCTGCTCCTCGCCGGGATGCCCGTCGCCTTTGTGATGGGTTTTTCCGCCTCTCTGTACCTCCTGTTCTCTCCTCAGGTTTCTTTCCTCGACATGGCCCCTCAGAAGCTCTTCGCCGGCATGGACTCCTTCATTCTCATGTGCATCCCCTATTTCATTCTTGCCGGTGAGATTATGACCCGGGGAAAGATCGCAGACCGGATCGTGGATTTCTCGAATCTCGTCGTGGGCCGGTGGCGGGGCGGGCTGGCGCACGTCAATGTGCTGGCCTCCATGCTGTTCGCCGGGATCACGGGGGTGGCCCTGGGTGACATCGCCGCGCTGGGCTCGATCTTCATTCCGGCCATGAAAAAGCAGGGTTATGACAGCCCCTTTTCTGCAGCCGTCACCGCAGCTTCATCCATCATCGGCCCCATTATTCCTCCCTCCATGATCATCGTTATCTACGGGGCTGTGACCTCGGTCTCTATCGGTGCCCTCTTTGCTGCTGCCATTGTACCCGGCATTCTCATGGGGCTTTCTCAGATGGCGATCGTTGCCTTCCTTGCCAGACGGCGACGCTATCCGAAAATCCACATCCCCATGACGCCCAAAAAGCTCCTGCTCGGCACCAAAGATGCCCTTGTGCCTCTGATGATGCCGGCCATCATTCTCTTTGGAATCCTTTTCGGCATCTTCACCCCCACCGAAGCGGCCGGGATGGCCGTGCTCTATGCCTTCGTCGTCGCCACGTTCTTCTACCGTGCCCTGCGCCTGAGAGACTACGGCCCGATCCTTCGGACCGCCCTTTTCTTTTCCGCAAAACTCCTAATCATCGTGGGATGCGGGTCGATTCTCTCCTGGGTGTTCGGGATCGAAAACGTGCCGGAAAAAGTCAAGGTGCTCTTTTACTCCATCAGCCACGATAAGGTCACCCTGCTCATCATGATGAACCTGTTCCTGATCGTCCTTGGGATGTGGCTGGATTGCTCGGCCTCTATCATCCTCTTCGCTCCCATGCTGACCCCCCTGGCCATGGAAATCGGGATTGACCCGGTTCATTTCGGCATCATGATGATCGTTAACCTCAATATCGGCCTCCTGACCCCTCCCCTGGCCATCTGTCTGTTCGCAGTAGCGGATATTTCGCGAGACCCTTTGATCAAGGTCATCGTCGCGGTCCTGCCCTTCCTTGTTGCTTGCTTTGCCACTCTGGCGCTGATTACCTTTGTCCCCCAGTTCACCATGACTCTGCCTCGCTGGCTGGGACTACTCTAAAGGGTGAGGCCCTTTCAGCGCAGAAAGGATGGAACCATGAGTGTCGCCGATTCCTTGTCTTATGTCGTCAGTTTGGAGGTAGCCGTGCCGGCGGAAGAAGCCTACAGCTATCTCTCCGACCCGCAAATGCTAGGGCGATGGGCGTTAGGTTGCTTCAGCACCCACGCGACTGCAAGGGAGGGACTCTTCAAGGGAACCTCGCTTTTTGACGGGCAGGAGGTGTGGGTCCGCATCGAGACGGACCCGAAACGCCTTCTGATTGACTACCATGTGGGCGGTCCGGAAAAACAATCGCCACGGATCTCCAGCCGAGTGATCCCCGGACCGCACTATGGCCGGAGCCGCGAACACTGTATTGTCACGATGACGGCGTGGCGAACGACGGACATGGCAGACGCCCGCTGGCAGCGTCTGTGCGCTTGCCACGACGCTGAAATCTTCCTGATTCAAGCTCAGCTTGAAACTCGGAAGGCCACTGCGGGGTAATGAATGGATTTGAGAGGGGTCCCTGCTCCCAGGATATTTGTTCTTCTCGAATCACCGGGGAAGCGGTTTCCACTTTCATTATTTCTTGACATCCCGATGCGGTTTTGATTCTCTTTTGTTTCGCATATCCCTGTTATGCGGCGTGGTCTTCCTGCTCCGGGCGACTCAAGGGATGTTGAATACCGCACCCTTCAAAGAAAAAATACGCACCCTGATGGAGATTATTCTGTGAGAACGATTCTGACCGGCGATGACGTTGATCTCGCTTATCAATCGGGCAAGAAAGAAATCCATGTCCAGCCCGATGACATCATCACGAGCATTGCCAAGGAAAAAGCAGAGAAGCATGGGATCCGTTTGGTCAGCCATGAAGGGATCCATCCGGCCGAACCTAGACCTCCCGAAGGCAAACCGGGAACATTCATCCCCCCATACCTTTCACAAAAGAGAGAGGGGCTTGTCGCCGAGGGAACCCGGCCGGTCCCTCCCTATGATATGGACTACTGGCGAAAGCAATTCCCTCTGCTCAAGACTCACATCCACGTAGCCAACTGCTCTCAGGCGCCTCAGTCCACCTTTACCCGGCAGGCGGCCATGGAGTACCTGGACAACTGGGACCGCATGGGCATGGACTGGGACCGGTGGATGGAAGAGATTCACTTTGCCAAAGAGGAATTTGCCAGGATCATCAACGCGGATGCCGACGACATCGCGATCGGCACCTCGGTTTCCGAGATGACCAGTGCTGTGGCCAGCGCTCTTCCCCTGAACGCAGGCAGGAAAAAAGTCATTGTCACGGATGCCGAGTTTCCCACGGTGGGCCTGATCTGGCAGGCTCAGCAGAAATACGGGTTCAAGGTTCAGTTCCTCCCGCTGAAGAACGGTATTATCGACGTCAACGATTACGACCGGTACGTGGATGAGGACACGATCATCACCTCCGCGTGCGATGCGTACTATTACAACGGATTCAGGCAGGACCTGAAGACGGTGATCGCGAAAATCCACGCCAAGGGGTCCCTGGCGTTTGTGGACGCCTACCAGGCTGTCGGCACGCACCCCATTGACGTGAAAGACCTGGATGTGGATTTTCTTGCCACCGGAAATCTCAAGTACCTGCTCGGGGTCCCGGGAATTGCGTTCATGTATGTGAAGCGGAACCTGGTGGAGTATCTCCACCCCTCTTTCACCGGATGGTTCGGACAGGAAAAGCCTTTTGCCTTCGATATTCACAACTTCGTTTACGCACCGGACGCAAGACGCTTTGACAACGGAACTCCGCCGGTTCCCACCGCCTACATCGCGAGAGCCGGCATGAAGATCATCAACACCGTAGGGGTTGAAAAAATCCACCAGTGGACCAGCGTGCTCTCGGATCATTGCATGAAGGGAGCCCTTGACCGGGGGCTGGACATGGTCAGCCCCACCGATATCCGCACGAAAGCTCCCAACACGGCGATCCGGGTCCGAGGCGATTCCCACGACTTCGAGCTCGCCTTGAGAAAAGACAACATCATTGCATCAGCGCGGGGAGATGTGGTGAGGATTGCGCCCCACTTTTTCACTACCCTGGAAGATATCGATTACGTTTTAGATTGTTTTTTGAAGCATTTTAAACAGTAACATTTTAACTTTTTGAAATTGATGGTTGAGGCCATGGGGGTCTCTCTAAAAACAGAACAACGAAGAAGCCACACCACTGTTTCCAGCTTTGGGCCATGGTTGAGGCGGCGGAGGGCTACCGGGGAATGACCACGAAAGGCTATGCAGGGAGGTGCCGGTGAAACCTCGCCGCCCGCCTTCGCTGCTTCATACCTGCGAAGTCTTTCCAGACTACTCTTCGTTTTCTGTTTTGAGAGAGACCCCCGTGGCCTTTTTCTGTTATTATTTCAAAAAGCTAAATGTTTCATTAACCCAAAGTGAGGAGTCCTTATGAAGCTCTGCAGGGTCATCGGTTTTGCAACGGCCTCCATCAAGCGTGAGGGGCTGAGCTCTTACAAACTTCTCATCTTGAAACCCATTGATGACAGCGGTCATCCCACAGGCGAATCCTTTCTGGCTGTGGACACGGTAGGGGCCGGGCTCTCAGAGGTTGTTGCCGTCACCACAGGCGCACCGGCGCTCAATGCCCTGGCGGACAAGAACCTGCCTGTGGATGCTGCAGTGATTGCGATCTGTGACAATGTCACGATCAACAAGAAAGACATCGACACCAAAAGCAAGGAGGATTAGATGAAAGCATTAGGCATGATTGAAACCAAGGGACTGATCGGCGCGATCGAAGCCATGGACACCATGGTGAAATCGGCCAATATTGAAGTCCTCGGCATGAAGGAAATCGGGGCGGGACTTGTCTCTGTCTTTGTCGAGGGCGATGTGGGCGCGGTGAAAGCGGCTGTGGACGCCGGTGCGGCGTCGGTCAAGAAGGTGGGCGAAGTCTTTTCCGTTCACGTGATCGCCAGGCCGAGCGAGGAGACCCTCAAGGCGCTCCCCATGCTCATTAAGTCGGCCAAGCCGAAAGCATAGAGAAAGATCGGGCGCAACCCATGGCTGAAGACCAGGTCCAGTTGAGGGCCTATGCCTTTATCGACAGCATGCAGCCCCAGTTCGCCGCTTTTCTCGGCTCCGAGCTGGACGGTGATGTGCCCCTGTCCGGCATGGCAGAGCTGTGGATGGAGCTGGCCCCGGGAAGCGAGGTTTATAACCTCCTCGACTCCGCCCTGAAAACCTGCGACGCCAAGCCCGGGCTTCAGATGGTGGAACGGGAGTTCGGAGTCCTCGAGGTGCATTCTTTCAGCGTGGACTCCGTCAAAGACGCAGGGACCACGATCCTCAATGCCTCCGACTTGAGCGTGCCCCAGAGGCTCAAGCCGAAAGTCGTCTCTTCGAAGATCATTCACAAGGTCAATCCCTACCAGGCCCAGCAAATCAACAAGACCCGAAAAGGCAACCTCCTCCTGCCCGGGCAATCCCTGCTCGTCTTCGAGGTGGAACCGGCAGCCTACATCGTCCTTGCCGCCAACGAAGCCGAAAAGGCCGCGGACATTCAGCTCATCCACTTTAACCCTTTCGGCCGCTTTGGAAGGTTGTTCCTCGCAGGCACGGAATCCGAGATCAAGTCTGCCATGGAGTCGGCGGTCACCGTGATCGAATCGATCTGAAGGTTCTGGACATGGGAGAAGAGAAGAAGACGCCTTTCATTCCCGACTTCTTCATTCAAGATTCTTCAACCTTTGTCCCTGAGTGGCTCAAGTCTGTGAAACCTGCATCAGCAGGAACAGCGGGGGGCTCCGGGGCGCGAGGCTTTGCCCGGCCTTCTGTCCCTCAGTCCGGAGGCAAAGCTCTTCTCCTCAAAGGCGGTCACTGCGTTATCCCGCACCAGGGCATCTTTCCTGTCGATGTGAAGATTCAAGGCACAAAGATTGAGTCCCTTGGCGAGAATCTTTCCGACCCTCAGGCCCTGACCGTGGAAGTCCGGGGCAAGGTTGTCATTCCCGGAGTCATCGATCCCCACGTCCACCTGGGGATTTTCGCTGATTTTGACGCTGAGCTCGTCACGGAGACGCGATCAGCGGTGCTCAACGGGGTGTCCACTCTGGGGCTCTACCTTGGGGGCCAGGAATCCTATCTTGACAAGCTTGACGACATTATTGCCAAAATCGAGAAAAAATCCCTCTGTGACATTTTCATCCACCTCGTGATCCTCAACCGAAGCCAACTGGAAGAAGTGCCTGTTTACTACTCCCGCTACGGGATCACATCCTTCAAGACATACATGTGCGGCATCCCGGGCCTTATCTCTGAAGTGGAAGATGATTTTCTTCTGGACCTCATGGAAAAGGTGTCTTCCCTGGGCCCTGACGCGATCCTGAACATTCATGCCGAAAATTACCGGATTGTTCGGCGGGCGACGGAAAGGATGAAAAAAGCGCATCCTCTTTCAGAGTCCCTGACAGAGTGGGAGAGAAGCCATCCGGCTTTTGCCGAAGCCGAGGCCATCCGGCGAGCGGCTTTTCTCTCCAAAGAGACAGGAGCGAGGATCTACTTTGTTCATGTTTCATCCGAAAAAGGAATTGAATCAGCAAGGGATCTCAAACAAAAGAGCAAGGACCTTTTTTTCGAGACCACCTCCCCGTACTTGACCCTGGACCTTGAACAGGACCCCGATCTTCTCTACAAGATGGTGCCTCCCATCCGAAGCAGAAAAGATCAAAAGGCTTTGTGGGAAGGGCTTGCCGACGACACATTGGACACAATCGGCTCCGATCATTCGCCCATGTCCTCGGCGCAAAAGAAGACGAGCGTCAACCTCTGGGATGTTCCCCCCGGCTATCCCGCTGTGGGAACTCATCTCCCGTCCCTTTTGGACCGCGCAGCAGCAAACGGCTTTCCTCTGGCCAGGCTGGTCGAGAAAATGTGCGCGTCACCGGCAAAGATATTCGGCCTATACCCAGCTAAAGGCACGCTCTTGCCGGGGAGCGATGCGGATCTCGTCATTGTGGATCCAAGCCTCAGGAAAGAAGCGACCCCTCAAAGCGCATCCTCCCGATCCGACTACTGCCTCCATCAGGGAAAAACCTTGAAGGGATGGCCGGTTGCGATCATCAAGTCCGGCCAGTGGCTCACTCCGGGCAACCTCGATCGGGTCCGGGGTTCCTTTCAAGCTAAATACTTGAGAAGAGTGTAAGGTTTTTTGCCGAGATTTTTCGCGCTATTTCCCCTTGACTCCTTTTCTCTTTGTGCTACGTTGCCAACGTTCGGCTTGATATCATATGGAATGGATTGAACCTAAGATGGATATTCTCTCCCGCCCTTTCTCCCTCTTTGAGTCGATTAGAAAACCTTCCTATGATTCTGGCGTTGAAAAGAGGCGGTTCCAAAGGACCAACTGCTTCGTTCGGATAAGCTATGCGATGGAAGGAAACAACTCTGGCGACGCCCTCCGTAACATCAGCCCAGGAGGGGGCTATTTGCGGACCTCTCGATCTTTTTCAGTTGGGGAAGAGATCTCCCTGGAGTTGCCGCAGCAGAATTATGGGCTCAAAGTGGTGGGGGATGTGGTCTGGGTAGGCCCGGAGGGAATTGGAGTGGGGTTCAGGGTCCCAGACCGGGCGCTGGCGCAACGGCTGGTTCGCGGTCAGGAGAATCACGATACAAAACTCAACATTACGAAAAAGGAGGCGCATCAAATGGGGAAGATCAAGAACAAGAAACTTCGATGGGAACCTGCGGTCGGTGAAGAGGCCAAGAAGTATAAACTTTATTGGTCGGAAAATGGAACGGTGAATTACAGTTCCAATTTTGCGGAAGTGGGCGCTGTCACCCAAGTCACTCTCCCGGATGATATACCGTCCTTTCCCCGCATCGCAGGAGATCTGGAACTGGGTATAGCCGCGGTGAATCCGTCAGGAAATGAGTCTGACATCACGAAGATCCGTGCCTATTTCGATTTCACTGTGCCAGAAGCTCCAAAAAACCTGGTGGTGGAAGAGTCATAGAAAGGGGCGACTGAAAAATCATTGGAGTGATGGCAAGAATTACGATAGTCCATCACTCCAATACTCTGTCTGTTTCAAAGACCTAGAGATCTCGCCAAGCAACCCATCAATCGGGACCCCTTCAATCTTTTCATCTACTTATGGAAGACCGCTTTGCCGTCTTTCACGAGGTACATGAGCATCTCGCGCACCATGTCGCCGTTGGCGTCAAACTTGTTCTCGCCAAGGGCACCCATCACGGCGGGCGAAGCGGTCCCGATACCGGTCAGCGCTTTGCAGATAGCCTCGCGGTTGCCGCCGCTCAGTTCCACCGCCGTTGCGATCAACACGACACAGTCATTGGCCAGCCCTTCGACGAGCCCGGGTTCTGTCTGGAACTTGGCCTTGAACTCCGTCGCCCATTTCTGGATGTACGGCCTCTGGTCTTCCAGAGAGAAATAGCCGGAGTAGATCGTCCCCTCAGCCGCCTTGCCTGCAACCTTGATGTACTCCGGATGCCCAATCCCGTCGGTGCCAAGGATCTGAGCGTTCAGCCCCAGTTCCTGTGCCTGGCGGGCGATCAAAGCGCCTTCCTTATAGTGCCCGGCGATAAAAAGAGAGTCGGCTTTCAACCCTTTGATCTTTGAAAGCTGGACCGTGAAGTCCGAGTCGTTCGGCTGATAAGCCTCGGAAGCCACGATAGCCCCTTCCGGCAAACCCAATTCCTTCATCGCCGTCTTGAACACATCATTCAACCCCCGGCCATAGTCGTCGTTCACGTAGATGGTGGCATACTTGTTCCACTTCTTCTGGCCTGTTGCCCACTTGGCGATGAACCTTCCCTGGAAGGAATCGGTGGGAACGACTCTGAATGAATAGGGTCCTGCCTGGGAATAAGCCGGTGCCGTGGCCCCGATAGCGATCTGGACAAGCCCGGCCTTGTTCAGGATGGGAGCCCCGGCCAGGGCCACAGTGCTGGTCACCGGGCCGACCATGGCGAGGATCTGGGCATTGTCCACAAAGCGCTGCGCGATAGATGCCCCTTCCCTTGGGTCGTTCTTGTCATCCGCCACCTCGATCAGTTTCAACATGCGGGCCTTTGTTTCGCCTTTTGCCTTGACGCCGCCTGCCGCGTTGATCCGCTCAATGGCAAAGATCGTTCCTGACTCGGCCTTCTTGCCCCAGGAGGCTGCCCCGCCGCTCATGGGAGCGCAAAGCCCTATTCCGATGGTGTCCTGCGCCATCGCAGGAGTGAAGAAAGCCGCCCCAACCAACGCTGCCAACGCTACGACCAGAATTCTCTTTTTCATGCCATCCTCCTTTATGGATAGTTTAAGAACACTGAAGACCGCCGCTTGTCACTCGTCACTTCCTCATTCTTCGCCCAAGTAAGCTTTTATGACGTTTTCGTTGCTCAGCAGGCTCTTCGCGGAATCCTGCAGCACAATCTGGCCGCCGTTGAGGATGTATCCCCTGTCCGCAATGGAAAGCGCTTTTCTCAGGTTCTGCTCCACGAAGAAAATCGGGATCCCAATATGGCTCACTCTGGAGATAATTTCAAACACTTCATTCACCAGTTTCGGAGACAAGCCCATGGAGGGTTCGTCCATGATGATCATCTTCGGTTTTGCCATCAGGGCCCGGCCTATGGCGAGCATTTGCTGCTCCCCCCCGCTCAGGGTGATCCCGTCCTGGTCCACTCTCTCCTTCAGGCGGGGGAAAAGCGTAAAGACCTCTTCCATTTTCGCTTCTACGTTATAACCCCTCTTTCTTCGGTGCATGAAGGCACCCATTTCCAGGTTCTCTCTCACCGAGAGGCGTCCGAAAATCCTGCGCGATTCCGGAACCGGCGAAATCCCTTTCCTCACCACAACGTGAGTCGAAAGCCCACCGATTCTTTCACCCATGAATTCCACGGTTCCTGAGGTAGGTTTAACAATGCCCAGGATGGTCTTCATGGTTGTCGACTTCCCTGAAGCGTTCCCGCCCAAGAGACAAACGATCTCCTTCTCCCCTACCTCAATGCTGACGTCGTCCAGCGCCTTGATGGGACCGTAATGAGTTGTCACGTGAGTGATTTTAAGCATTTCCCGTATCTTGATTGAGTAAGTGAGTCTTTTTATCAATCACTGGGCAAAGCAAATCCGAAATTCGAAACAAGCACAAAATTCAAATGTTCCAAAAGCCCTTTTTCCGTCATTCCGGCAGAAGCCGGAATCCAGGAAATACATGCTCTTCTGGACCCCGGCTTTCGCCGGGGTGACGCTTTTGATGATTTCTTCCGCAGGCTTCAAATCTCAATTTTGACATTGTTTCGGATTTCGAATTTGGGATTTCGTGCTTGCATCAGTCTTTTCCCAGATAGGCTTCAATAACCTTCGGATGATTCCTCACTTCTGAAAAGCTCCCCTCCACGATCTTCTGGCCATAGTCCAGGGCCACCACCCGGTGGCAAAGCTTCTTGATGAAGTTCATGTCATGCTCAATGACCAGCACCGCGACCCCCCTCTTGTTGATCTCTAGAATTTTATCGACCATCTGCATGGACTCCGCCGGATTCATGCCCGCCGTGGGCTCATCGAGAAGCAGAAGTTTGGGTCTTGAGACAAGAGCCCGCGCGATCTCGAGCCGCCTCCGATTGGCATAGGAAAGCGTCCAGGCAGGCCTGTCTTTCATGCTGATCAGACGGTCTCCGAAAAGCCCCATGACCTCAAGGGCCTGATCCATGAGTTGCCTCTTCTCCCGGCGTCCGCCGGGAAGGGCCAGCAGTGCGGAGAGGATACCAGCTTTGGTTCTGCAGTGGCCTCCCACCATAACGTTTTCGAGGACAGAGAGATTGTTGAAGGGTCTCTGATTCTGGAAAGTTCTCGATATCCCGCAGGCGATGATCTCGTGGGTTTTCCTGGTCAGAAGATTGTCCTTCACCCCCTCCAAATAGATCTCCCCTCCGTTAGCCGCGACCATGCCCGTCAGGACATTGAAGAAAGTGGTCTTTCCGGAGCCGTTGGGCCCGATGATTCCTACGATTTCACCTGCAGTCACTTGCAGGTCGAACTTGTCCACCGCCGTCAGGCCGCCGAAAACCTTGGTCAGGGATTTTACCGAAAGCAGTGACATGCGATCACACTTTGTACGTCGTCTGAAAGAGTTTCTTGCCGAACAACCCCTCAGGCTTGAGAATCATCATGAGAACCATAAACGCACCCACAGCCACCATCCTGTATTCACTGGCCGACCTGAAGACCTCGGGAAGACCGATCATGAGGACGGCGCCGACAATGGTCCCGGGTATGCTTCCCAGCCCTCCAAGAATGGGGATGGTAACGATCACGACGGATTCCAGAATCGTAAAACTGTTGGGGCTCACAAAGGACTGGAACACGGAAAAGAAGCTCCCTGCCAGGGCGCCCAAAGCCGCTGAAAAAGCAAAGGCCAGGGTCTTGTAAAAACCCAGATGAATTCCCATGACCGCCGCCACGTCTTCATCTTCCCGGATGGCCATCCAGGCCAGGCCGACCCTGGAATCTCTCACCCGGACGCAAGCAAAGATCGTGAGCGCCACAAAGAAAAGGATGAGATAGTAATACCGGGTGTAGTTGTCGATCACGAACCTCCAGTCGAACAACTCGAAAGTTGGTGCGGGTATCGCGGGGATGCCTCTCGGACCTCGCGTGAGCGACATCCAGTTGTTGGCCACGATGTAGACGATCTGGCCGAACCCCAGGGTCACCATGGCCAAATAGTCGTCCCTGAGCCTGAGGGTGGGAAATCCGATGGCCAGACCCATGAGCACGCCAAGGCCCATGCCGATAGGCACTGTCCACCAGAAGGAGAGGCCGTAGCCTGTCATCAGAATGGCGGTCGTGTAGGCTCCCATGGCGTAAAAGGCCGCGTGCCCTATGTTGAGGAGCCCGGTAAATCCCATCACCACGTTCAAACCAAGGGCTAGGACGATGTAGAGATAGATGTAAATGATGACCCGCATGGCATAGTTGCTCTGGACAACCAAGGGGACCGCCATGCACGCGATAAGAATCGCGACCTTGATGGTCCACCTCGAAAGAGCGAACCTCTCAGCCATCGTCAAAAGAGGGGCCTTGCCCTCTGCTGAATTCTTTGTCGGGGCTTGAGAGCCGCCTTTTAAATCATCGAGCCTTGAGTTTTTCACCGGACTTAAACTCTCCCAGCAGGCCTTCGGGCCTGAAAATCAGCGCGAGAATAAGGATAGCGAAAGCAACCGCATCACGGTACAAGGAGGAGATATAGGCGGCCCCGGCTCCTTCGAAAAAGCCCAGAAGCAGGCCGCCCAGCATGGCGCCATAAATATTGCCGATCCCTCCGAGCACTGCCGCAGCAAAGGCTTTCATCCCCGCGTTGAAGCCCATGAAGGGGTCAATGCTGTTGTAGTTGATGGCATAGAGGATCCCTGCCACAGCACCGAGCGAGGACCCGACTACAAACGTAAGAACGATCACCGCATTCGAGCTGATCCCCATCATCTCCGCCGCCTCTCGATCCGCAGCCGTGGCCCGCATGGCCTTGCCCAGATAGGTTTTTGTCACGAAAAGGCTCAGAGCAACCATGAGAATCAGAGAGGTGACGAGGATAAAAATTTTCTTGAAAGGAATGATCACGGAACCGATCAGGAGGGGAGGGATGCCGAAGTCGATTTCAAACACCTGAAATTCAGCTCCCCAGACAATCCTGGCCATGTTCTGCAGGAAAATGGACATGCCCAGGACACTGATGACCACGGCAAACCGCGGAGCATCCTTGAGAGGACGATAGGCAATCCGTTCAATCCCCACTCCCAGAAGCGTGGCGAGCATGATTCCCATCAAAGACGCCACAGGGAAAGGAATGGAGAAGGTGGTCATGAACCACCAGGTGAAAAAGGCGCCGGCCATGAAAATCTCGCCGTGGGCAAAGTTGATCAGCTTGACAATGCCGTACACCATCGTGTACCCGATGGCGAGAAGGGCGTACATGGCGCCCAGATTAATCCAGTTGACGAGCTGCTGCCAGAACACGGACTCTCCAGCGTGATCTATTGCCTTATATCTTGATCCATCTTTTCTTTCGACTTAGCAACTCAATCAAAATCCAAAACCCAGTTCCATCACGAAGGCACGAAAGTGGGAAAGCACGAAAAACTGAGGGTATCTTTCGTGTTTTCTAAATTTCGTGCTTTCGTGGTTAGGATCTGGATCTCCTCTTCCTCTTATCGAACGGTGGCGGCGGGTTTCCGCCGTAAACCGGAGGAGGAGACACCGGATCCCCCGTCTCAGGGTCAGGCGGCTCCATGGGCGTATCCACGGGCCGCAGGGGATCCGCGTTCCAGGTTTTCATCAACTGCTTTTCCGTTCTGATCCCCGCCTTCTCTCGCGTCCGCTTGCCAGCATGATCCCGGCCTTCCACCGCCACGAGCGCACCTGTGGGGCATTTCTTGGCGCAAACAGGCTCCCCGCCGCACAGGTCACAGAGGAGCGGAATGGAACTCTCTGGATGAAGCTGGATCACTCCTGAAACACAGACTTCCACGCACAACCCGCACCCCACGCACTTGTCCGCATCCACCCGAACCACCTTGGTGCCCGGGTCCTGAAGAATCGCGTCCTCGGGGCACACGGACACACAAGGCGCTTTTGCGCATCGGAGGCAGGTGACGGGCTTGTCCACACCCAGATCTTCGAGCTTCACGACGTGAAGCCGGGCAAGGGAAGGCGAATAAAGGCTTTGGTGGGAAAAGGAACACCCCATCTCGCACGCCCTGCAACCCGTGCAGAGCTCCGCATCGACCACCAGTCGCCTGTTCATCATTTTCCGAGCCCCCGCACGTTGTGCCGCTGCTTTCCCTTTCTTTCGGAAGCGCCTCATGTATGCCGAGGATTCACCGATTTTCGCCGAAAGATAGGGCCAGCGAACCGAACTCTGGGCATTGCTGTCTTTTCCTGCAGCCCGCGTGCTCTGCTTCAGAGCAATCCCTCTTTTGTTCAGGTCCTCCACAACAAAACCCAGGTCCA
>Ga0209706_10000888_pt1 | contig 17069 bp, 19 predicted proteins | sample PPLLaktember2015_6_FD_187263 | JGI IMG/M metagenome (GOLD analysis project Ga0209706, IMG submission 187263) | Freshwater sediment microbial communities from Prairie Pothole Lake near Jamestown, North Dakota, USA - PPLs Lake P8 Core (1) Depth... | ecosystem: Environmental > Aquatic > Freshwater...
TTTTACGGAGACACCAAAATGAACGTGCAGGACAAGATTCGCAAGCAGGTCGAGGAAAACGACATCATCCTTTATATGAAGGGCACGCCGCAGTTTCCGCAGTGCGGATTTTCCGGGCGCGCCACCCAGCTGCTAAAGGCTTGTGGCGCCAAGTTCGCCTCGGTGGACGTGCTGGCCGACCCGGAGATCCGCGAAGGCATCAAGCAGTTCTCCAGCTGGCCGACGGTTCCGCAGCTCTATATTAAAGGCCAGTTCATCGGCGGCTCGGACATCATGGCCGAGCTCCACCAGAAGGGCGAACTGCAGAAGTTGGTGTCCGAGGCCCAGGCCGGCGCGAAAACCGCTTAGTCTTACCTGAATACTGAAAAAGCCTATCCCTGGGCTTTTTTAGGGTCTTCCAGTGTAAACTATACAGGCCGCCCCTCCGGGCGGCCTTTGATTTTTTGGCTCGGTGAGCCCCGGTCTTCATTACATATATGGACAAACTGATCGTTTACGGCGGTACCCCGCTGCGCGGCGAAATCCGCATTTCCGGCGCCAAGAACGCGGCACTGCCGGTGCTCGTGGCCTCGCTGCTCGCCGACAGCCCGCTCACCATCGGCAATGTGCCGCACCTGCAGGACATCACCACCACCATGGAGCTGCTCGGGCGCATGGGTGTGAACCTGACGGTGGGCGACAAAATGACCATCGAGGCGGATACCGCCACGATCAATTCGTTACGCGCGCCGTATGAGCTGGTGAAAACCATGCGCGCCTCGATCCTGGTGCTGGGGCCGTTGCTGGCGCGCTTCGGCGAGGCTGAGGTGTCGCTGCCCGGCGGTTGCGCGATCGGCTCGCGCCCGGTCAACCTGCATATTAAGGGATTGCAGGCGATGGGCGCCGACATCAAGGTCGAAGACGGCTACATCAAGGCCAAGGCCAAGCGCCTCAAGGGCGCGCGCATTTTCATGGACATGGTGTCGGTGACCGGCACCGAGAACCTGATGATGGCTGCCGCCCTGGCGGACGGCGTCACGGTGATCGAAAACGCCGCGCGCGAGCCGGAGGTCGCGGATCTCGCGCTGTGCCTGAACAGCATGGGCGCAAAGATCCGGGGCGCGGGCAGCGACGAGATCACCATCGAAGGGGTGATGCGCCTCGGCGGCGGCAAACACATGATCGTCCCGGACCGCATCGAGACCGGCACCTACCTCGTGGCCGCGGCCATGACCGGCGGCGCGATCAAGCTGCGCCACACCCAGCCGCACCTGCTCGAAGCGGTGCTCGACAAGCTGCGCGAAGCTGGCGCCACCATCGAGACCGGCGATAACTGGATCAGCCTCGACATGCAAGGCAAGCGCCCCAAGGCGGTCAGCGTGCGCACCGCACCCTATCCGGCGTTCCCGACCGACATGCAGGCGCAGTTCATTGCCATGAATGCGATCGCGGACGGCGCGGCCAGCGTCACCGAAACCGTATTCGAGAGCCGCTTCCATCATGTACAGGAACTGGTGCGCCTCGGCGCGGACATCGAGATTCGCGGCAACACCGCGTTGACGCGCGGTGTTGCCAAGCTGCGCGGTGCGCCGGTGATGGCCACTGACCTGCGCGCCTCGGCCTGCCTGGTGCTCGCCGGCCTGGTGGCCGAGGGCGAGACGCTCATCGATCGCATCTACCACATCGATCGCGGCTACGAGTGCATCGAGGAGAAGTTCCAGCAGCTCGGCGCGCGCATCCGGCGCGTGCCCGATACTCGCCACACCGCTGTCAGCAATATTGCCTGAGCCATGACCGAGAGCATCAAGATCGCACTGTCCAAGGGGCGGATTCTGGAAGAGAGTCTGCCGCTGCTGGCGCGCGCCGGCATCGAGCCGGTCGAGAACCCGCTCAAGAGCCGCAAGCTCATCATCGACACCAATATCCCCGGCACCCAGATCGTTATCATCCGCGCCGCGGACGTGCCGACCTATGTGCAGTTTGGCGCGGCCGACCTTGGCATCGCCGGGCGTGACGTGCTCATGGAGGTCGATGGCCATGACCTGTACGAGTTGCTCGATCTCAAGATTGCGCGTTGCCGGCTGATGGTCGCCGAGCCGGCCGGCCTCGCGGCGCGCGACGATCCGCGTTCCTGGACGCGCCTTAAGATCGCCACCAAGTACGTGAACATCACGCGCCGGCATTTCGCCGCCAAGGGCATCCAGACCGACATCATCAAGCTGTACGGCTCGATGGAGCTGGCGCCGCTCGTGGGTCTGTCGGACCGTATCGTGGATCTGGTCGAGACCGGCAACACCCTAAAGGCCAACGGCCTGGCCGAGATCGAACAGTTGGCCGACATCAGCGCCTGGCTGGTGGGCAATCAGGCCTCCATGAAAATGAAACACGCCACCCTCAAGCCGCTGGTCGAACGCTTCCGTCAGGCGGTGGGCGGGTAATGTAAAAATGAAGCCCTGCTTCGCTCGTCCTTTCATATGACTATCGCGCTGCGTACACTCAACACCGCTGAGCCCGGCTTCCGCGCCACGTTCACGGAGCTGCTCGACCGCGCCCAGGAACTGGATGCCAAGGTCGAGAGCGTGGTGCGCGAAGTGATCGGTGCCGTGCGCACGCGCGGTGACGCCGCGCTGCTCGACTACACGGCGCGCTTCGACCGCTGGACGCCGGCGTCGGCCACCGCGCTGGAAATTCCGCAGGCACTGCTCGCGCAGGCGGCACAGAAGATTCCAGCCGAGCAACGCGCGGCCCTGGAACAGGCCGCCGCGCGCGTGCGTCGCTACCACGACCGCCAGAAGATCGATTCCTGGAGCTACACCGAAACCGACGGCACGCTGCTCGGCCAGCAGGTCACGGCCCTCGACCGCGTGGGGCTGTATGTCCCGGGCGGCAAGGCCGCCTATCCGTCGTCGGTGTTGATGAATGCCATCCCCGCCAAGGTCGCGGGCGTGGCGGAACTCATCATGGTGGTGCCGACTCCGGACGGTCAGTTGAACGAGCTGGTGCTGGCCGCGGCGCACATCGCCGGCGTTGACCGCGCCTTCCGCATCGGCGGAGCGCAGGCGGTGGCGGCCTTGGCTTACGGCACCGACAGCGTGCCGCAGGTCGACAAGATCGTTGGCCCCGGCAACATCTACGTCGCGACCGCCAAGCGCATGGTATTCGGCCAGGTGGACATCGACATGATCGCCGGTCCCTCCGAAATCGTGGTGGTGTGCGACGGCAAGACCGATGCCGCATGGGTGGCGATGGATCTGTTTTCCCAGGCCGAACACGACGAGGATGCGCAGTCGATCCTGATTTCGCCGGATGCCGGTTTTCTGGCCAAGGTGAAGGCCGAGATGGAGCGGCTGCTGCAGGACATGCCGCGCGCCGCCATTATTCGCGCCTCGCTCGAAGGGCGTGGGGCGCTGATCGCGGTGCGCGACCTGGACGAGGCCGCCACGCTCGTGAACGAGATCGCACCCGAACACCTCGAACTCTCCATCGAAGAGCCGCTCGTGCTCGCCAAAAAGATTCGTCACGCCGGCGCGATTTTCCTGGGCCGCTACACTGCCGAGGCCGTGGGTGACTACTGTGCCGGCCCGAACCACGTGTTGCCGACATCCGGCACGGCGCGCTTTTCCTCGCCGCTCGGTGTGTACGACTTCCAGAAGCGCACCAGTCTCATTCAGTGCTCGCCGCAGGGCGCATCCGATCTGGGCAAGGTTGCCTCGGTGCTGGCGCACGGCGAGGGCCTGACCGCGCACGCACGCTCGGCCGAGTACCGGATTAAATAATAACATCCGCCGCAAAGGCGCAAAGGACGCAAAGATTTTTAAATCTTCCGTTGCGCCTTTGCGGCAGGTTTTCAAATGAAAGACGGAGCCACTATCGATCGCCTGATTCGCCCGGAGATCCAAGCCGGGTAGGGTGGGCAGACAGGGCTTTTGTCTGCTCACGCTGTTTTGAATCCGCGTGGGCACAAATAACGTGCCCACCCTACTTGGCTGTATCTTCGTGCCTTTGCAGCAGATGATCTTATGAAAGATTCTTCAATTGTCAGCCGTTTAATCCGTCCGGAGATCTGCGCGCTCAAGGCCTATCACGTGCCGGACGCCAGCGGGCTTATCAAGCTCGACGCCATGGAGAACCCATACACCTGGCCCGAGGCACTCAAGCAGGAGTGGCTCGAAGTCCTGCGCGACGTGCCCATCAACCGCTATCCGGATCCCTCGGCGCAGGCGCTGCGTGCGCAACTCAAGCAGTCGCTCGCCGTGCCGGCCGGCATGGATGTGCTGCTCGGCAACGGTTCGGACGAACTGATTCAGCTCATTCTCATGGGCGTGGCCCGTCCGGACGCCGTGGTGCTCGCGCCACTGCCGACCTTCGTGATGTACGAAATGATCGCGACCTTCGTCGGCATGCAGTTCGTCGGCGTGCCACTGGCGAGCGACTTTGGGCTGGATCTTGCCGCCCTGCGGGCGGCGATAAAGGTGCATCAGCCGGCGGTGGTGTTTCTGGCTTATCCGAACAACCCGACCGGAAACCTATTTGACGAGCAAGCCGTCGAAACCGTGCTGCGCGAGGCGTCGGGCCTGGTCGTGGTGGACGAGGCCTATCATGCCTTTGCCCAACAGAGTTTCATGGAGCGTCTCGGACAATACGAAAATCTGCTGGTCATGCGCACTCTGTCCAAGCAGGGTCTGGCCGGGCTGCGTCTCGGCATCCTGGCGGGCGACCCGGCGTGGCTCGCCGAGTTCGACAAGCTGCGTCTGCCCTACAACATCAACAGCCTCACCCAGGCGAGCGCTGAGTTTGCGCTCAAGCACAAGGAAGTTCTGGACGAGCAGGCTGCGTGCCTGCGCGCCGAGCGCGCGCGGCTTCAGCAGGACCTCGCCGCTCTGTCGGGTGTGCAAGTCTGGCCGAGCGCAGCCAATTTCATCTTGTTTCGCACCGCCATGCCCGCCGATGCGGTGTTCGCGGCACTGCGGCAACAGGGCGTGCTTATCAAGAACCTTTCCGGAGCCGGCGCCGCACATGGAGGTGCAAGTGCCGCTGGAGGCAGGATGCCGGTAGCGGCCGGTGTTCTGGCCAATTGCCTGCGCGTCACGGTCGGCACGCCCGATGAAAACAGCGCATTTCTGGCCGCGCTGCGCCGGACGCTCTCAACCTGAGGCGCACGAATGTATCTCTGGAACATCAAGGCATTGAAGCAGGAGCTTGCCGCCAATACCCTGACCGAGCCGCAGTTGTTCGTCTATTTCCTGGCGATGCTGACGCTCGATACATTGGTGTACGAATCGATCCCTCTTTTCCCCGGTACAGGGGATACGAATGTTTGGGATTATGTCGGATATGTGGGATCGGTGGCTTTCACGGTCGGAGGCGCGTTGGTCGCTTATCTGGTGAATGGGGGCAGTACAGGCAAAAATTTTTTCACGCGATATTTCCCGCTTATGTGGGTTCTAACGGTGCGGTTCCTGGTGTTCGTGATTCCAGTGTTTGGGGTGGCGATGTTTCTAATGTTCTACTTTTCCGAGGCACTCTTCGAAACGGAAACAGCGGGCGAGGATTCTGCCGCGCTGTCCAGGTATGTCGTCATTATGGGTTGGGCCTACTTCCTGGCCTTTTACTATCGGCTGGCGGTGCACCTGCGCGATGTCGCCCGCGCCGCTTGAGGCGGGCCTCCATCCGTCAGTCCATCAGAGTGGTGTAATCCTAACCCCGGCCTGTGCTACCATTTTCTCCGGCCAACGCTCATCCCTTTCCCATGTCCACCCGCACCGCCAAGGTCACGCGCAATACCAAGGAAACCCAGATCACGGTAAGCGTGAACCTGGACGGCACCGGCGCGGCGCGGTTCGAGACCGGGATCCCGTTTCTCGAGCACATGCTCGACCAAATCGCGCGCCACGGCCTGATCGATCTCGACATCAGCGCCAAGGGCGATTTGCACATCGACGCGCACCACACGGTCGAGGACATCGGCATCGCTCTCGGGCAGGCGTTTGCCAAGGCGGCCGGCGACAAGCAGGGCATCCGCCGCTATGGGCACGCCTACGTGCCGCTCGACGAGGCGCTGAGCCGCGTGGTCGTGGACCTGTCTGGACGTCCCGGGCTTGAGTACCGGGTGGAGTATCCGCGTGCCCGCATCGGCGAGTTCGACGTCGATCTGGTGCATGAATTTTTCCAGGGATTCGTCAACCACGCACTGGCGACCGTGCACGTGGATGGCATTTCCGGCCGGAACGCGCACCATATCGTCGAGACCGTGTTCAAGGCGTTCGGACGCGCCCTGCGCATGGCGATCGAGCCGGACGCGCGCATGATCGGCGTTGTGCCTTCGACCAAGGGCAGTCTGTAATCAATAACAACTCAACGCAGAAACGCAAAGACGCAGAGAAAGGCGAAGAAAAAGTGGGACAAGGCGCGGGTATTTTGAGTCATTCTTGTAGTTCTTTGTGCCTTGGCGTCTTTGCGTTGAGTTTCTGTCATATATGAACACCGTCGCGGTTATTGATTACGGCATGGGCAATCTGCGCTCGGTGGTGAAAGCCATCGAGCACGTCGCTCCGCATGCACGCGTGCGCTTGACGAGTAATGCTGAGGAAGTTGCGCGCGCCGACCGCGTGGTGTTTCCCGGACAAGGCGCCATCGCCGGCTGCATGACCGCGCTCGACGCCTGTCAGCTGCGCGCCGCTGTGCTTCAGGCCGTGCAGACCAGGCCGTTTCTCGGCATCTGTCTCGGCCTGCAGGCACTCTATGACTTCAGCGAGGAAGGCGGTGGCGTAAAGGGTTTGAGCGTCCTGCCCGGGCGTGTGCCGCGTTTCCCGCCGGCGCGCATGCACGATGCCGTTACCGGTCAGGCCCTGAAGGTTCCGCACATGGGCTGGAACCAGGTGCAGCAGGTGAAAGATCACCCGCTGTGGAAGGATATTCCATCCGGGTCGCGTTTTTACTTCGTGCACAGTTATTATGCGGAGGCAGGGGAGCGCACGGATATCGCCGGCGTCACCGACTACGGCCTGCGGTTTACCTCGGCGGCGGCGCGTGCGAATATTTTTGCTGTGCAGTTCCATCCGGAGAAAAGCGCGCAGGCCGGCCTGAAGCTGCTCGCGAACTTCATGGCCTGGGACGGTAACCCGGTCTGAGCGACGCAGACAACAATTTGCACTATATTATTATTCAGTAACACCGACGTACTTAGAACCAGAACGGAACCTGATGTCGCCTCACATGCTGGTCATTCCCGCCATCGACCTCAAGGACGGCAAGTGCGTACGCCTGCGTCAGGGACGCATGGAGGACGACACCGTGTTCTCCAACGACCCGGTGGCCATGGCCGGGCGCTGGATCAAGGAAGGCGCGCGCCGCCTGCACATCGTGGACCTGAACGGTGCGTTTGCCGGCAAGCCGGTGAACGGTGAGGTGATCGAGGCAATCGCCCGCGCCTACCCGGAAGTCCCGGTACAGGTCGGCGGCGGGATCCGCGACGAGGAGACCATCGAGGCCTATCTCGGTGCCGGGGTGCGCTACGTGATCCTCGGCACCAAGGCGGTGAACGTGCCGCACTTCGTGAGCGACGTGTGCACCGAGTTCCCGGGGCACATCATCGTCGGCCTGGATGCGAAGGATGGCAAGGTCGCGATCGACGGCTGGTCGAAGCTTTCCGGCCACGACGTCGTCGACTTGGCGCAGAAATACCAGGATGACGGTGTCGAGGCGATCGTCTACACCGACATCGGACGCGACGGTATGCTGAGCGGCGTGAATACGGAAGCCACCGTGCGCCTTGCCGACGCCATTTCCATACCGGTGATCGCCTCGGGCGGCATCACCAATCTCGATGACATCCGCAGGCTGTGCGCGGTGGCGGAGCATGGCATCATGGGCGCCATCACCGGGCGCGCGATTTACGAAGGTACGCTCGATTTCGCGCAGGCGCAGAAGCTGGCGGATGATTTAAGTAAATGAACATCTGCCGCGAAGGCGCAAAGGACGCAAAGATATTTCTTGTTTGGATCGCCGTGGCTTCCCCTGCCCCTGCCGGTGAAAACTTCTGTTTGAGGAGCGAATAAACCCTGGCCCCAGAAATGCCAGGGCACGCAAGACCCGTTAATATCCTCTTTGCGTCCTTTGCGCCTTCGCGGCAGGTGTTAAATATCAATATGGGCCTGGCCAAACGCATCATTCCCTGCCTCGACGTCGACAACGGCCGCGTGGTCAAGGGCGTCAAGTTCGTGGATATCCGCGACGCCGGTGATCCGGTCGAGATCGCGCGTCGCTACGATCAGCAGGGCGCGGACGAGATCACCTTTCTCGACATCACTGCCAGCAGCGACAACCGCGAGACCATGGTGCATGTGGTGGAGAAGGTCGCCGAGCAGGTGTTCATCCCGCTTACCGTGGGCGGCGGCATTCGCAGGGTCGAGGACATCCGCCGCATGCTCAACGCCGGCGCCGACAAGGCGGCCATCAACACGGCGGCCGTGTCCCGGCCGGAGTTCGTGAAAGAGGCGGCCGACCACTTCGGTTCGCAATGCATCGTGGTGGCGGTCGATGCCAAGCAGGTGGCGTTCGGCGACCAGCCGCGTTGGGAGGTGTTTACCCACGGCGGACGCAAGTCCACGGGCCTGGACGTGTTGGAGTGGGCGGTGCGCATGACCGACTATGGCGCCGGCGAGATCCTGCTGACCAGCATGGACCGGGACGGCACCAGGGATGGTTTCGACCTCAGGCTCACGCGCGCGGTATGTGACGCGGTCAGTATTCCGGTAATCGCCTCCGGTGGTGTCGGCAACCTCGATCACCTGGCGGATGGCATCACCGAAGGGCACGCGGATGCAGTGCTCGCGGCCAGCATCTTCCACTTCGGCGAATACACGGTCGGCCAGGCCAAGCAACGCATGGCCGAACGCGGGATCGAAATGCGGTTGTAATATTCACCTGGCCGCAGATGAACATTTTCAACTTCTCTGTGTTTATCTGCGCTCATCTGTGGCTAAATAATCTTATTCTCGGTTTTCTCTTCCTGTCTTGGCAGTGAAATGGCCACTATGTCTACCGAATGGCTCGATGCAATCAAATGGGACGAGGCCGGCCTGGTGCCGGCCATCGCCCAGGAGTCCGGTTCCGGCAAGGTGTTGATGGTCGCGTGGATGAACCGCGAGGCGCTGGCCGAGACCGTGCGCACCGGCAAGGCCGTGTACTGGTCGCGCTCGCGCCGCAAGCTGTGGCGCAAGGGCGAGGAGTCCGGTCATGAGCAGCGGGTGCGCGATATCCGCCTCGACTGCGACAACGACGTGCTGCTCCTGACTGTTGAGCAGCAGGGCGGAATTGCCTGCCACACTGGTCGCCAGCATTGCTTTTTCCAGCAACTGCAGGGCGACCAGTGGGTTACGGTCGAACCGGTCATCAAGCCGGAAAGCGAGATCTACGGCAAGAAATAGCCCGGTGTGCCGCGCGGAAGTGCAACCGAATTCAGGCCGGAAAGGCGGGTTCTGGCGTTATTCGGGCCAGCTCATTTACCCCCGTGCCCCCCATGGTTAGTATGTCGGCACCAATACCTCTGAACCCGGGCTCGTCCGACGTGTCTGATATCCTGAACAAGGTTGCCGCCGTACTCGAGGCTCGCAAATCCGCGGACCCGGCTTCATCCTACGTCGCCGGTCTGTATGCCAAGGGACTGGACGCCATCCTCAAGAAAATCGGCGAGGAGGCGACCGAAACCGTGATTGCCGCCAAGGGCGGGGACCGCAAGCAGATCGTCCACGAGACCGCCGATCTCTGGTTCCACACCCTGGTGTTGCTCGCCCAGCAAGGCCTCACGCCGGAGGACGTGCTCCGGGAACTGGATCGGCGCTTTGGATTGTCCGGCCTGGAGGAAAAGGCCGCCCGCAAAGAGAAGGGTCGATGAACGACTGCATCTTCTGTAAAATCACTGACGGCACGATTCCGTCCGACCGGGTGTACGAGGATGAGCAGGTGATCGTGTTCCGGGACATCTATCCGAAGGCGCCGGTGCACCTGCTGATGGTGCCGCGCCAACACGTGGAAAGCCTGAATGACCTGACGCCGGCACACGATGGCCTGATGGCGCACATGTTGCGCACCCTGCCGGAAGTGGCGCGCCGCGCCGGGCTCACCGACGGTTACCGCACCATCATCAACACCGGGCGCGGCGGGGGGCAGGAAGTCCCTCACCTGCATATGCATATTCTGGGCGGCGGGCGTCTGCCCGGATTCTAAAGTTTCAAACGGAGAGCAAACATGGGTTCGTTCAGCATTTGGCATTGGTTGGTGGTTCTGGCCATCGTGGTCGTCATTTTCGGCACCAAGAAACTGCGCAACATCGGTAGCGATCTCGGCGGTGCCATCAAGAGCTTCAAGGACTCGATGAAATCCGAGGACGAGGCCAAGAAAGAAGAGGCCGCCAAACAGCATGAGCCGAAAAAGATAGAGTCGCGCGTCGTGGAAGGCAAGGTCACGGCCAGGAAGACGGCTAAAGATACCGCCAAAAAGAAGGCCTGACGCCAGACACAGGCGCGGGCGGCTGCCGTGTTCGATATCGCCTTCTCCGAGCTGGTCGTCATCGGCCTGATTGCCCTCGTTATTCTTGGCCCAAAGCGCCTGCCGGAAATGGCGCGCGCCGCCGGCCGCTGGACCGCGCGTCTCCGTCGCTTTGTCGATGACGTGAAACGCGACATGGGTAGCGAGCTGCGCCGCGAAGAGCTTGCCGAGCTGCGCCAAATACACCAGCAAATCACCGAGACCAAGCAGGTTATCGAGAATACCGCCGGCAGCGCATTTGCCGGCATTGCTGAAATCCGTCCAACCGAAACGGCGCCGGACTATCTGGTGAAGGCCCTGCCGGACGCCGCCGTGCAGGACACACAGGCGTCGCGTCAGGCAGGAATGCCGGGAGCGGATGCCGCGCCTGCACCCGCGCCGAAAAAGCGTGCACGTAAGACCGGGCGCAAGAAGCCCGCCGGGCCAAAAACCAAGAAGACCCCCGCACGTCAAAGTCATGTCCGAACCGGCCGCAAATCCAAGTCCTGAAGGCGGATTCGTTTCGCACCTCATCGAGTTGCGTAACCGGCTCGTGTACGCACTTGCTGCGGTCGGCCTGGTGTTTCTCGCGCTCGTGCCGTTCTCCAACCAGGTGTACGCGTTCATTGCGCAGCCGCTTATGGACGTTCTGCCGGCGGGCATGAGCATGATTGCCACCGAGGTGGCCTCGCCATTCCTCACACCGCTCAAATTCACGCTCGCCGCGGCTGTTACGCTCACCATCCCGTTTCTGCTCTACCAGGTCTGGGCGTTTGTCGCGCCCGGCCTGTACAAGCACGAGAAACGCATGGTGATGCCGCTGGTGGTGTCGAGCGTGCTCCTGTTCTATGCCGGCATGGCGTTCGCCTACTTTGTCGTGTTTCCGACAGTGTTCAAGTTGTTCGTAGACATCCTGCCGCCAGGCGTGCAGATGATGACCGACATCAAAGCCTATCTCGATTTTGTATTCTCCATGTTCTTCGCCTTCGGTCTGGCCTTCGAGGTCCCGGTGGCGGTGGTGATCCTGTCGTCCACCGGCGTGGTAAACCCGGAGACCCTCGCCGAGAAGCGCCCGTATGTAATCGTTGGCGCATTCGTGATCGCCGCCATTCTCACGCCGCCGGATGTCGCTTCCCAGTTCCTGCTCGCCGTACCGATGCTGATTTTGTTCGAGGTCGGCTTGTTTGTTGCGCGCCGTCTGCACCGTCGCCGCGAGGCCGGCGACGAGGCTGGTGACGAGGCGGATCACAAGCCCCTGACCGACACCGAAATGACCGCCATGCTGGACAGCTACGCAAAGGAAAATCCGGCCGGCAGGAAACGCAAGAAGCGCAGGGAATAAAACCCGCCTCTGGAGCGTTCTTATATTATTAATGGCAAGATGAACGAAGCGAAGCTGGTCTTATGAGCTTTGTTCCGACAAAGACATGATCGGGCTTCAGTTATGCGTACCCGGATGAATTGGCTCACGGCGGTGCTGGTTTTTCTCAGCCTGGGTACGGCGAATGCCGCACCGCTCGAGAACCAGCTTCGCCAGCACCCCTCACCCTATCTGGCCCTGCATGGCGATGACCCAGTGGCTTGGCAGGAATGGAATGCCGCGTCCGTGGCGCGCGCGCGCCGCGAAGGCAAGTTGCTGTATCTCTCCATCGGCTACTTTTCCTGCCATTGGTGCCACGTGATGCAGCGCGAGAGCTACCGGAATGCGGAGATCGCGCGCTATCTGAACGAACACGTCATTCCGGTGAAAGTCGATCGCGAACTCGAGCCGGCGCTCGATGCGCGGCTCATTGAATTCGCCGAAAAAACGCGCGGCATAAGTGGCTGGCCGCTCAACGTATTCGTGACGCCCGATGGTCATCCGCTGTACGCGACCCTCTATCATCCGCCGGAGGAATTTCTCAATATTTTGGTGCGCATCGAGCAGCTGTGGCGCGGTGATCGCGCGCGTCTCACAGCGCTCGCTCGCATCGAGGCAATCGCGCCGCAAGGACCAGGCAAACCCGAGGTGAGCGGCGCACGGGCACGCGCGTTGGCCGACCGGGTCGTGGCCGAGGCGCTCAAGGCCGCTGACAGCTTGCAGGGCGGATTCGGCGATCAGAGCAAGTTCCCGCAATTCCCGCAACTCGCCTTCCTGCTGACGCACTACGAGCGCACGCAAGACCCGCGTCTCAGGGATTTCCTGCTGCTCACGCTCGACGCCATGGCCGTCAACGGTCTGCAGGACCAGCTTGGCGGTGGTTTTTTCCGCTACACCGTGGATCCTTCCTGGAAGACGCCACACTTCGAGAAGATGCTGTATGACAATGCCCAGTTGGCGCGCCTGTACCGGAACGCCGCCCGGATTTTTGGGCGCGAGGATTATCGGCGCATCGCCACCCGCACGCTGGACTTCATGCTGCGCGAGTTGCGTGCCGCATCCGGGGCGTTCATCGCCGCACTCTCGGCACTGGATGACCGGGGTGTGGAAGGCGGTTACTACCTGTGGAGCACGGCGGACCTTGAAACGCTGCTGACGCCCGAAGAACGCGATAGCTATCGCCTGCTTTCCGGCATGACGGACGCCGCACCCTTGGAACAGGGCTATCTGCCGCTGCGCGCAATGGCGGTGGAGGAGGTCGCGGCGCAGCGTCGGCTGGAACCGGCCGAGGTCGCTGAGCGTATCGCCTCGGCCGAGGAAAAGCTGCGCGCGGCGCGCGCCAGGCGCGTGCTGCCGCGTGACACCAAGGAACTGGCCGCCTGGAACGGGCTCGCGCTCGCTGCTTTTGCCGAGGCGGCAGTCGGCGCGCAGGATACGCGTTATCAGGCCGCCGCGAAGGGAGTGCGCGACTTTCTGGCCAACTCGTTGTGGGATGGAAAGGTGCTCGCACGCTCGCGCGTTCAGGGCAAGGCGAGCGGCAAGGTGGCACTCGAGGATTACGCGTATGTCGCGCTCGGGCTTACCGAGTGGGCGGCGCTTACCGGCGAAGCGCGCGACTATGCGCTGGCGAAGGCCGTAGCCAGTGCTGCCTGGAAGCGTTTCTATGGTCCGCAGGGTTTTCGCCTGGAAGAAACCACCTTGCTCGCGGCCGAAACCGGTCAGGATGTGGTGCCCGATGGCCCGATGCCCTCACCCTCGGCGGTGCTGGCCGAGACCAGTCTGCGTCTGGCGGAGAAAACCGGAGACGCGGCGCTGCGCCGCCAGGCGCTGGGCGCACTCAACAGCGGTGGCTCCGTCATCAGCGCCAATCCGCTCTGGTATGCCACTCCGGTCAACGCGATGCTGCGTGCCGTCAGCCGGCCTTAGCCGCGGCCGGCGCGCGGCTGGGTCGCAGGTCGCTCGGCGGCAATCGCCTCGATCGTGAGCGGCTTGCCATCGCGAATGAGGTCCAGCCGGATGCGCTCGCCCGGCTTGTGGTTCGAGATGGCCAGCAGCGTTTCGCGCGCATCGCCGATTTTCTTGCCGTTGATGGCGACCAGCACATCCCCCGGTTCCACGCCCGCCTTGTGCGCCGGGCCATTGCGATAGAGAGCGGTAATTACCAACCCTTCCGTGCCTTTCTTGAACCCGAAGGCATCGAGCAACTCGGGGGTGAGGGTTTGCGCCTCGATGCCGAGCCAGCCCCGCAGCGGCCGGCCGTGTTTGATAATCTGCTCCATGACGTCTTTCGCCAGGCTGGTGGGAATGGCAAAGCCGATGCCCACCGAACTGCCGGTCTGGCTGAAGATCGCGGTATTGATACCGATTAGATTACCGCGCGCGTCCACCAACGCGCCTCCCGAGTTGCCCGGATTGATGGCGGCATCGGTCTGGATGAAATTCTCGAAGGTGTTGATGCCGAGGGCACTGCGGCCGGTGGCGGAGACGATGCCCATGGTGACGGTCTGACCGACGCCAAACGGATTGCCAATGGCCAGCGTCACGTCGCCGACCCGCACGCGCTCCGACTTGCCGAGGGTGATGGCGGGCAGGTTCTTAAGATCGATCTTGAGCACGGCCAGATCGGTCTCCGGGTCGCTGCCGATCACCTTGGCGGTGGTACTGCGTCCATCGCGCAGGAATACCTGGATGGCGTCGGCGCCGCCGATGACGTGGTGATTGGTGAGGATGTAGCCCTGATCGCTGAAGATCACGCCGCTGCCCAGGCTGCGCTCAACACGCTTGCGCGGCGAATCCTGACCGCGGCCGAAGAATTGCTGAAAGATCGGATCCCTGAACAGCGGGTTCGGCTGGACCGCCACGACCTTGGCGGTATTGATGTTGACCACTGCCGGCGCGGCCCTTTCCACCGCCGCCGCGTAAGACACCGGGCCACTGGCTGACGGTATCGCCCAATCGGCCGTCTCGCGCACCTCGACGGACGGCGCTTCTTCGCGACGCAGCAGGCCAGGCCAGAACAGCGTCAGCAGGAACGCGAGCGCCAGACCCACGGTAATGGCTTGGGCAATGAATACAATCAGTTTGCGGGGGTGCATGGCGGACGAAGCCGACGATTACGGGGCGCAGATTGTAGCGCAGCCCGGGAAATTTTCAGAAATCTGCGTCAAAAAACCCACACTCCCTTGACGGCGGAGGGGCGAATAGTTGATGCTATGCCGCCTTTTTTGAAGATATAAGTAACAGCTAATAGATACATCTCCATGATTTTTCAGGATTTCTGCTCCGGTCAGCAAGCACCGGGGCATCGCCGGGTTTCTAAATTTTGCAGGGGGATTTCATGAGTGAAGGTGTCGATCGCGACAAACGTCGATTCTTGACCTTGCTCACCACGGGGGTGGGCGCGATTGGGGTGGGCTTTGCCGCCACGCCGTTCGTGCTGTCCATGACGCCGAGCGCCCGGGCGCGTGCCGCCGGCGCCCCTGTCGAGGTGGATATCAGCAAGCTCGAACCTGGCCAGATGCTGACGGTGGAATGGCGTGGCAAGCCGGTGTGGATCGTGCGTCGCACCAAGGACATGCTGGCCACGTTGCCGGCGCTCGACAAGGTGGTTGCCGACCCGGAATCGAAGGTGGTGGATCAGCAGCCGACCTACGCCGCGAACAAGACCCGCTCGATCAAGCCCGAACTGCTGGTGCTGGTCGGCATCTGCACGCACCTCGGTTGTTCGCCGTCGCAAAAATTCCAGGTGGGCCCGGCCTCCGGCATGGGAGACGACTGGACCGGTGGCTTCTTTTGCCCGTGCCACGGTTCCAAGTTCGACCTCGCCGGCCGTGTTTTCAAGGGCGTGCCGGCCCCGACCAACCTGCCGGTGCCGCCGCACATGTTCCTGAGCGACACCCGCATCCTCATCGGTGAAGACAAGAAAGGAGCCGCGTGATGGAAAAGCTTCTCGCCTGGATTGACGACCGCTTTCCCCTGACCAAGGTCTGGGAAGAGCACCTGTCAAAATATTACGCCCCGAAGAACTTCAACTTCTGGTATTACTTCGGCTCGCTCGCGCTGCTGGTGCTGGTGCTGCAGATTGTCACCGGCATCTTCCTGACTATGCACTACAAGCCCGACACCGAGGTCGCGTTCGCGTCGGTCGAGTACATCATGCGCGACGTGTCGTGGGGCTGGCTGATCCGCTACCTGCACTCCACGGGCGCCTCGTTCTTCTTCATCGTCGTGTACTTGCACATGTTCCGCGCGATGCTGTACGGCTCGCACCGCAAGCCGCGCGAGCTGCTGTGGATCATCGGCGTGATCATTTTCGTGGCGCTCATGGCCGAGGCATTCATGGGTTACCTGCTGCCGTGGGGCAACATGTCCTACTGGGGCGCGCAGGTGATCATTTCTCTGTTTGAGGCCATTCCGTTTATCGGCCCGGGCCTGTCCGAGTGGATCCGCGGCGACTTCGTGGTGGCGGACGCGACCCTCAACCGGTTCTTCGCCTTCCACGTGATCGCCATCCCGCTGGTGCTGGTGGTGCTGGTGTTCGTGCACATCGTGGCCTTACACAAGGTCGGCTCGAACAACCCGGACGGCATCGAGATCAAGAAGAAGAAGGATGCCAACGGCATCCCGCTCGACGGCATTCCGTTCCATCCGTACTACACGGTCAAGGATATCGCCGGTGTGATCGTGTTCCTGATGGTGTTCTCGGCGGTGGTGTTCTTCGCGCCCGAGCTGGGCGGCTGGTTCCTGGAGCACGACAATTTCGTGCCGGCCAACATCCTGCAGACTCCGCCGGAGATCGTGCCGTTGTGGTACTTCACCCCGTACTACTCGATCCTGCGCGCCAACACGGTCAACTTCCTCTATGTTGATGCCAAGGTCTGGGGCGTGATCTTCATGGCGCTTTCGATCATGGTGTTCTTCTTCCTGCCGTGGTTGGACCGCTCGCCGGCCAAGTCCATCCGCTACCGCGGCTGGATGTACAAGTCCGCGCTCGCGGCCTTTGTGGTGGCGTTTGTGATCCTCGGTTATCTCGGCACCAAGAGCCCGCAGGCCATCAATCTGATCCTGTTCCCGAATGTGTACTGGGCGCAGATTTTCACGATCGTGTACTTCGCCTTCTTCGCGCTGATGCCGTGGTACACCAAGCTCGACAAGACCAAGCCGGTTCCGGAAAGGGTGACAAAATGAAGAAAGTGATCCTCAT
>Ga0209706_10000891_pt1 | contig 17040 bp, 12 predicted proteins | sample PPLLaktember2015_6_FD_187263 | JGI IMG/M metagenome (GOLD analysis project Ga0209706, IMG submission 187263) | Freshwater sediment microbial communities from Prairie Pothole Lake near Jamestown, North Dakota, USA - PPLs Lake P8 Core (1) Depth... | ecosystem: Environmental > Aquatic > Freshwater...
GCCGCCGGGGACGCCGACGTTCCCTGTGATGGCCGCGAGGACGCAGCCGGCCCGGACGGCCTGTTCGCCGTAGGCGCGGCGCTGCATGCCGTAGCCCTGGTAGAGAACGCCGGGCTTCGTCGTCGCGTACTCGCGGGCGATGCGGGCGATCGTCTCGCGCGGGACGCCGCAGATCGCTTCGGCCCACTCGGGGGTCTTGGGGACGCCGTCGCGCGCGCCGAGCAGGTAGTCTTTGTAGCTTTCGGCGCCCTCGGCCCCCGCGGGCATCTGGGTCTCGTCGAACCCGACGCAGTGCGTGCGCACGAAGGCGGCGTCGGTGAGGTCCTCCCGGACCATGACGTAGGCCATGGCCGTCATCATGGCCGCGTCCGTTCCGGGCCGGATGGGGATCCACTCATCGGCGAGGGAGACCGCGCTGAGGGTCATGCGCGGGTCGACGCAGACGACGCGGGCGCCCTTTTCCCGGGCCTTCTGGACGAACCACTCGCTGTTCGTCCCGTCGCGCATCTCGGCCGGGTTCCAGCTCCACATGAGGATGTACTTGGCGTTGAGCCAGTCCTGGCGCTGGTTGCCGGTGACGCTCGTGCCGTAGACGGTCGGCGTGGCCGCGGAAATGGCCGCCCAGGAATAGCTGTTGTAGAAGCCGAGAGAGCCGCCGTAGAGGTTCATCAGGCGCTGGGCGGTCTGGCGGCCGTTGATCTGGTTGTAGCTGCCCGTGCCGTAAGGAACGTAGAAGGCCTGGTTGCCGTGGGTCGCTTTGATGCGCCCGAACTCGGCGGCGATGCGGTCGAGGGCCTCGTCCCAGCCGATGCGCTCGAACTTGCCCTCGCCCCTCTTCCCTGTCCGCTTCATCGGGAACTGAAGGCGGTCGGGGTGATACTGGCGCTTGCGATAGGCCCGGCCGCGGATGCAGGCCCGGAGCTGGGGGTCGGCGACGGTGTCGCCCGGACGGTCGTCCGTCTCGATGCGGACGATGCGGCCGTCGCGGACGAAGACCTTGAGCAGGCAGCGCCCGCCGCAGTTGTGGGCGGGGCAGCCGGTCCGGATCATGCGCTCCTCGGACGGCGCCTGCTCGACCAGGGCGTGGCGCGGGTCGCGGCGCCGGAACCCCGCGGCCAGCCCCTTCGACGAGGCGGCCGCCGAGCCGACGAGCGCGCCCCAGCGGAGGAAGCCGCGCCGGCTCATCGCCGCCGTCTCGATCTTCTTCTTGAAGGCAGGCGGTTTCATGGACGGCCTATAAAGAAAATGGGGACGTTTCTATTTTTTTGAAATGCCCATTTTTCGAAAATAGAAGCGTCCCCATTTTTAGCTTGACCCAGACGGCGGCGGCCAGGGCTTCGAGGAGGATGGCCTGCATCGGACGGCTCAAGGCCAGGAGATCCGTGCCGGGCACGAGGAGGTCGAAGAACTTGAAGGAAGCGGCCACGACGCCGGTCAGGAAGACCGCGCTCGCGCGGGGCGAACGTGCCAGGGCCCGGCCCATAATGAGAACGGCGAACGGGACCATGACCAGTCCGGGCAAGCCCGGCACCCGGGCCAGGTGGAGAAGGTGCCCGAGGGTCGCCTCGCCCAGGCCCCAGACCGCCCCCCAGAAGAGGGCGGCGGAAAGACAGGACGGAGAGCGGGTCATCCCACCTGTGTCGTCAGGAAGATCTGCAGGCTCATCTGCTTGATCTGGTCCTGGACCTCCTCGATCTCGTCCATGTGGGCGTCCTCGTCCTTGAGGATGGACTCGAGGATCTCCCGGGTGGCGAAGTCCTTGAGGCTCCCGGCCAGGACGATGGCCTCGTTGTATTCCTTGATCGCGGCGTCCTCGATGGAGCGATCGTTCACAAACATCTTCGGGATATCGGCGCCGATGAGGAGCTTCCTGAGATCGCTGACGATGGGCAGGCCTTCGAGGAACAGGATGCGGCCGATGAGCTTCTCGGCGTGCTTCATCTCGTTGATGGCCCGCTTCTCGATGGCCTTGTGGAGCTTCTCGTAGCCCCAATTGGCGCACATTTCGGAATGGACCATGTACTGGTTGATGGCCGTCAGCTCTTCGGCGAGCAGGGCATTGAGAGCCTTGATGAGTTTCGGATCCCCTTTCATGATGTCCTCCTCCGTCGGTAATTTCAAACAGGATCGTTTGAGAACTCATTCTATCCGGTTCGGCGGCCCAAGGCAAGGGGCCGGCGGACACGCGGCGGCCGGTTGAGCGCGGGCCCTGTTCTGGGCTAGAATAGGCCGACATCGAAGGAGGGCACCATGAGACGCTCGATCATCCTGACCGCGGTCCTCGTCGCGACGCTCGTTCTCGCCGGCTGCGCGCCGGGGCCCAACAGTGCAGAGAAGACGGCCGACGCGGATGGCGATACGGCGGGCTTCCTGATGGGGCTCTGGCACGGCTTCATTTCCCCGGTCACGTTCGTCATTTCGGTCTTCAGCAGGAACGTCAGGCTCTACGAGATCCACAACAACGGTACCTGGTACAACTTCGGCTTCGTCCTCGGCGCCGGCCTCTTCCTGAGCGGCGGCATCCTGGGCCGAAAGAAAAAGAGGTCTTGACGTTCATCGCCGCCGTCGTCTTCGTCGCGGCCTTCGTGCGCTCCGCCCTGGGCTTCGGCGACGCGGTCGTGGCCATGCCCCTGCTGGCCATGGCGGTCGGGCTCCGCACGGCGACGCCTCTCGTCGCCTTCATGGGGCCGACGATCTCGCTCCTGATCCTGGCCCGCGACTGGCGCAAGGTCGAGTTCAAGGCGGCCGGCCGCCTCATCGTGGCCACCCTGCTGGGCATCCCCGTCGGCGTTTTCGGCCTGGCCCGGCTGCCGGAAGCCCCGCTCAAGGTCGTCCTGGGGCTCGTCATCCTGCTCTACGGCTTGTTCGGGCTCGTCAAGCCGGGGGCGAGACTGGCGCGCGAGAAGCCGGCGTTCCCCTGGCTCGTCGGCTGGTCGGCCGGAGTGCTCGGCGGCGCCTACAACACGAACGGGCCGCCCATCGTCGCCTACGGCATGCTCAAAGGGTGGCCGCCGGAGTCGTTCCGCGCGACGCTCCAGGGTTACTTCCTTCCGACGGGCCTGGCCATCCTCGCCGGGCACGGGCTGGCCGGGCTGTGGACGGGAACGGTCCTCAGGTCCTACCTCTATTCCCTCCCGGCCATCGGGCTGGGGGTCGTCCTCGGCGGACTCTTGCACAAGAAGTTGAGGCACGCCCTTTTCGCGAAGCTTGTGTACGCCTCGCTCGCCGTGATGGGCGCCGTCATGCTCCTCCGCGAGCTTGTATAAGAAGGGGTCAAACCTATACGTTTTTAATTTTCCCGCAGAAAACTAAAAACGTATAGGTTTGACCCCCTCTTTCTTTATTCCAAGATGATCGTCTTCGCGGGGCCGTAATAGATGCCATTGAACAGGAGCTTGAAGGTCCCGTGGGGCTGGCCCCTGAACGCGATCTCCGGCCCGTAGAGAAAGACCTTGCCCTTCCCCACCGCCGCCTCGGCGACCTGGACGCTCCTTCGCAGATACGACTCGCCCCAGGCCCAGCCGCTCCTCAAGAGCTTCCCGTCGTCGAACCAGACGACGGGCCTGACGCCTTTGAGCTCGGCGTCCGGCGGGAGCGTCCAGGCAGGCGTGTTGTCATAGAAAACATCGATCGTCTCGGCCAGGCCCTGCGCCAGCGGATGAGCCGGATCGACCTTGGCCCGCATGATCGATCCGGGAACGTAGAACTTCTCGGACCGCAGAGGCGTCTCGGTCCCGTCCTGGGCCATCTCGACCAGGGCGTTGGCCAGCGGCAGGCCGAAGTGCTCGGCCAGGACGGCCGCCGAGTCCAAGGCCAGGATCGTCCCGCCCGCTTCGGCGAACTGCTTGAGGAGGGGGATCGTCTTCTCGGCCGTGATCCGCCCGAGCCTGTTCTTGAATTCCTCGGGGACGTTGGCCGGAGGCGTCTGCTGGAAGCCCCTCATGCCCGCCGCCTCCTGGCCCGCGACTTGGACGCGCGGAATGGAGCCGCCGACGAATATGAGGACGTCGAACTTTTCGGCGAGGCCCCCGGCGTCGAGCGCCGGCGCAAAGACGAGCTCATAAGGGAATTCGAACTGCTCGAGGAGCCAGCGGATCCAGCCCGAGGCCATCGACCCGCCGTAGGTGTCCCACAGGCCGACCCGAAGGGGCCGGAGCACGAAGGCCTCGCCTTTCGGCGCGCCCGGGGCGCCGTCGACGTTCAGGCCCAGGTCCTTCGCGGCTTTCTGCAGGATGGCCGCCGCCCCGGGGGAGGCAGGGACCCAGATCGCACCGGCCGGATGCGCTTTTCCTGCCGCCTCGAAACCCGACTTCAGCCAATAGGCCTTCTCTCCGGCCTTGAGCAGCCTGTTGACGGCGGCGAACGTGTCGTTGACGCGGTGATCGAGGAAGTAGCCGGCCGCTCCCGGCCCGGCCTCGAACCGCCCCGCCGGCGGCTTGGTCACACCGGGCACCTTCTCGAATGGGCCGCTGAAGCCGTCGAGGATCCTGTCGAACGCGACGCCCATCTGGTACGCCAGCGTCCATCCGGCGGCGTCGTAGGGAGGATTGGGGGGCCCCCCGGGATAGGGAAAATCGTTCGGATGGTCCTGGGGCTCGAACATGGTCATCACGTGCGGCCGGAACGCCTGGGCCGCCCTGACGACGAAAGAGCCCATCGGATAGCTCTTGCCGGCCGCGTCAAAGCCGGCCGTGGCCCTCTCGACAGCGATACCGCTTTCGATGAGGGCGTTGACGAATTTCGTCGCGGTCGGGAAATCGGCCTGGTCAGAGGGGATGATGTAGCCGCGCGGATCACGGTCGGCTTTGTCGAAGATGGCGTCGTAGTACTTCTTGTCCACCCCTCCCCTGCCGAATCCGCCCCGGCCGCCCGGGCCCGCGCCCTGGGCCGGCGCACCCTCGGCCTTACGGTCCTTCTCGACGGCCGCCTTGATCTCGGCGATCGTGCCCGGCACGATGGTCCACGAGTCCTTGCTCCCCTGCTCGATCGCGTGCTTGCCCATGAGGAAGCGCCGGAAGAGGAAATCCTCGCGGTGCTTGGAGGCCACGTCGAGGATGGCCATGTCGGCGGTGATGGCGTACTCGATCGACTGACGGAAATGCCACTTCTGCGGCGCGACCGGATAGGGATAATCCTGCTTCGGCAGGAGGCGGTCGGGAATGAAGGGGATGTCGACCGGCGTCGGGTTGCCGATGGCCTCGGTCAGGATGCCGATGATATTGTGGAAATAGCCGGCGCTCCGGAGGCCGCCGTTCCACCATGTCGAGTAGCCGGCGCCCGAGCGCATGGTCGCGCCGGGCTTGCCCTCGGTGACGAACCGGTTGTGCATGGACGCCGAGACGAGGTCGAGCCCGACCGGGATGAGCGGATCGAAGACGTAGTTGAACGGATCGCGGAAGGGCGGCGCGAAGAGCACCGTCCCGGCCGGCCCGGTCTGGTGGTGATTATAGAGGATCTGGGGGTGCCACTCGATGTAGAGCTGCCGGCTGATGGCCTTGGTCTCCGTCTGGGTGTTCATGTAGAAGTCGCGGTTGTTGTCGTGGCCGATGTACTTCTGATAGAGGACGGGCACGCCGTTCATCGACCGCTTCGCCGGCTCCTTCTCGCGCATATACCAGTCGGCGACGAGGTCGAGCCCGTCGGGATTGGCGGGCACGGCGAGGAGGATGACGTCGTCGAGGATGCGCAGGGTCTCGGCGTCCGTCCCGCTCGTCATCCGCCAGGCGAGCTCGATGAGCTGCTGCGAGCCGAGGATCTCGGTCGCGTGGAGCCCGCCGTCGATCCAGACGACGGCCTTGCCCTCGGCGGCCAGCTTGCGAGCGCCCGCGTCGTTCAGGCCCTCGGCCAGGGCCAGCCGCCGGGCGACGTCCTTGTAGCGGGCCAGGCGGGCGTGGTTCGCGGGCGAGGTGATGATGGCCATGACCATCGTCCGGCCCTCGGCCGTCTTGCCGATCTCGACGAGGCTCATGCGCTCGGATTCGGCATCGAGCTTCTTCCAGTAGGCGACGAGCTGCCTGTAGTTGACGAGCTGGTAATCGTCGCCGATGGCGAAGCCGAACTGCTCCTTCGGGCTCGTGACGGCCGCCGCGGCGGGTAACCGCAGGGCCAGCAGCGCGAAGGCGATGGCCAGCCCGGCGAGAACGGTCCGGGGGGCCGGACGCAGGCGGGAATTCTGAGACATGGGCCGTTCCTCCTGGATGGGATCGGAATCTATCACCAGACGCCCGGGATGAGCCGCGACCGAACCGTCTGCGCGTAATCCGTGTACCAGAGCAGGTCCCGCTTCAGCATCCGGTCCTCGAGATAGGTCCGGGCTACGAGGAGCAGGGCCGCGAGGCCCTGGGGAATGAGAGCCCAGTAAGAGCCGAGGAGGAGAGGTGTCATCAGTCCGAACATGAGGCCGCCGAGATATCCGGGGTGGCGACACATCTTATAGGGGCCCCGGCGGCAGACGGTCTGGCCCCGGTCCGATTGGATCCGGACGACGCTCGAAAAGAACGGGTTGACCCTCTTGGCCCAGAGGAACAGGCCCTGGCCGACGAAAAAGACGGCCAGAAAGAGGGCATAGATCTCCGTCTTCGCAGGAGAGCTCCAGCGGAAGCGGCCGGCGTCGAGGCCGGCCACGACGACCGCGGTGAAGTAGAGGGGCGTCGAGAGAAGATAGTAGCCCTTGTCCCACCACTTCATGCCCTTGCCCGGGCGAAGACGCTCGGCGACGAGACCGAGATCATCCTTCATGAGCGAGATGGACAGGAGGACCGAGGCCAGCATGAGTCCAAAAAAGAGCCAGCCCTGCCAATAATCGATGCGTCCGGCGGAGAGGATGAGAAGGCCGGATACGGCGACGATCCCCGCAAAGCCGCGGAACGGGAATCGAACCCTGGCGCTCATCTTCCGAACATTATGGTGCAGGCGGCTGATATATTCAATATCAGTTTTTTATTTTTTCGGACCGGGCAGCGGCGTCCGGGAATTCAATATCCGGCCCCAAGAATCGACTAAAATAATGGTTTTGTTGCACTTTACATGACAGGAGGTCCGTTCCATGTCCTTCCAGCGCATCCTTCGCCCCGTCATCGTCCTGACAGTTGTCGCGCTCCTTCTCCCTGCCGCCGGGTTCGGGCAAACCCCCGTTCGGACGCACGACGTGTCCTTCCAATTCGGCGTCCTGTCTATCGATCAGCTCCTCGACATTTTCGGGGACGTCCTTTTGGTCGTCATCACCTTGGGCAACTTCTCCAAGGACAACGCGAAGTACAGCGGCGTGCCCTTCCTGACCTACCACTATTCGGCCAACTCCCGTTTCGGCTTCGGCGGCGCGATCGGCGGCTACTCCTCTTGGGGCGACCTCGTCGATCGGAGCTCCGATCTCCTGGTCGGCGACTTCAAGGAGACCAACACCATCGCCGCCGCCGAGCTCGATTACCATTGGATCATGCGGCGCGGTCTGCAGGTCTATTCGGGGGCGGGCTTCGGCGTCAGGATCCGCAAAGGCCGTTATACCGATGAGAGCGGCACGGAAAGATTCAGCAAGGCCCTGCCGACCTTCCACCTCAACGCGATCGGGGTCAGGTTCGGTCAGAAGATCGGCTTCTTCGCCGAATTCGGGTATGGCTACAAGGGCATGCTCTCGGCCGGGATCAACGCCCAGTTCTAGGGAGCTTCGCGCGGAGAGGACGGAGTGGCGACATGAAGAGAACGCTCATCATCGGCCTGGCGCTGATCGTCGCGGCGGGAGCGGGCACGGCGGCCGTTGCCGGACAGGACGCGCCGGGGGCGGCGGATAGCTGCGTTCAGCCCGTTTCCTGGGACGGGTGGCTCGCCGCCAAGGTCAAGGCCGAAGAGCGCGACGCTGCCGGGAACCTCGTCGCCGCGCTCCAGTACTACCTCGAATACACCCGCCAGGCGCAGGGGCTTAACAGCCCCGCGCGGGTGGCCTGGGGCAAGAACAACTCCGCCTACATGATCATCAAGATGCACCGGCAGGACCCGACCGTCGATCTCACTCCTGCCGGGAAGCTGCTCGAGGAGGGCCTGGCGGTCGTCGGTGTGACGAACGATTGCCGGAAGGTCCTCGAGATGAACCTCCTGCACGTCAAGAGCTGTCTCGGCCGGACATAGCGGCCGGTCCTTTTCTGCCCTGATCCCGTTCGCTACGGCCGCGGTGCAGGTCCCCCTTCCCTCGCTTGTCCCCTGGCGCCGACCGGCGTAGGATAGCGGCAAGGGAGGTTCCCATCGTGGATACGAAGGAGGGCGGACAATGAGATGCAAGGTGTGCGGCAAGGACTATCCCTCGCTCTATCACTTCAAGACGGCCGATATCTGTCTGGGTTGCTATGAAGGGATGCCGGAGGAGGGGCGGGCGAAGGCCGCCCGGCCGCCCCGGATCTTCCAGATGACGACGACGGCCTTCACCCTCGACGGCTACCGCATCGTCAAATCGTTCGGCATCGTCCGCGGCATCAGCGTGCGGTCGCGCTCCGTCTTCGGGACGATCGGGGCGTCGCTTCAGACGATCGCGGGCGGCAACATTACGCTGTTCTCCGAGCTCTGCGAGCAGACGCGGGCCGAGGCTTTCGAGATGATGGTCAACCACGCCGTCGAGCGCGGGGCCAACGCCGTGATCGGGGTGCGCTACGACGCGACGGAGGTCATCCAGGGCGCGACCGAGGTGCTGTGCTACGGCACGGCCGTCTTCGTCGAACAGGAAGGGGTCAAACCTATACCTTTTTAATTTTTCGATGGCCAGATTCGTCGAAAAATTAAAAAGGTATAGGTTTGACCCCCTCTTTATATCTTGATGATGATCTTCTTTTTGTACAGCCAGTAACACATATACCAGAGCATCGCCCAGGCGGCGAGGCTGGTGAAGATCTCGGCCGGCAGCTCCCCGATCCAGCCGGCGAAAGCCATGGTGAACGGCCAGACGAGCTTCCGGATCCAGACCGTCCCGCCGCTTTCCGTGAAGAGGTAGATGAAGAGCGAGTTCATGCCGACGATGTTGAGGAAGACGGCCCACTTGTTCCATTTGCGGACGTCGATGAGCCAGTAGCTGAAGGCGAGCGTGAGCAGGCAGAAGCCGCCGCTGGCGATGACGAACGAGCTCGTTGAGATGCGCTTGATCATCGGCGACACCGCTGTCAGGGCGAACCCGGCGGCGACGCCGGCCGCCCCGAGCCCGGCCAGCCAGGCGATCTTCTTCTTCGGCGCCGCGCTCTGCATGAGCCATTGCCCGGCGAGCACGCCCCAGATCGTGTGGGCCGCCGTCGGGATGGCGTTGAAGGCGACCCAGTGCCCCGCCGAAAGCTCGCCGCCCAGGAGCATGTCGACCCATGAACCGAAATTGTGGTCGGGAACGAAGGACTGGTCGTACCCGGCGACCCAGAACGTCCGGTAGATGATCTCGGTCGCCAGGATGAAGGCAAAGCTCCAGAGGATCTGCGTCCGCGCTTTCCGCCTCATCAGAAAATAAGCGATGGGATAGGTCACCCCGAGCTGGGCCAGGACGTTCTGGAAGCGAAAGGTGATGCGGCCGGGGCCGATGCAGTAGAGGGCCCAGCCGAGGGCGAGGAGGGTCAGGGAGCGGATAATGACATGCTTCGTGATCTCCGCCCGGCTCTCTCCCCTCTCTCCGCGCTTGGCGACCGAGAAGGCCAGGGCCGCGCCGACGATGAACATGAAGAACGGTTGAACGAGGTCCCAGAAGCGCAAGCCGGCCCAGGGGTGATGGTCGAGCTGGGTGCCGATGAAGCCGAGAACGGTCCCGGCGAGCTGCGGGTCCCGGAGGTGCTCGTAGAGAAGCGTGCTCTCTCCGATCAGGAGGAACATCGTCAAGCCGCGGAAGAAGTCGAGCGACAGGAGGCGCTCTTTCATACTACCTCCTGACGTTGCGAACGACCTCGAGGTCGACGTCATAATAGAGCGCGCTCATCGGCCTTCCCGAGATGGGCTCGACGTTGTCGGCCCGGACGAGGGCGTGGTAGGCGCCCTTTTTCAGGCCCGCCGTCGATACCGTGTTGACGAACGTCTGGGCCTTTCCGCTCCCGGCGACCGCCACCTCGAGCCACGGCGGCAACGACTCCGGATCGACGCGCCAGGGAGGCAGGTCCGAGCTCCCCTTGTTCGTGACAGTGACCTTTCCGGTGAGCGTTTCGGGGCGGGCGACCTTCGACCGGAGCGTTACGAGATACGTGTCGGCGACGAGAACGGGCGGGATGGGGAGATCGCTTTTCTTCGACAGACGAAGAAAGGCCACGTCATCCGGCCCGACGGCGACCGACACGCTCCCGGCGTGCGGTCCGGTCGTTTCGTGCGTCCAGAGGTTCCTGACGTAAAGCTCGTCGGAGGCCTGGAGCCCGAGCTCTTCCCAATAGATCTTCTTGTCGGCCCTGTATTTCCCCTGGTACAGGACGAGCACGGCCTGGCTGCCGTCGAACAGGGGCTTCCCGGCCCAGAGACTGACGTTGCCGTCGTTCCATACGACGCGACCTTGCGCCCCGAGCGGATCCTGATCGACGGCGACGGCCTCGAGGTTGGTCAGGATGTCGACGGTCGACCGGCTCATATCCCGAAGGTCGTTCCCGGCCATGAGCGGAGAGGCCATCATGCACCACAGGCTGAAGAGGCTCCGGTTCTGGGCCTCGCTCAGGCCGGGCATGCCGACGATCATCATATCCGGGTCATTCCAGCGGCCCGGGCCGGCGAACCCGGCCAGCTGCTCGTTGGCGAAGGCGATGCGCAGGGCCCTGGCCCAATCGGCCTTTCCGGGACCGCAGATATCGGCCGTCGTCCTCCACATGTGGCCGATCGCGCCGGCCCAGATCCAAGGATAGCCTTCGCCCCACGAGCACAGGCTGTGGACGACCGGGCGCCCCGCCGCGCGCTGGGCCTTCCCGAGGAGAGCGTACGTCTGGACGATGTCCTGACCCTGGCTGTTGCACCAGTCGATCTTGATGTAGTCGGCCCGCCAATCGGCGAAGGCCTTCATGTCCTCGAACTCGGAATCCTTGGTCCCGGGCATGGCCCCGCTGCAGGTCTTCGCCCCGGCGTCTGTGTAGAGGGCGTACTTGAGCCCCTTCCTATGGACATAGTCGCCGAGGCCGCGGAGCCCGGAAGGGTAGCGGTCGAGGTTCGTCGTGAGCTTCCCATCCTCCCCGCGCGAGAAGCAGACGCCCTCGTCCGGGCCGACGTAGGCGTAGCCGGCGTCCTTCATGCCGCTCGCGACGAGCGCGTCGGCGATCTCTTTGATGAGCGTCTCGTTCTGAGGTTCCTCGCCGAACATGTTCCAGGGATACCAGCCCATGGGCGGCGTGAGGGCGAGGCCATCGACCTCGGCGTGGGCGCTCTGCGGCAGGCCCTCCGGCCGGCGCATCTGCGGCCGCGACGCCGCCGCCGTGACGCCCATGAGCAGGACCGCCAAGACGGCCCGGGAGGCGCGGATCCCTTCCGGTGAACGCATCCCAGGGATCTCTTTCATCTGAATTGAGCGCATCATACCACGCGGCGAGGCCGGCCGACAACGGCCCGGACAGCGCTTTGCAGAGGGGCCGCCGATTGCCCGCGGGCGGTGTCTATCGTATAATCGACCCGGTCCATCGACCGGCGGCGGGCCCGGGTGGCGGAATAGGTATACGCACGACACTTAAAATGTCGCGGCCGCAAGGCCTTGTGGGTTCGAGTCCCACCCTGGGCATTCAGACCCCCGGCCGCCCCGAATTCGCCTTTTCCGAAGGCCTCGGGTCCTGTTACAATGGTGCCCGCGGATCCCAGCATGTCGAAGCGCGGTTCTCTATCCAAACGCCCCGGACCCGTCATCCCCCGCGAGGTCCGCAAGATCACCGAGGTCCGCTCCGAGTACGCGAGCGCCCGTCTCATCCTGGCCAACCTCGACCACCGGGCCGCTTCCAGGAAATGGGCCCGGTCTCCGGGGTACATCCCGGCCGAGATCGACTATACGGCCGCCGACGGCTCGGCCCGGACGATCTCCGTCCGGGACTACGACGTCCGGTCCCTCGACCGCGTTCCTCCCCCCAAGGCCATCGAGCACCTGAACCTCATCCACCTGGCCCGCCAGGAGAACGCCGCGGCGGCCCGCGAGCTGGCCCGCCGGACGGCGGAGATCCACGACCCCATCCGGACCCGCTTCGCCGGAGCCGCCCTGGCCGAGAACGATCACGTCATCCCTTACACGACGCCTGTCTCGCACCCCGAGGCCCAGGTCAGCCAAAAGGGCGCCACCCTCATCGACCTGACGCGGCAGGGCATCGCCACGTCCGACTTCACTATCCTGGGATCGACCTGCTACGCCCTTCCGCCCTCCGAGCGCGAGGAGCATCTCGGGGAGGCCATCCGGGACCTCGAGATCCTGAGCGGCCGGAGATTCGAGAATCCCCGCAATCCCCTCCTCCTGGCCATGCGCTCGGCCATGCCGTTCTACATCCCGGGCTTCATGCCGACCTACCTCAACGTCGGCGTGACCTCGTCGCTTCTCCCCGGGCTCGTCCGCCGGTACGGCGAAGCGGGAGCGGCCCGGATCCTCCTCAACAACCGCAAGACGCTCCTCGAAGCTCTGGACCCGGACGTCTTCCGCCAGGTCGAAAAGGAGCTTCGCCCGGGCCTCGACGTCGCCCGGAACCTCGCCCTCGCCCGCCGGATCGGCGGCCTCGTCGAGACCCGTTCGCAGGAGCTTCTGGAGGACGCCCACGCCCAGGCCCGTTTTTTCCTGTCCAGGATATACTCCTATTACGAGGGCCAGCTCGACGTGCTCCGCAATTTCATGGCCCAGGAGGTCAGGTTCCCGGCCGTCATCGTCCAGCGCATGGTTTGCAGCGCCATCGACGACCGCTCCTATGCGGGCGTCCTCTACAGCCGCCACCCCCGCCTGGGCAGCGGCGTCTTCCTCCAGTTCGCCCGGGCCGTCTTCGGCGAGGACCTGATGACGGGCCGCATGCAGCCCGAAGAGCGCCATTTCACGAGCCGCGAGGAGGCACGGCGCGACTTCCCCGCTGTCTATCACGTCTGGGACCGTCTCTCCCAGCTCGAGACGATCTTCTCCGGTCCGGTCATGGTCGAGTTCACGGGGGTCCACGGGACGTTCACGACCCTCCAGGTCAACGCGGCGGAGCTGACCGGGACGGGCATGCTCACGGCCGTGATGGACCTCCACCGGACGGGCCGCATCCCGGCCGAACGCGTTCGCCAGCTCGTCAAGCCTTACCACGTGCGCCAGGTCGAATCCGACGCCATCGACCCCAAGTCGCTCCATGCCCTGACCCCTTTCTGCCGGGGCCTGTCGGTCCTTCCCCGGTCGGCGGTGACCGGACGGGTCTATTTTTCGCCGGCCGCCGCTAAGAGCGCCCGGGACGCGAAGCCCGGCGACAACGTGGTCCTGGTCAAGGAGCGGTTCACGCCCACCGACGTGATCGATATGCAGAGCGCCGGCGGCATCTGCAGTCTGAGCCCGGCGGCCATCCACGTCGTCACGTCCGCCCAGAACCTGGGCATCCCGGTCCTCCTCAACCTCGAGGAGGCCGGCGTGCGGCTGGACCCGGAGGGGCGGACCCTGGTCAACCGCGACGGTCTCGCGATCAAGGAGGGAGACTGGGTCTCGATCTCGAGCCGGCTCAGGACGCTCTACGTCGGCAAGGCGATGTTCGCCCCCGCCCGCCTGCTCAGGTTCATGGCCGGGGAAGCCGTTCCGATCACGCCCGCCGAAAGGCCCAGGTTCGAGGCCCTGGCCGCGAGCTACCGGGAATTCCGGGCCATCCTCGAGGGGGTCGACGCCAGCCGCTTCGAGAGCCTCCAAGACCTCGGCCACGCGATCCAGTACGGCCGACTGCAGGACGACCCCCGAAAGGAGAAGTTCGTCAACCGCGCCTTCGACGCCAACCGCGGCCTGATGGCGGAGCGCCTCCTCGACGTGACCCTCGGAGGCCACTACACCAATCTGGCGGCTTACCGGCTGCTTACCCTCGACCGCCGGGTCGGGCTCCTCAGAAGCGTGCTGACGGTTTGCCGTGAGAGGGGCCTCACGGGCTACCAGGCCGGCGCATTCGTGGTCGGGAGTTTCGTCGAGGCGGACGCCGAAGCCCCCTATTGGTGGAGCTTCGTACCGTGGGAGATCGCCGCGCTCCTCAACGAGTGGCTCCTCCACCAGAAGTACCTAAGCGTCCTCGACGCCGTCGGAGAACAGAGGGTCAACCGGGCCCGGTCCGTGATCCTGGCCCAGGGTCTGTCGGCTGTCCAGATCCACCGGGGATGGGCGGTCGAATTCAAGGGCCTGAGGTCGAGCGGCATCGACCTCGAGGAGGTCCGGCGTCACGTCGGCGCCGGGTTCGATTCCCAGACGGCGGAGCTTCTCGAGATCCTGGCGTGGGCGGACCCGCGCCCGGGCCGCGGTTAACGGACCCGGCCGTCGTTCCAGACGATGTCGCCGCGCTCGACGCTCCAATCGCTGCCGAACCAGCCGATGGCGCGGATCCCGGCGGTCCCTGAGCGCAGGGTCTCGGCCGAGTGAAGCAGGAGGTCGGGGAACCCGGCGCCGCTGATGAAGTACTGGCCGGGCGACGCGGCCGTCCAGCCCGCTTTGCCGGTCCAGGCGACGACGCCCACCGAAGCGATGTCGCTCCCGGGGCGCGGCCTGACGAAATAGGCGGCGTAGTCGGCGCCGCTGTACCGCTTGTCCCCTGCCCGGGCCCAGCCGTTCCGGACCTCGACCGGCGAGCCTGACAAGAGCTTGGCCCAGGCGGCGTTCGTGTCGGCGTTCCCGTAGAGGATGACGCTCCGGTCCTTGTGCTTGGCGGGATCGAAGGCCGTGTCGGGGAGGATCTCGATCCCCGCATTGCCGCGGACCCAAAAGGTCTCCGCGTCGAACCTCGCCTTCCCGAATGACCAGGCGTCCTCCGCGGCATCGCCGCGCGTGCCGTAAACGAAGATGAAGCCGTGACGGAAAGCGTCCTTGAAACCTCCGGCGCGGTGAGGGCCCTTCTGAAACGGCCCCGCCGGACCGGCAGCGACCGTCCATCCTTTGTCGCCGCGCTCGAGATAGATGCGTCCGGTCTCAGGCACACCGAGAGCCTCGACTTTGCACCCGTCGAGCTCGACATTTATGGCTTCCCCCGCTCTTCTGGGGGCGGCTGCCGCGGCCGCTCCGCCCGCGTCCCCGCCGGCCTCGGCCTTGGCCGCGAGCGGCAGAACATCGATCGCCAGCCGCTCGACGTTCTCCGTCGTCCCCTTGAACGCCTTCCCCGCCTCATCCCTCTCGATCGCGACCTTGCTGTATTCGAGCGGCCGCTGCTGGGACAGGATCTCGACCCAGCGCGAGCGCGACGAGATCCCCGGATTGGCCGTAACAAATTCGACCCGCCTGACATCAGCGTCCTCCGGCCGCACCCTCTCCTTCAGGAACTGAAAGAGCGGCGGCCAATCCACGCACTCGTTCCCCCACCAGTGACCCGCGCCCGGCCGCTCATAGTATGCGAAATCAGGATGGAACCTGCCCAGGAGCTCGCGCATGAATCTCGCCTGCGTCACGGGGACGTTGTCGTCCTGGTCGCCGTGAAGGATGTAAACGCCGTAGTTGAGGAAATTCCGGGCCAGGGCGACCGTCTCGCCGGGGTTATTGGCCCTGAGCAGCATCGCCTCGACCGGCGACGGATCTTTAAAAGCGGCGCCTCCACCGTATGAGGTGAAGCTGTGCCATCCCGCGCTCGGGGCGATGGCCGCCCAGGGCCCGGGGACGGTCGCGCCGACCTGCCAGGTGCCGTGGCCGCCCATGGAATGCCCCGTGAGATAGGTCCGGGCCGGGTCCGTCCCGAAGAGCCGCGTCGCTTCACCCAGGACCTCGAGCGCGTCGAGCCGCCCCCAGTCCTCCCAATCGAAGCCGTAGGGGCGCCGGTTCGTCGCCGCGGCGATCGTGGCCCAATCCTTGGGCTTGTAGGCCCGGGCCTGGCCGATCCCCTCGACGCCGGCCCCATGAAGGGTCAGCACCAGCCCGGGCTTGGCGCCGGGCGTCTGAAAGGAGAGTGCCGGATCGGCCTTCGCCATGGGCACGACGCCGAAGTACTGGACGCTCCGGTCGATCCGGCTCACGAACGTCCGCGAGTGATGCGAGGAGGCCGCCACGGCCTTGAGTTCGAGCGGAAAGGCCGGAGTTACGACCGTCCGCCGTCCGGCTCTCGCTCTGGCCCTGATCTCGACCTTGACCGGGCCTTCGGCGGCGGGCGCGTCGATCGGGAGCGGCACGGCCAGCTTCTGGGTCATGAGCGGCGCCACGGAAGCGCCCACCGTGGCCCGTTTCTCCTGTCCCCCGGCGCGGAGGAGGATCTCGATCCCCTCCAGCCTCTCCCCCGTCGCGTTGACCAGGCGCAGCCCCGCCCAGACCGGTCCGCCCTCTCCGGCGACGAGGTCCGGAAGCGTCATGTCCTTGTCGGTGAAGAACACCTCGGCCGGGGGCTCGTAGAGCCGTCCCTTGAACCGGCCTCGCTCGCCCCGGAACAGGAGCTCGTTGCGGCCCTTCGCCAGCCGCACCGGGTGGCGGAGATAGTCCGCGCCGTATTTTTCTCCGCCCCTCGGCTCCCCGTTGATCCAGGCGACATAGAACCCCGTCGCGTCGAGGATCATCGTCCTCGGCCTCGCCGATTCGACGGTAATATAAAGGTAGCCGCCGGCGAGGGCGCGGTTCTCGATCCAGCCCTTGTCGTCGGCTCCGACGGCGGCCCAGGCCAGGTCCTCGCCCTTGGCGTTCTTGCCGACGGCGACCCCTTCACGCGGCGCGGTCATCGTGCCCGAGGCCATCTGCCAGGCAAGGAGGTCCGCGGGAACGGCGAGCCGTCCGTACTGCCCGATGAGCCCGACGGCCAGGCCCTTTGTCAACGCGATCTCTTTGGCCTCGGCCGGGAGCGCAAGGGCGGGGACTGGAGCGGTCTGCGGGGCCGGACTCTTATCGGCGGCCACGAAAATGGCCGGAACAAGGACAAGGCAGATGAGGAAGAGGACGGCCAATGCGATTCGGCGTTTCATGAGGATTCTACCGGTACCGCG
>Ga0209706_10000892_pt1 | contig 17040 bp, 18 predicted proteins | sample PPLLaktember2015_6_FD_187263 | JGI IMG/M metagenome (GOLD analysis project Ga0209706, IMG submission 187263) | Freshwater sediment microbial communities from Prairie Pothole Lake near Jamestown, North Dakota, USA - PPLs Lake P8 Core (1) Depth... | ecosystem: Environmental > Aquatic > Freshwater...
GCTCGCTCACCGTGCCGCCCCCTTCATTCCGGAGGCGCCCCGCGGCGATGCTCTTCACAGCAGTAGTAGTGCTCGTCTTTCGCAAGCGCTTCCTGCCGTGGCAGGTGCAGGCCGCAGGTCGCGCAGCTGACCATCGCCTGTGCCTGCCGCGCTGGCACGCCCGGCGCGCGCGTGTCCCGCAAGCGCTGAAGCTTCACCCAGCGCCACGCCAGATAGGCAGCGAGACCGAGCAGTACAAAGAAGAAGAGCCGACCCATCACCCCCTCTGCAACAGGACCTCGAGCACGAAGCGGCTGCCGATATAGGCCAGCATCAGCATCGCAAACCCGGTCAGCGTCCAGCGCAAGGCGGTCCTGCCGCGCCAGCCGAAAATCAGGCGGCCGGCAAGGAGTCCGGCGAACACGACCCAGGCAGCGAACGTGAAGACGGTCTTGTGATCGAAGCGCAGCGCCCGCCCGAAAACCGCCTCCGAGAAGAACACGCCGCTCACGAGCGTCGCGGTCAGCAGAAGGAATCCGGCGACGATCAGGCGAAACAGCACGGTCTCCATCGCAAGCAGCGGCGGCAGGCGATCGAGAAACTGGGCGAGTCGTCCGTGATCGGCAACGGCCTCGCCGTGCAGTCGCCGGTCCATCGATGCCATCAGCAGCGCGTGCATCGCGGCAATCGTCAGCAGGCTATAGGCGAGAATCGCGAGCAGCAGGTGCACGCGGAACAACGGCGAGTCGGTCGCCTGACCGAGGATGGCGCCGGGATAGATCAGCGGCAGCACGGTCATCAGCGCGGCCAGCGGCAGCACCAGCAGGAACAGTCCACGCGACGCCGAGAAGAAGCTCTCGATCCAGACGATCAGCGCGGTCAGCCAGAGCGTGGCCGACAACGCATGCGCGAAACCGAATCGGAGATTGCCGTCTTCCTGGATGCCGTGGGCCAGCAGCACTCCGTGCAGCGCGAGCGCAAGCGCGAGGACTGCGCTGTGCCAGACCGGCGCACGTGCCGCAGTTGAACGCAGCGCGGTCCACTCTCGCCAGGCTACCAACAGATAGAGCGCGGCGACGGCGCCGTACAATACGACCCATTCGGAGCGCAGCTGCATGAATGTTTATACCATGCAGCAGCACGCCTTCACTCCCGCCTCGCTCATGCTGGATCAACTCACAACCCGGCTTGCACGCGTCGTCAAAACGATGCGCGGTCAGGCGCGCCTGACCGAAGAAAACATGCAGGAAATGCTGCGCGAAGTTCGCGTGGCGCTGCTCGAGGCGGACGTCGCGTTGCCCGTCGTGCGCGATTTCATCGCCCGGATTCGCGACAAGGCGCTCGGCGAGGAAGTCGTCGGCAGCCTGACTCCGGGCCAGGCGCTGGTCGGAGTTGTGCAGCGCGAGCTGACGTTGCTGATGGGAGGCGACCTGTCCGACAAGGACCGCGACCTCAACCTGGCGACCCAACCGCCAGCCGTCATCCTGTTGGCAGGCCTTCAGGGTGCCGGCAAGACGACGTCGGCCGGCAAGCTTGCGCGGTGGCTGCGGGAAGAGCGGAAGAAGAAGGTGCTTGCGGTGTCGACCGACGTCTACCGACCGGCAGCGATCGAGCAGTTGAAGACCGTCGCGGCCCAGTCCGGGGCAGAGTTCTTTCCTTCCTCCGCAGGCGACCGGCCCCTCGACATCGCGGCGCGCGCGCTCGACCATGCGAAGCGGCATTTCTTCGACGTACTGATCGTCGACACTGCAGGCAGGCTGGCGATCGACGAGGCGATGATGGAAGAGGTCGCAGCGCTCGAGACCCGGCTCGTTCCGGTCGAGACGCTGTTCGTCGTCGACGCGATGCTGGGACAGGACGCGGTGAACACCGCGAAGGCCTTTGCCGAACGCCTGCCGCTGACCGGCGTGATCCTGACCAAGCTTGACGGCGATTCGCGCGGCGGCGCCGCGCTGTCGGTCCGGCAAGTCACGGGCAAGCCGATCAAGTTCGTCGGGACCGGGGAAAAGCTCGGCGGGCTCGAACGCTTCAGCCCCGAGAGCATGGCTGGGCGCATCCTCGGCATGGGCGACATCGTTGCGCTGGTCGAGGACGTCAGGAAGGCGGTCGATGTCGAGAGTGCGCAGAAGCTCGCGCAGCGGATGCAATCGGGCGACCGATTCGACCTCAACGACTTCAGGGAACAGGTCGGACAGATGCGGAAGATGGGCGGGCTGTCCGGAATGCTGGACAAGCTGCCCGCCCAGTTTGCGCAGGCCGCCTCTCAGGTCAGTGCGGCCGACAGTGAGAAGCAGATCCGCCGCCTCGAAGGCATCATCAGCTCGATGACGCCGGCCGAGCGTGCCAAGCCGGACCTCATCAAGGCCTCGCGCAAGAGACGGATCGCGACCGGCGCCGGCGTGCCGGTACAGGAAGTCAATCGCATGCTGAAGCAATTCGAGCAGATGCAGGCGATGATGAAACAGATGAAGAAGGGCGGGCTGGCGAAGATGATGCGCGGGCTCGGTGCACTCAAGGGCGGACTCCCCGGGATGCCGGGAATGCCAAAACGCTAGCCGATACGCCGGCCCGGTTCAGCCGGCGGGTCGGCGGGTTTCGTCTCGTAGCTCCAGCGGTTCTTCCACGCAGCGAGAACCGAGTTCGGATACTCGGGCCGGCCTCGGCTCCCGTTATAGCGGCCGAGCGCCATGAAGAGATCGCCCTTCTCGATGTCCAGGTAGTGGCGCAGGATCACGGTGCCGTAGCGCAGGTTGGTCCGCATGTCGAACAGGTGGCGCGGTTCTCCATCGCCGATCAGCCGGGTCCAGAACGGCATCACCTGCATTAGCCCGCGAGCGCCGGCGATCGAAATCGCGTACTTGCGGAAGTTGCTTTCAACCTGGATCAATCCGAGGACGAGCTGGCGGTCGAGCCCCGCTCGCGCCGACTCGTAGTCGACGGTCTTCAGGAACTCCACGCGCGCATCGTAGTCGGTGATGCGCGTACTCAGGCGCTCCGACATCTCGCCTGCCCAGGCGAGAAACGCGAGTCGTTCGTCAATCTGCTCGAAGCGCCGCACCGGCGGACGGCTATCGGCGATCTGGGCCGCAAGCGCCCCGCGCACCGCGTCGGCCAGCGGCTCGTACTGCTGCGCACCGGCGCGGACTGCGCGCGGCAGCACGAGCGCGGCGCTGCAGATCAGCAGTCGCCGGCGCGTGGCAGCAGCAGGGATCACGCTCAGTCGCGAGCGATCTGCGCCCGCACAAATTGATAGGCGTCAGTGAGCGCGACCGGGGTCGTCTGCAGCTCGCGCCGGTTGACGTATTCGATCTTGCCCTCTTTCAGGCCGCGCTCTCCGATCGTGATCCGATGCGGGATTCCGATCAGCTCCATCTCGGCGAACATGACACCCGGCCGCTCGTCGCGATCGTCGAGCAAAACATCGACGCCCGCGGCCTGCAGCTCCGCATACAGCTGATCAGCCACCTGCCGCACCTGCTCCGATTTGCCGTAGCCGACCGGCGTGAGCACTACGGTGAACGGCGCGATCGCATCCGGCCAGCGGATTCCCTTGTCGTCGTGATTCTGCTCGATCGCGGCGCCGAGCAGCCGCGTGACGCCAATCCCGTAACACCCCATCTGCATGCGCTGCGGGCGGCCGGTCTCGTCGGTGTAATCGAGTTTCATCGTCTCCGGATAGGGCAGCCCGGCGAACACGTGTCCGACCTCGATGCCGCGCTGGATCGCGAGCACGCCTTTGCCGTCCGGCGACGGATCGCCGGCGACGACGTTGCGGACATCGGCAACAACCGGTTCGGCGATGTCGCGTCCCCAGTTCGCGCCGGTGTAATGGAAATCTTCCTCGTTCGCTCCGGTCACGAAGTCGCTCATGTTCGCGACCGTTCGATCGGCGACCAGTTGCACCGGCTTGCGCGTGCCGATCGGTCCCAAGTATCCGGGTCGGCATCCGAAATGTTCGAGGATCTCCGCTTCGGTCGCAAAGCGGAAGCCGTTCCTGAGCCCCGTCACCTTGCCGACCTTCACTTCGTTCAGTTCGTGATCGCCGCGCAGCAGGACGAGCCAGATCTCCGCCGGCAAGGCTTTGCCCTGCGCGTCGACCCGATCGACCGCCAGCACGATCGACTTGACGGTCCGCGCAAGCGGCAGGCCGAGCAGTTCAGCGACGTCCTCGCACTTCTCCTTGCCGGGCGTCGGCGTCTTCTTCAGCGGCTCGCCCGGAGCCGCACGCTGCGCGATCAGCGGCAGCGCCTCGGCCATTTCGACGTTGGCGGCATAGTCGGACGTTGGGCAATACGCGATCGCATCCTCGCCGGTGTCGGCGATCACCTGGAATTCATGGCTTGCCTTGCCGCCGATGTTGCCGGTATCGGCAGCGACCGCGCGGAACACGAGGCCCATGCGCGTGAAGATGCGCGCATAGGCGTCGTACATCGCGCGGTAGCTCGTCATCGCGCCCGCCTCGTCGCGATCGAACGAATACGCGTCCTTCATCGTGAACTCGCGGCCGCGCATCACGCCGAATCGAGGCCGCCGCTCGTCACGGAACTTGGTCTGGATGTGATAGAAATTGACCGGCAGCTGCTTGTAGCTCTTCAGCTGCTCGCGCGCGATGTCGACGACCACTTCCTCGCTGGTCGGCTGCACGATGAAGTCGCGCTGGTGGCGATCCTTCAGCCGCAGCAGTTCCGGGCCCATCTTCTGCCAGCGTCCGGACTCGATCCACAGTTCCGCCGGCTGCACTACCGGCATCAGCAGCTCGACCGCGCCGGCCCGGTTCATCTCCTCGCGGATGATGTTCTCGATCTTGCGGATCGACCGCAACCCCATCGGCATGTAGGTGTAGATGCCGGCTGCGAGCTTCTTGATCATTCCCGCGCGCAACATCAGCGTGTGACTGATCACTTCGGCGTCAGCCGGGACTTCCTTCAGCGTGGAGATGAAAAACTGGCGCGCGCGCATTGCAGAAAGGTCGGGACTCGGATTGGGCTGTAGTCGCGGGCTGTAATCGCGTTGTGCCGTCGAAGACCCGGCCCCTATAATCGGCCGCAGATTCTAAAGGTTCAGGGGTTGGCATGCTGGACAAGGACGGGTACCGCCCGAACGTCGGCATCATCCTGCTCAACGGTCGAAATGAGGTCTTCTGGGGCAAGCGCGTCAAACAGCATTCGTGGCAGTTCCCGCAAGGGGGCATCAAGCACGGTGAAGCTCCGGAGCAGGCGATGTATCGCGAGCTCTGGGAGGAAATCGGACTGAAGGCCGACCATGTCAGGATCGTCGGCCGGACGCGGGAATGGCTGCGTTACGACGTGCCCGACCAGTGGATTCGTCGCGAGCTGCGCGGCAACTACCGCGGGCAGAAGCAGATCTGGTTCCTGCTGCGGCTGGTCGGGCGCGATTGCGACGTCTGCCTGCGCGCGACAGCGCATCCCGAGTTCGATGCATGGCGCTGGCACGAATACTGGGTGCCGCTCGATGCCGTGATCGAGTTCAAGCGCGACGTCTATCAGCAGGCGCTGCTCGAACTTTCGCGCTTCGTGTTCAAGCCCGGTCGGCCACATGGCAAGCCCGCGCGTGCGCGTCCGCCACGCCCCGAAACCCTGTCGAAGCAGGGCCAATCGAAGACCGCCGCGGTTCCGGAGCCGCCCGCCGACACGGTGTAGTGCAATGTGCGCAGCGTTTACAGCAGAACCAGATTGTCGCGGTGGATCAGTTCCGGTTCCTCTATGAAGCCGAGAATTGACTCGATCTCCGCGGTGGGCTTGCGTGCGATCTGGCGCGTCTGCGCGCTCGAATAATTGACGAGGCCGCGCGCGATGTCCCGGCCCGCGTGGTCGACACAGGCAACGACATCGCCGCGCTGGAACTCCCCCCGCACCTCGATCACGCCGATCGGCAGCAGGCTGCGCCCGCCCGAGGCAAGTGCGCGTGCCGCACCATCATCGACGACGATCCGTCCCTTCAGCAGCAAATGGTCGGCCAGCCACTGTTTGCGTGCCGTCAGCACGGCAGTGGCGGCATTCAGCTGGGTGCCGATCGCCTCGCCCTGCGCCAGCCGGATCAGCACGTCGGGTTCACGGCCCGATGCAATCACCGTGTGCGCGCCGCTGCGCGCGGCGCGCTTCGCCGCGAGGACCTTCGTGAGCATCCCGCCGCGCGCTATCGCACTGCCGGTGCCGCCCGCCATCGCTTCAAGCGCAGGATCGCCGGCAACGACGTTTGCCATCAGCGAGGCCGCGGGATCGCGTCGTGGGTCTGCAGCGTAAAGCCCCGCCTGGTCGGTGAGGATGACGAGGACGTTTGCTTCGACGAGGTTGGTGACCAGCGCACCGAGCGTGTCGTTGTCGCCAAACTTGATCTCGTCGGTGACGACCGTGTCGTTTTCATTGATGACTGGAACGACGCCGAGCTGGAGCAGAGTGAACAGCGTCGATCGCGCATTCAGATAGCGCGCCCGGTCCGCCAGGTCCGCGTGGGTCAGCAGTACCTGGGCAGTCTGCACGCCGTGCGCGCGAAAACTCGCCTCGTAGGCCTGCGCGAGTCCCATCTGACCGACCGCCGCAGCTGCCTGCAGTTCATGAATCTGCTGCGGGCGGCGCGCCCAGCCGAGCCGCTGCATTCCCTCTGCAATGGCTCCGCTGGAAACCAGCAGCACCTGCTTGCCGTGACCGTGCAGTTCGGCGATCTGCTTGGCCCAGCGTGAGATCGCCGCCAGATCGAGGCCGCGCCCTTCGTCGGTGACCAGGCTGCTGCCGACCTTGATGACGACCCGGCGCGCAGCTGCAACGACCGAACTCATGCCCGTTGCTTCGCGCGTGCAATGGTGCCGGCATTCTGGCCGGCGCCAGGCTCATCGACGACGTTGCGCCGGCGCTGCTCGTCGAAATGGCGCGCGATCTCGGCGACCAACTCTGAACAGCCTTCGCCAGTCACCGCCGAAATCGCGAAGATCGGCGCCTTCGTGCGCAGCCGGCGCCGGAATTCACCCATCAACTTATCGCGGTCGGCGGGGGCGATGAGGTCGATCTTGTTAAGCACCAGCCAGCGCGGCTTGCGGTAGAGCACCTCGTCATACTTGCGCAATTCAGACGCGATCGCGCGCGCATCGCGCACGACATCGGCGTCCTCGTCGAACGGGGCGCAGTCCACCAGATGCAGCAGCAGGCCGGTGCGGCTCAGGTGGCGCAGGAATTGGTGACCGAGGCCGGCGCCTTCGGAGGCGCCGGCGATCAAACCCGGAATGTCAGCGACGACGAAGCTCTGCTCGGGCCCGACCCGGACGACCCCCAGGTTCGGCTGCAGGGTCGTGAAAGGGTAGTCGGCAACCTTGGGCCGGGCGTTGGAGATCGCGCGAATGAACGTCGACTTGCCCGCGTTCGGCAAACCGAGCAGGCCGACGTCCGCCAGTACACGCAGCTCGAGGCGGAGGTTGCGACGTTCGCCGGGCTCGCCCTTCGTGAACTGCCGCGGTGCGCGATTCGTACTCGACTTGAAGTGCAGGTTGCCCAGCCCGCCACGGCCTCCGCGCGCGAGCAACGCGCGCTGGCCATCGGTCGAGAGGTCCGCCAATTTTTCGCCCGTGTCGGCATCGAGCACAATCGTTCCGACCGGCACGCGGAGTTCGATGTCTGCGCCCGAGGCGCCGTAACAGTCCGAGCCGCGCCCCGGTTCGCCGTTAGCCGCGTGGTGACGGCGCGCATACCGGTAGTCGATCAGCGTATTGATATTGCGGTCGGCGAGCGCCCAGACACTGCCGCCGCGACCGCCGTCCCCGCCGTCGGGGCCGCCTTTCGGGATGAACTTTTCGCGCCGGAACGAAGCGCTGCCGTCGCCACCGCTGCCGGCGGCGATCTCTATGAGCGCTTCATCGACGAATTTCATTCAGAGAGTTCAGAAAAGAAAAACCCTGCCGGATCGCGGCAGGGTTTCTCATTGCGTTGTGCCTGCCGCTGCGACCTAGGCGCCCGGCTCGACGCTGACGACGCGGTGGTTCTGCGCGCCCTTGATGTCGAACTTCACGGTGCCGTCGACTTTCGAGTAAAGCGTGTGGTCGCGACCGATGCCGACATTCGTGCCCGGATGAAACTGAGTACCGCGCTGCCGGACGATGATGGCCCCGGCGCTGATGTCCTGCCCGCCGAAAACCTTCACGCCCAGGCGCTTGGACTGGGAGTCGCGGCCATTGCGTGACGATCCTCCTGCCTTCTTGTGTGCCATCGTCTACTCCTGCCTGCGCCGGCATTCAGCCGGCTCAGGACCTCAAATCAGGAAAAATCACGAAATCGAATCGATCCGCAACTCGGTGAAGTTCTGGCGGTGCCCGCCGTGCTTCTGGAAGTGCTTGCGCCGCTGCATCTTGAAGATCGTCACTTTCTCGCGACGGCCGTGCCCGAGCACGGTCGCAACGACCGCCGCGCCTGCTACGAACGGAGTTCCAACGCGCACCGTGTCACCCTCGGCAACGGCGAGCACTTCGGACAGCGTCACTTGCTGGCCGACATCGGCCGGCAATGATTCGACCTTCAGCGTGTCGCCGGCAGCGACCCGGTATTGCTTGCCACCGGTCTTGATGACTGCGTACATAGGGTTGACTCCTCGCCGCTGGCGGGGCGAGCCGCAATCCACGCCGGTTGGGCAAGGATTCGCGGCTCCCGACAGGTCCATCTCAATGAAGCTTCAACTATGAAGCTTCCAAATTGGGCGAGCCTGCCGCTGGGTTGTTCTGGAAAGCTTTGAATTATCACACCGTTAGCCGGGCTGCGTCAAACGCAGCGAGCAACGCACTCGCTGTGCACGGGCGCTGCCATCCCCGGAGCAGGACCCGCAGTGACCCTCATATAATCGCGGCGATCCATTCCAGGAGCGGTGCGGCTGCAGCAGGTCGTCCCGGAGCCCCTTGACCGCCTTCGAGCTTGCAACGCCGGCCTTACGGACGTCTCCGATGACTCCCAGCGACCTCAGGGCTCTGCTTGAGCCGATCTCGCTCGACATGGACGCCGTCGATAAGCTCGTCCACGAACGACTCGCATCAGACGTCGCGCTGATCAACACGGTCGCGGATTACATCGTCGCCGCAGGCGGCAAGCGGCTGCGGCCAGCCGTCGTGCTGATGGTGGCGCGTGCGCTTGGTTACCGCGGCGACACGCATGTTCTGCTCGCGGCGGTGGTCGAGTTCATCCATACCGCAACCTTGCTGCATGACGATGTCGTCGACGAATCGGATCTGAGACGCGGTCGCTCGACGGCGAATGCGATGTTCGGCAATGCAGCCAGCGTTCTCGTCGGCGACTTTCTTTATTCGCGCTCGTTCCAGATGATGGTCGACGCTGGGAACATGCGCGTGATGCGCATCCTCGCGGACGCGACGAACCGGATTGCCGAGGGCGAGGTCCTGCAGCTGCTGAACATTCATGATCCCTCGGTCAACGAGGAACGCTATTTCGGTGTCGTTGAGCGCAAGACGGCAACGCTGTTCGAGGCGGGCGCGCGCATCGCGGCGGTGCTGGCAGAGGCGGACGCCGACACTGAAGAGCGCTGCGCGCGTTTTGGCGCATGTCTCGGTCGTGCGTTCCAGATCATCGACGATGTACTCGACTATTCGGGTCAGGCTGACGACATCGGCAAGCGACTGGGCGATGACCTGCGTGAAGGCAAGATGACCCTGCCCCTGATTCACGCGTTGCGCAGCGCCCTTCCCGCGCAGCGGGAACTGGTTGCGACTGCCGTGCGCGACGGCGGCGGAGACTTCGGGGCAATCGCGCGCATCGTCGCTGACAACGGCTCGCTCGCCTACTCGCGCGAACTCGCAGAGCGCGAAGCGGCTGCCGGCCGCGACGCATTGCTCGCCTTGCCGCCGACGATATTCCGGGATTCTTTGCTAGACTTGATTGCTTTCGCAGTCGACCGGGACCGCTAGTCGTGGGACTGATCGACACGCTCGGGGTGTAGCTCAGCCTGGTAGAGTACTGCGTTCGGGACGCAGGAGTCGGAGGTTCAAATCCTCTCACCCCGACCATCTCCTTTCCTCCCTTCCTCCTTTTGAAGTAGGCACCGGAGCCAGCTCGTGCAAGAGTTGCCACTCTGGGTCGAGCTCACCGCGCTTGGGGTGCTGCTCCTCGTCTCCGCGTTCTTCTCGATCTCTGAAACGTCGTTGATGGCGCTGAGCCGTCTGCGGCTGCGCCACCTGATCCGGCAAGGCAGCCGGACCGCGCGCCGCGTCGAGGCCCTGCTCGCACAGACGGATCGCCTGCTGGGCACGATTCTCCTCGGCAACAACCTGATCAATGCTGCCGCGACAGCGCTGGTGACCGCGATGGCCATTCGCTTCTTCGGCGACAACGAATGGGCCTTGCTGGCGGCCACCGCGATCATCACCTTCCTGATCCTCGTCTTCTCGGAGATCACGCCGAAGATCATCGGCGCCACTTTTCCGGAACGCATCGCACTGCCGGCGAGCTATGTGCTGCTGGGACTGCTGAAGCTCTTCCGCCCCGCCGTCTGGTTCGTGAACCTGTTCGTGCAGGCGATGCTCTGGCTGATGCGCATTCCGCGGGTTCCCAGCGGCGGCAGCACCCGGCTGACCTCCGAAGAACTGCGCACGCTCGTGCTCGAAGGCGGTAACTTCATCCCGGGCAAGCACCGCAGCATCCTGCTGAACCTGTTCGATCTCGAGCAGCTTTCCGTCGACGACGTGATGACGCCGCGGGCGCGCATCGAGTCGATCGACATCGATCAGTCCGCGGAAGCGGTGCTGGAGCAGTTGCGGACCTGCTATCACAACAAGCTGCCGGTGCACGAGGGCGACATCAACCGCGCAATCGGCATGCTGCACGTCCGCAAGCTCATGCACCTGCTGGGTGGCGCCGAGTTCACGATCGATGCCGTGAGGTCTTCGCTGGTTCCGATCTACTTCATGCCGAGCGGCACATCGCTGTACCAGCAGCTGCAGCTGTTCCAGGACAACCGGCAGCGGCTCGGCCTGGTGGTCGACGAGTATGGCGATGTACAGGGGCTGGTCACCCTCGAGGACATCATCGAGGAAATCGTCGGCGAATTCACGACGCAGGCGCCCGGCAGCGCATCGCGTCGCTTGCGCTGGGACAAGGATGGTCAGGCGCTGGTCGACGGCTCGGTGACGCTGCGTGACCTGAACCGTCGGCTCGGCCTCACGTTTCCGATCGACGGGCCGAAGACGCTGAACGGACTGTTGATGGAGCGGCTGCAGGAGATACCCGATGCTGCCTGCTGTGTTCGATTCGACGATTCGGTCGTCGAGGTGGTGCAGGTCGATGAACAGGCGATTCGCAGCGCACGCGTCATTCGGGCCAGACGCATCGACAAAGCGCGCGGCGAGCGCGGCTGACACACTGCGGGAGTCGTCGCATCGTCTTGCCTTGTTTGCGGTAGTTAAGCTTTACAAATTAGGGGCTTATCGGCAGTATCTTTCGGCTTCTCGAGGGTAGCCGGGCCGCTATAACTCGGCTGATACCGGACTCCCCAGTTCGGGCAATAAGGGACGCGAAACCCGATGTCTGCTGTCACTCAAGGTCCTGCGGCTGCCGCAGGAGCCCTCACCGGGCTCGCTCGCGCGCTCGTGCAGCAAGGCAAGCTGCGGCCGGACCGCGCCGAGAACTTCGCGCGCAAGGCGGCGCAGGCAAACACACAGTTCATCGATGAGTTGATCAGTTCGGCCGACGTCACGGGTCTGTCCGCGGTCGGAGTCGCCAAGTTTGCGGCCGAGACCTTCGGGCACCCCCTGCTCGATCTCGCCGCGGTCGACATCGACCAGTTGCCGAAGGACATCATCGACAAGAAGCTGGTCGGTTCGTTGCGTGCGCTGGCGCTGCGCAAGCGCGGCAACCGCCTCGCGATCGCGGTCTCGGACCCAACCAACTTCCAGGCGCTCGACCAGATCAAGTTCCAGACCCAGCTGGCAATCGACGTCGTCGTCGTCGAACACGACAAGCTGATGAAGCTGGTCGAGGCGCTGTCGCAGAGCGTGCAGCAGTCGCTCGATGCGATCGCCGGCACCGACGACGTCAACTTCGACGAGTTGATGTCCGAGTCGCCGGACGCCGCCGTAGACGACGCATCGGCTGCCGAGGTGGACGATGCGCCGGTCGTCCGCTTCCTGCAGAAGTTGCTGCTCGACGCGATCGGCGAAGGCGCCTCCGACCTGCACTTCGAACCCTACGAGAAGTTCTACCGCGTCCGGTTCCGCCTCGACGGCGTCCTGCGCGAGGTCGCGCAGCCGCCGCTGGCAATCAAGGAACGGCTGTCGACGCGCATCAAGGTCGTCTCGAAGCTCGACATTTCGGAAAAGCGCATTCCGCAGGACGGCCGCATGAAGCTCGCGCTGTCGGGCCAGCGCGCGATCGACTTCCGCGTCAGCACGCTGCCGACGCTGTACGGCGAAAAGATCGTGATGCGGATTCTCGACCCGTCGCAGGCCAAGCTCGGCGTCGACGCGCTCGGCTACGAGCCGGACCAGAAACAGCTGCTGCTGGACGCGATCCAGAGGCCCTACGGCATGGTGCTGGTGACGGGGCCAACCGGATCGGGCAAGACGGTCTCGCTCTACACCTGCCTGAACATCCTCAACCAGCCCGGCATCAACATCTCGACGGCGGAAGATCCGGCGGAGATCCAGCTGGCCGGCATCAACCAGGTCAACCTGAACGAGAAGGCCGGGCTGACGTTCGCCAACGCGCTGCGGGCCTTCCTGCGGCAGGACCCGGATGTGATCATGGTCGGCGAGATTCGGGACCTCGAGACCGCGGATATTGCGATCAAAGCCGCGCAGACCGGGCACATGGTGCTTTCGACGCTGCACACGAACGACGCGCCTGCCACGCTGGTTCGCCTCGGCAACATGGGCGTTGCACCCTTCAACATCGCATCCAGCGTGATCCTGATCACCGCGCAGCGGCTGGCGCGCAAGCTGTGCACCTGCAAGCAGCCGGCGGACATCCCGAAGGAAGCCTTCATCGGGGCCGGCTTCAAGGAATCGGAACTCGATGGCAGCTGGGTTCCGTACAAGGCAGTCGGTTGCGAGCGATGCAAGGGATCCGGCTACAAGGGCAGGCTCGGTATTTACCAGGTGATGCCGATCACGGAAACGATGCAGGACATGATCCTGAAGAGCGCAACCGCGCTGGACATCGCGCGCGAGGCGGGGCGCAACGGCGTGCGCGATCTGCGCCAGTCGGGGCTGCTCAAGGTCAGGCAGGGAGTAACCTCGCTGGAAGAGGTGCTCGGCTGCACCAACGAATAGGAAGAGCGGAGTAGCGGATGGCCACCGGAGCGATTGCCAAACCACGCGTTGAAGTACGCGAATCCAACTACCACTGGGAGGGTCGCGACAAGAATGGACGCGTCGTCAAGGGCGACATGCGCGCCGGCGGCGAGTCGGTCGTCGCGGCATCGCTGCGCCGGCGCGGCATCATGGCGACGAAGATCAAGAAGCAGAGCTTCTCGCGTGGCCGCAAGATCACGGAAAAGGACCTGGCGCTGTTCTCACGGCAGCTGTCGACGATGCTAAAGGCAGGCGTGCCGCTGATGCAGGCGTTCGACATTGTCGGTAAGGGTCACGCGAACCCGTCGATGGCGCGACTGATGAACGACATCCGGACCGATGTCGAGACCGGCACGAGCCTGAACCAGGCATTCCGCAAGTTTCCGCTCTACTTCGACCCGCTGTTCTGCAACCTGGTCGCGGCCGGCGAACAGGCCGGTATTCTCGAGACGCTGCTCGATCGCCTGGCGACCTACCAGGAGAAGACGATCGCGCTGAAAGGCAAGATCAAGAAGGCACTGTTCTATCCGATCATGATTATCCTGGTCGCAATGCTCGTGACCGCGGTCATCATGATTTTCGTCATTCCGTCGTTCAAGAGCGTGTTCACCAGCTTCGGCGCCGATCTGCCTGCGCCGACGCTGATGGTGATTGCGATGTCGGACTTCTTCGTCGCCTACTGGTACATCGTGTTCGGGATCATGTTCGGCGGAGTCTATTTCCTGCTGCAGGCGTGGCGACGCTCGCCGAAGGTCCAGGCGACAATCGACCGGCTGCTGCTGAAGATACCGGTGCTCGGCGAGATGCTGCAGAAGGCTTCGATCGCACGCTGGAGCCGGACGCTGGCAACGACGTTCGCTGCGGGCGTTCCGCTGGTCGAGGCGCTCGACTCCGTCGGTCCGGCGGCCGGGAACGCGGTCTACAAGGAAGCGACGAAGCAGGTACAGACAGAAGTCAACATCGGCACCAGCCTTGCGCAGTCGATGCAGAACACGGGCGTCTTCCCGAGCATGGCGGTCCAGATGACCTCCATCGGCGAGGAGTCCGGTTCGCTCGACTCGATGCTGTCCAAGGTCGCGGACTATTACGAGCGCGAGGTCGACGAGACCGTCGATGCACTCGCGAGCCTGCTCGAGCCGATGATCATGGTGATCCTCGGCGTCATCATCGGCGGCATCGTCATCGCGATCTACATGCCGATCTTCAAGCTCGGCCAGGTGGTTTGATCACTCGGGGAGCCGGTGCCGCGCCGCGGCACCGGCCACTGATCCTTGTCTGAACCTGTCTTTGTCTTCACGGTCGCCGTCTTCGGCCTGGCGATCGGCTCCTTCCTCAACGTCGTCATCCATCGTCTGCCGAAGATGATGGAGGATGACTGGCGGGCGCAGTGCGCTGAACTCAGCGGCGCACCCGAACCGGTGGCGGCCGGACGCTACAACCTGCTGGTGCCACGTTCGCACTGCCCGTCCTGCAAGACTCCTTTGCGGGCATTCGACAATGTTCCGCTCGTCTCCTGGCTGGTACTGCGCGGCAAATGCGGCCACTGCGGCGCCCGCATTTCGGCCCGCTATCCGGTCGTCGAGGCGTTGACCGCGCTGCTCTCCGCCGCCGTCGCCTGGCGCTTCGGGTTCGGCTGGCCGACCGGGCTGGCGCTGGTATTCACCTGGTCGCTGATCGCGCTGACTTTCATCGACGCCGATACGACGCTGCTGCCCGACGACATCACGCTGCCGCTGCTGTGGCTGGGCCTCGCCGCCAACCTGTTCAACGCTTTTGCACCGCTCAATGAAGCGGTGATCGGCGCAATCGCGGGTTACCTGGCGTTGTGGTCGGTCTACTGGCTGTTCAAGCTGGCTACCGGTAAGGAAGGCATGGGCTATGGCGATTTCAAGCTGCTTGCAGCGCTGGGCGCCTGGATGGGCTGGAAGGCGCTGCTTCCGATCGTGCTGCTTTCGTCGGTCGTCGGTGCCGTGGTCGGCATCGTGCTGATCGTCCTGGCGCGGCGTGGACGCGAGATCCCGATACCCTTCGGCCCATACCTGGCCGCAGCCGGACTGATCGTAATGCTCGCGGGTGATCGCCTGACACGCTGGTTCGTGCCGCTTTGAAGCCGGCTTACTTCAGTGTCGGCCTGACCGGCGGAGTCGGAAGCGGCAAGAGCACGGTGGCCGCGATGCTGCAGCAGCTTGGGGCCGGGATCGTCGATGCCGATGCACTCGCGCACGAGCTCACGCGCGCCGGAGGAGCGGCGATCGGTGCTCTGCGCGATCGATTCGGCGCCGAAGCGATCGCAGCGGATGGCGCGCTCGACCGCGCCTGGATGCGAGCCCGCGTGTTCGGCGACAGCGCGACGCGCAGGTCGCTCGAAGCGGTGCTGCATCCGATGATCCGCGGCCTGGCACAGGAACGGGGCAGCGCACTCGCGGCCTCTGGACGGCCCTACGTGGTGTTCGTCATTCCGCTGCTGGTCGAATCGGGCGATTGGCTCGATCGGGTGAATCGGGTTCTGCTGGTCGATTGCAGCGAGGCCACCCAGGTCCGGCGTGCAAGCGCCCGACCTGGTCTGGACGAAGCGGCCGCCCGCAGCATCATCACGGCGCAGGCATCGCGCGCCGAACGGCTCGCAATCGCCGACGACGTTCTCTTCAACGAAGCGCCGCTGGCGGACCTCGAAACGCGCGTCGGGCGGCTGCACGCGACCTACGTGAGACTTGCGGGAGGCGTCTGCGCCGGGACCCTGTGATATCTTCGGTCACCCCCTCGCATTCTGAATACATGTCGACCGACGGTCAGGTCCTGTACGAATACCCGTTCAGTGAGCGCATCCGGACCCTGCTGCGGATCGAGGACCTGTTCGACAAGCTGCTCTACTTCTGCCAGCAGCAGCATCCCTACTGCCATCACACGGCACTGCTGACACTTTTCGAGATCCTGGAAGTCACCTCCCGCGCGGATCTCAAGTCCGACCTGCTGCAGGAACTCGAGCGCCACAAGCAGACGCTGCAGGCGTTGCGCAACAACCCGCAGGTTTCGGAAAGCGCCCTTGCGGAAGTGTTGAAGGAAATCGACCAGGCGCAGCAGAGTCTCAACGCGACTGCCGGCCGTGCGGGCCAGCACCTGCGCGACAACGAGTGGCTGATGAGCATCCGCAGCCGCGCGATCATTCCGGGCGGAACCTGCGAGTTCGATCTGCCTTCTTATCACGCGTGGCTGACGCGCGACCTCGAGACGCGCGCGCGCGATCTGCAGGGCTGGGTGCAGCCGATGATGCAGTTTCACTCCGCGCTGGCGATCGTGCTCAAGCTGTTGCGCGAGACCGCGCATCGCAGCCGCCAGGTCGCCGCTCAGGGCGCGTTCCAGCAGATGCTGCAGGGCCGCACGTACGCGCTGCTGCAGGTCCGCCTCGATGGCTCGCTGAACGCGATCCCCGAGATCAGCGCGAACAAGTACATGTTGTGGATCCGGTTCACGACCCAGGACCGTGAGCCGAAACCGCGTTCGGTCGACCGCGACATTCCGTTCGAACTGTCGCTGTGCGCCTTCTAGTCAGTCATGCCGAAGACCGTCAAGTGTCCGACCTGCGGCACCGCCGTCGTCTGGCGCGCTGAATCGAAGTTCCGGCCGTTCTGCTCGGAGCGATGCAGGCTGATCGATCTCGGCGCCTGGGCCTCCGAGCGCTATTCGATCGAGGGCCCGCCGGCCGACGAGACCGACAAGAACCCGTTGGACCGCTCTTCGTCCGGCCACTGATCGCCACGCCACGCCGCTGA
>Ga0209706_10000894_pt1 | contig 17028 bp, 12 predicted proteins | sample PPLLaktember2015_6_FD_187263 | JGI IMG/M metagenome (GOLD analysis project Ga0209706, IMG submission 187263) | Freshwater sediment microbial communities from Prairie Pothole Lake near Jamestown, North Dakota, USA - PPLs Lake P8 Core (1) Depth... | ecosystem: Environmental > Aquatic > Freshwater...
ACGTACTCACCCCCTTGCGTCTCCCTCTCTGCTTCTGGATCACACGTACTCACCCCCTTGCGTCCCCCTCTCTGCTCATGCAAAGAGGGGGAAGGTTTAGTAATGTAATTCAATGGTCACCCCCTTCTTTGCGACAGCAGAGAAGGGGGCCGGGGGGATGAGTACATGAAAAACAAGGCAGAGAAGTGGGCCGGGGGGGTGAGTACATGCAGCCAGAGAATATGGTTAACTGCAGTATGCATTATTCATTATGAAGTTAAGTTTGTATCTTAGTATTCGTACCGGAAATACCCAAACAGAATGAAATACCTAAGAGTTTTTTTACTACCGGCTTTTTTGCTGGGGTTCATATTGAATTGTAATTCACAGACAAACAAAGAATTAAAGTTATGGTATGATCTGGCGGCAACCGTCTGGGAAGAAGCTCTTCCGATAGGGAACGGACGTCTGGGCGCGATGATCTTCGGCGGACCCGCCGTTGACCGCATTCAATTCAATGAGGAAACACTCTGGTCGGGGGAACCGCATGATTATTCGCACGAAGGCGCTTATCGATCACTTGGTGTAATCCGCGAGCTTTTATGGCAGGGAAAGCAGAAAGAAGCTGAAACGCTTGCCATGGAGAAATTCATGAGTGTCCCGCTTCGCCAGCAAAAATATCAACCTTTTGGTGATATCTGGATTAATTTCCCCGATCATGAAACTGTAACACAATACCGCAGGGAGCTTGATCTTTCAACGGCCATCTGCCGGACATCCTATGTGGTTGGTGATGTATCCTTTACGAGAGAATATATCGCCAGTTACCCTGATAATGTCATAGCTGTAAATTTAAAAAGTAACAGGAAAAAAGCATTGACCTTCGATGTTATGCTGACATCACTGCACGAAGGCTTTTCGGTAGTGGCCACAAGCGACGGCATTATCGAATTGAATGTCAGGATAAAGGATGGCGTTCTCAGGGGTACTGCAATGCTCAAAGTCAATACCAGTGGAGGAAAAATGTCGGTTTCGGGAAACAGATTACATATTGAAAAAGCAAACCAGGCGGTATTATGGCTTACAGCTGCAACAAGCTTCGTCAGTCCAAAAGATGTATCGGGGAATCCCGAAGCTAAATGCCTGAAATATATGTCGGCTATTGGAGATATATCTTTCGCCAGGGTGAAGAAAAGCCATATTGCTGATTATCAGAAATATTTCAGCAGGTTCTCAATATATCTCGGAGATTCCGGGAAAGAAAACCTGTCAACGGATAATCGGATAAAAGGGATTCTGTCGGCTCCGGATAATTCACTTGCAGCTCTCTATGTGCAGTTTGGCCGGTATCTTATGTTATCATCAAGCAGAGAGGGTACATATCCTGCCAATCTTCAGGGCATCTGGAACGACAAGCTCAATCCATCGTGGGACAGCAAATACACGGTGAACATAAATACCGAGATGAACTACTGGCCGGTTGAGGTATTGAATATAGCCGAATGTCATGAAGCGTTATTCAGGATGATCGGGGAGGTTGTTCCCTCAGGCAGAAAAGTTGCCAGGGATCACTATGGCGCAAGAGGCTGGGTACTGCATCATAACACTGATCTGTGGCGGGGTGCCGCACCAATAAATGCCTCAAACCATGGGATATGGGTCACCGGCAGCGGATGGCTTGCCCACCATTTCTGGGAACATTTTCTTTACAGCCGCGATAAGAAATTCCTGTTGCAAAGTGCCTGGCCGGTGCTTAAAAATTCAGCAAGGTTTTATGTTGATTTTCTTGTCACCGATCCCAAAACCGGATGGCTTATTTCGACTCCTTCAAATTCACCCGAGAATGGCGGACTTGTTGCCGGTCCCACTATGGATCATGAGATCATAAAAAGCCTCTTCAAAGCCTGCATTGAAGCTGCCGGTATACTTGAAACAGATCAGGCATTTGCAGATACGCTCAGGGCAATGCTGCCAAAAATTGCACCATACAGCATCGGCAGATTCGGACAGTTACAGGAGTGGATGGATGATATTGATGACCCCGGTAACAAACACAGACATATATCTCACCTCTGGGCAGTCCATCCCGGAAAGGAAATCAACTGGAAAGAGACCCCCGATCTGATGGGTGCGGCAAAGCAATCGCTGATGGCAAGGGGAGATGAAGGTACGGGCTGGAGCCTGGCATGGAAGATAAACTTCTGGGCAAGATTCCTCGACGGAGACCATGCCTGGAAAATGGTTCAGATGTTGTTAAGGCCGGCAGGTCAGTCAGGTACGAAGACAACAGGCGGTGGTTCATCAGGTGGAGGCTCTTATCCGAACCTGTTCGATGCCCATCCGCCCTTCCAGATCGACGGCAATTTCGGCGGAGCGGCTGGCATAGTTGAAATGCTGCTTCAGAGCCACCTGGATGCTTTAGACATACTTCCCGCTTTACCTGCTGGGATTCCAACCGGCCACATCAGGGGCATTCGTGCAAGGGGTGGTTTCGAGCTGGAATATTTATGGAACCAGGGCAAGCTTACATCACTTAAAGTTATCTCAGGAGCAGGGGCTCCGCTTTCGATAAGATACAGGGATAAATCATTTTCTTCCCCCACAAGAAAAGGGCAGGTATTCAGGTTCGACGGAAACCTGAATAAGATTTAAACGATATTTTGGGCACCGATTGCAAATCGGCGCCAGCACCTCAGAATCGCTGGTTTAATCTATACTTTGGGCACTGATTGCAAATCGGCGCCAGCACCTCAGAATCGCTGGCGCGGATTTGTAATCCGTGCCCTTTGCCCGGTTGTAATCCGTGCCCTTTGCCCGGTTTTAATCCATACCTGAAGTGCCCGCTAGTGCCATTTGAAGATTTTGAGACCGGCTGTAAAAAAGATCGTACCGATGGCTGTAAGTACTAAAATCGGCAATGCAACCTGAGGGAAACCTGCACCTTCGTTGAATATGCTTCTGATCCCGTCGGTAAGCATTGTCAGAGGAAGCATCTGAATTACCCTGATGCTCCAGTCGGGGAAGTTGTAATAGCTGAAAAAGATCCCTGATAATATCATCATTGGCATCACAACGAAGTTTATTATCCCGTTTCCGACTTCTGTGTTCGAAGTATGGGATGATACAAAAACTGCAATACCGGCAAATGCTATATTACCTGCAAGGAACATAAGGATCATGGCCGGAATACTTCCCTGGATTGTCATTTTAAACGCAATAATTCCGAAAACCAGAAGTATAAGTGCCTCGATGAAATTCATGCCGATCCTTACTGCAATAAGTGAAATTAGATAGTGTGGCTTTTTCATCGGGGTTGCAATGAGTCGCCTGAGCAGCTTCTTGGACCGTTTCTCAATTATGCCGTAACTGATCCCCCACATGCTTGACATCATTACACCCATTGTTATCAGACCGGGAACCAGAAAATCAATATAGCGGGAACCGGTAGTTGTAAGAGGTTTTATTTCAGCGTTATTCCCCTCGGTTACCACCTTGCCTGAACCGATAACACTGCTGAGTTTCAGAAATGTAAGTTCAGCATCTGAGTTCATGGGATCAAAATGATATTCAGTCAGCCCGCTGTTTTCCTTAAGTATAAGATTGATTGTGCCCCTCTTCAATAGCACCAGTGCTTCATCCCAGTTCATTGAGTAAAAAAGGAATACCGAATTGCCAAGCTTATCGTCCTTCAATTCCAGCTTCCATTGATAATCCTCCTTTTTGCCGGAGTTATTCTTTTCGCAGTTTTTTGTAAAAAATGTGTTTAGTGATAAGTTGTCGGATCCGGTTTTATTTCCATCTGAGATAACCGCCACTTTCCGGATAATATCAGAACTTGAAGTAAAAGCAAGCCCCAACCCCAGAGACATCAGTATCGGGAAGCCAATTCCCCAGAAAAGGACTCCGGGTTCCCTGATTATTTCACGGAAATGGGCAAGTGTCAGTTGCCACAACTGCCTTATGCGGTTCAGCCTATTCATACAACTTCCTCCCGGTGAGTGAAACAAACAGATCATCAAGGTTCCTGTGATTCGCAAGCAGCAGGGGAGGTGTTCCCTCGCGGAGGATAATCCCATTATCCATTATAACTATATAATCACAAAGCTTTTCAGCTTCTTCCATATAATGGGTGGTCAGAATCATTGATGTTTGTGATAACTCTTTGAGTTTATGAAGAATAACCCATACTTCCCGTCTGGCATTCGGATCGAGCCCGGTAGTTGGTTCATCAAGGAGAAGGATCCCGGGTGTGTTTATCATTGCGATACCAAGCGCAAGACGTTGCCTCTGTCCGCCGGAGAGGTTGACAACATATGATCTTTTCTTTTCTTCCAGACCAACTATTCTTATAATTTCATTAACTCTTGTTATTCCCAGGTTAAAGAAGCTGGCAAAAAGCTGCAGGGTTTCGGTGACTCTCAGCTTATCTATAAATCTGGTTTCCTGAAGGGAAATGCCGATCATCCTGTGGAGCTCATCCTCGTTGCCTTTCCAGTGTTTACCCATTATAGTGATCTCTCCGGTGTCAGGCTTTCTTATTCCTTCGATCATCTCCACAAGAGTAGTCTTGCCTGCGCCGTTTGGCCCGAGCAGGGCAACGAATTGTCCTTTTGGGATGCTCAGATTAATTCCCCTGACAGCCTGGACTGTTTTAAATGATTTCCAGACATTTTTAACTTCGATAACAATTTCAGCCGGCATAATAAGATCAACAGTCACAAGATAATATTTGTTTTGGCGGAATTGTTGAAATCATCTTCAACGTACCCTTAATTTTCGTAACTTTAAAGAAAAAATGACTTTCAGAAAATTGATTGTTCTGCTTTTGATTACCCTGGCGGTAGTCGGATGCAAATCGCGGAAATCTGAAAAGGTTTCAGATGTCCGGAAGAGCTCCCCTGAGAGTAAAATAACCGGTAATTTCACTATCAGCGGAGCATACGCTCTTTCCCATCTGGTGAGGATGTGGTCGGACGATTTTATGAAGATTAATCCGGGCGTGAAAATTGAAATGAAAGTAACAGGAACCGGACAGGGAATTGCAGATCTTCTTGATAAAAAGGCAGAACTTGGCATGATATCCCGCCCCCTGACAGATGATGAGGCAGAAGCCGGCATATGGTTGATGCCTGTTGCCAGAGACGGAGTAGCACTTATCGCTAATCAGAAGAATCCTTATCTGCCAAGGATAATGAAGCAGGGATTAAGTCCTGATGAAATACAAAGAGTCTTTACAGCTGATAAACCTCTACGCTGGGGCGAGCTCCTGGATACCTCCGGAAAAGATAATGTGATGGTTTATACCCGGGCAGATGAGTCAGGTGCCGCTGATATGCTTGCAGCATTTGTTTTCAGAAAAGCCTCCGATCTTAAAGGGAACAGGGTGACAGGTGATGATGCAATGATAAACAGTATCCGGGACAATCCATTTTCACTGGGTTTCTGTAATTTATCATTTGCATTCCATAAACCGTCGGGCGACAGGGTTGAGAATATTCAGATCATTCCTTTTGATCTCGACTATGACAATTTAATCGGAAAGATTGAGATGCCGTTTCTTAATCTCGAAATAGCTCACAGGAGCATCTGGCTTGGGATTTACCCTGAAAACCTTTGCAGGGAGCTGGCACTGGGGACATTGGGAAAACCAACAGATCCCTCAATTATTGCATTTCTGAATTATGTTCTGGCAAGCGGACAGGAAATCGTAAAGGAGGCAGGACTTTGTGAGCTGAACAGTGTTTATCTGAGATTTGCCCGGGAGAGTCTTGAATGAATTGTTGCATTATCTGAATAATGCAGCATCAAGTGATCTGACATTATTTTTAAAAGCTACAACAAACGCCTGCGGAAAGCCTGATTTTCGCAAAATGTTCTGAAATTCTCTTGCAGAAGTCAGAGTATTGAATTCACCTGCACAAATCCTGTATGCCCCATTATAAAGGTATTCAAACGTACTGTAGTTCGCTCCGCCGGCCGTAATCTGAGATCTGCTATTTGGCGTTGCACTGGCCAGGAACTGAACTCTGTAAACGACCCTCTCCGCGGGTTCCTGAGGTGCAGTGGCAATTGGTTTTTCAGTTTCAGCCCCGGCTCTTGTAAATCTATCTGCTAATTCAGCTGATGTGCGTTCTGCAGCTTCTGCAGCTTTAGCAGCTTCTGCCGCCTGGGTAAATAATGATAGGTCGAGTGACCTGAGATTGTTTTTGAATGCTGCAACAAAAGCCTGGGGATAGCCTGATTTTCTCAATGCAAACTGAAGTTCCCTTGCAGGTTCAAGGGTTGTGAATTCACCGGCGGTATACCGGTATTCATTCTTGTAAAAATAAATATAAGGAGTATATATATTCCTGTTTGATTCAACCTGTTTTAAATTTTGCAGGTTCACGCTCGAAAGGAACTGCACCCTGTAAACAACAACATCCTTGAATTTTTCAGGGACAACTGTTATTGATTTCACTACATCAGCTTTAGCAAGTTTTGCCTTCTCTTCAGCCCTGGCACGTTCTGCTTCCCTCACTGCTTCCTCAGCCCTTGCCTTTTCGGTTGCTTTCGCAATTTCATCAGCCTTAATACGTTCAGCGGCTCTGGCATTTTCCTCAACTTTTGCCAGCTCAGTAGCTTTAGCAGCTTTTTCAAATTCATCGGTTTTTGCGATCAGCTTCCTGCCTGATAAGAATGATGTATCGGACCTGGCCATACTTAAAAATGCTTCAGACAAATTTGCAAGGCTTCCGGTTACGGACTGATCACCGAAATTGATTTTATACAGTTGACCGTCACGGTCCTCATTCTTCTGAATAGAGGAGTAAAATCCCACCTTTCCGTTCTCACGATTCAGTGTAAAGGCAACATCATCATTCGCAGAATTTATAAGCCCTGTAAGATTAAGAGGTACATCCCAGCCTGTCCCGTTAAATTTGCTGACGAAAACGTCATATCCGCCATATCCCGGCTGTCCTTCAGATGAAAAATAGAGATTGTTTGACTGATCAAGGTAAGGATACAATTCGTTTGATTTTGTATTAATCAGTTTACCAAGGCTTTCAGGATTCGACCATCTTTCACCTGTTTTCCTTGTCACAAACAGATCCATACCTCCGGCAGTTCCTGCTCTGTCTGATGCAAATACCATTAGTTTCCCGTCGGCAGAGACGGCGGGATGGGTATACACTGAATTACCGGTGCAAAAATTCATTGGAGTGAAAGCTTCTGTCCAGCCACCCCTGTTCCTGCCTCTTGGTACATAATCTGACTCATAGATCTTAGCCGATCCATCTTTTTTACCCTGCATTGTAAAATACATCTTTCCATAATTGCTGCTGAAGGAAATTGCATCACAGGGGTATGAGAATGCGAAAGTCGGGGAAAAGATGGCCGGGTTTAGTATCGAAGAGTCCCCAAGTGTTGCAGCGAATGCCTGAATATTACCAAAAGAAACATGGATGGGTACCATTTTTGAAAACTCCCTCGAAATCCCCAGAAACACTATACCATTTTTATAAAACTGAACACCTGAAGAGGGAGGAACTATTTTCAGATCAAAGGAATCGATTTTGAATAACAGATTATAAACTGAAGAGTCAGGTGTAATTGCCTGATGTTGGTCGTAAATTCCGGCATATTCAATGGTTTTGCTGATAGCAGTAAATCCTGCTCCGTAAACGGCAACCAAACTTAAAAGTAATAATACAGAAAGTCTTTTCATATCTGTGATGAAAGATTCACTTACCAGTGGCCACTTCTCCTGAATTTTAATTTCTTGTAGGAAATATTTACACCTAATGCAATCTCAGCTGTTATTTCTTTCTTGAAGAAAGGTGTGTTTCTCGGCAATTCAAAAAAGGTGCCGATATAAAATCCCGGATATTTGTACTGGAAAAAGAACGGGATCTTGTTATAGTCATTCAAATATGATCCAAGACAAAAATTTCCCAGGTAGATACGCAGTCCTGGATGGATCATCTCTTTTACGAACACCTGGAAAGAATCATTGGCATTGACAATTACTGAGGGTTCAAGTACTATATTCAGTTGCCGGCTGAGTACCAGCTTGAATCCTGCAGTAAGAAAATATTCTCTTGAAACCGGTATTGAAAAAAAGTCAAGACTGTCAGGATTTCCCGGATTTCCAAGAATATTAGAGGCCGAAATACCAATATAAAAGGTTGGATTATAGTAATACAGCCCGGCATCCGCGTTGGGGAACATGGTGTTCTTTTCAGGATTCCCAATCAGCGTGTCCCCCGGGTAGTGGTTGTAAATTCCCTTGGCCGCCACACCAATGGAGAAAAATGAAAGATTTTTTGCATCCAGCGGGATATGATAGGCACCTGCTACGCTTATCCCCATATTGCGGTAATTACCGGAGAGGTCATTGAAAACAGCACCACCAAGTCCCACATTTGAAAATAACTTCGTATCTGACTTTGAGTAATAATACCTCGCACTTTTTAAAAGTCTGGTATTCCCGCTAAGGACCTGTGTATAGGATTTGTTCTGTAAAGCAGCGATCAGATCGAATGATAGAAAATCCTTGCTCCCGGCAATGGCAGGATTAAACATAAATGGGCTGAAAATTTTAATGGAGACCGGATTTAGCGGAGTCTCCTGACCATATGTCGAAAAAAAAGAAAAAACCAGTAAAAAAATTAAAACCTTTTTATTGCCTGACATATAAAGAGATACAGTTATTCTAAATTACCTGATCAAAAAATCCTGAACTGACTTGAAAATTAAATTTTTATTCGTTTATCAAGTTAGAAAGTTATTGACATTTAACGGTTATTTGTTAAATACCTGACCGTATACGTTCAACCTGCAGATTATGTTGCAATAAATCGTAACAGAGATTTTTATCCGGATTCTTTTCTGTCATAAACGATTTCTTTACGTAATTTCGCAGGTTCAGGATTCAAAGAAAACAGTTATGAATATTATTGACCGCCGGTCTTTCATTAAAACCTCGATTATGGGAGGTATTGCAGCGACATTTATAAAGCCGCTATCTGCAGTTACAGCTTTTGGGACACAAGAGCCGATATCTTCAGGCGTGGCCATTACAACAGGCGGTAACAGGGCTGATCTTGCATTCCGGGCACTGCAGCCATTTGCCAGACAGATCAGGCAGGCTATCGGTAAACGGCGTGTTATTCTTAAGCCGAATAATGTTGCTGTTGATATTCAGCTGGCATCAACTCATGTTGATACGCTTGAAGGTACCCTGGAATTTCTGAAATCGATCAGAAAGCTGGATAATGTTGTCATAGCAGAGTCAGCTGCCAGTGGTGCTACCCTTAGCGGATATGAAAATTTCGGCTATCTGCGGCTGGCGGAAAAATATCCAGTGAAGTTTCTCGATCTTGATCAGGAAGGATCAGAAATTTTGTATGTATTTGATGAAAGGGATTTCAAGCCACACCCGGTTCGGTTTTCAAGGGTTTTACTTAGCCCTGATTCCTACATCATTTCAGTTGCCAGGATGAAAACCCATGATCGTGCAGTAGTCACCCTATCACTGAAGAACATTGTTTTTGGAGCACCGCTAAAAGATGCAGGTTTTGCTTTTGGAAGAAACCGTAAAGAGGGCTCCAGGAGTGATAAGTCAATAGTCCATGGGGGAGGATTCAGAGGGATCAATTATAATCTGTTCGATCTTGCACCAAAACTTCATCCGCACCTTGCAATTATTGATGGCTTTGAAGGTATGGAGGGCAATGGTCCCAATAACGGAACTCCGGTAGACCACCGGGTTTGTGTTGCCAGCACCGACTGGCTGGCTGCCGACAGGGTGGGGGTTGAACTTATGGGGGTCGATTTTGCAAAAGTCGGGTATCTGAACTATTGTGCACAAAACGGATTGGGAGTGGCAGATCTTAGCAAAATAGAAATCATTGGCGAAAGCATCAGTAATCATATAAAGCCATATAAACTCAACTCCAATATTGAAAAACAGCTGATCTGGATGAAACCGGCAGTCTGACCCGGGGATATTACTGAAGTTACAAACAGGCCGCTCCTATGGAGCTCAAATCCATTTATACCTCTTAAATCTATAAACCGAAGGAATGGTCATATATCATACTTTCGAGTGGTTAAGCCGCATGGCGACGACCTGATTGTAGAAACTTTAAAAACCGCTGTTAAACAAAGAACAATTTAACATACACTTTGTTATAAACTCATAGTGGAGTTCAGAAACCATTTAAAAACGAGGCAAATCCGAAAAGCCAAAAAAAGTAGGAAAATTTAACACAAATTGCTATGAAATTAATTTTACTCTCACTACTGCTGGTTCTTTCCTGTCTTTCAGGTTATTCCACAACCTTGACAGTTACAAATTCAGGAGCTACTTTTAGTCCTTCTTCCATTACCATTACCGTTGGTGATGATGTGAATTTTGTCCTTGAAACCATTCATAATGCCGTTGAGGTGAGCCAGGCTACCTGGAACGCCAACGGCAGTGCAGCTTTACCGGGAGGATTTTCGACCGGATTTGGAGGAGGACTGGTTCCGGCAAATCAGCTCGGGATTGGTACACACTACTATGTTTGCACACCACATGCATCCATTGGCATGAAAGGAACAATAATTGTACAGGGTACCACCGACATTCCCGGTAATTTGTTCAGACCGGATTTTTCTATTTATCCGAATCCTTCAGAAGGTTTAGTCACAATTAAGGCGAAAACCAATGTTATTGGCAGGAACTATTTTATTATTGACAATGCAGGCAGGAAGGTTTTCGAAGGCAGGCTGAATGACGAGACCACACCTGTGGATGTAAGTCAACTGGCAAGAGGGATTTATCTGTTTCAGCTGGCCGGAACGAAAAAAGCGCCGGTGAAAATCTTAAAGTATTAATCTGATCGGAGAACTGGCCGGTAAAATGACAACCGGGAAATGGATTGAGATCAATAAAAGGAACAGAATAAATACTTAAACATCTTAGCGTAGTATTGAAGGACATAGCTAATCCATCTAACTCCGGAAAGTATAATATAAATTATTCAGTAAATTAAACTTATTTGTCATGGCAAAAATTCTTTGTGTTTTGTATGATGATCCGGTTTCAGGATATCCCAGGAAATCAATCCGGGATGGTATCCCTGAGATAAAGGGTTATCCGGGTGGACAAACCTTACCGACTCCATCTAAACTCGACTTCACGCCAGGACAGCTTCTTGGAAGTGTTTCCGGTGAACTGGGCTTACGTAAATTTCTTGAAGACCTTGGCCATAAATTTGTCGTTACTTCTGACAAAGACGGACCAGATTCAGTTTTTGAAAAAGAGCTTCCCGATGCAGAAATAGTGATATCCCAGCCATTCTGGCCGGCATATCTCACTTCCGAACGTATTGATAAAGCGAAGAATCTTAAATTAATCATTACTGCCGGAATTGGTTCTGACCATACAGATCTGGATGCCGCCATGAAACATGGAATTACTGTTACTGAAATCACCTACAGCAACAGCATCAGTGTGGCTGAGCATGTGGTAATGATGATCTTATCCCTGGTTCGCAATTATATACCCTCATATAACTGGGTAATCAGGGGAGGCTGGAATATTGCTGATAGTGTACAGCGGTCATTCGATCTTGAAGGTATGACAGTTGGTACTGTTGGCGCAGGGCGCATAGGATCAGGAGTATTACGACGTCTGAAACCGTTTGATGTAAAGCTGCATTATACAGATCGTCATCGTCTACCCAAAAATATTGAGGAAGAACTTAACCTGACCTTTCACAACGAGGTTGAATCACTGGTAAAGGTTTGTGATGTGGTAACCATCAATTGTCCCCTGCATTCGGAAACAGAAGATCTTTTTAACGGGAAACTGATAAGTAAAATGAAGCGTGGTGCTTATCTGGTCAATACAGCACGTGGTAAGATTGTAAATCGTGATGCTGTTGCACTTGCACTGGAAAGCGGACAATTGGCCGGATATGCAGGAGATGTTTGGTTTCCTCAGCCTCCTCCCAAAGACCATCCCTGGCGGTCAATGCCATTTCATGGTATGACACCACATATTTCAGGTTCCAGTCTCTCCGCACAGGCGCGATATTCTGCCGGTGTCAGGGAAATTTTGGAATGTTGGTTCCAGAATAAACCTATACGTTCTGAATACCTGATTGTTGACAAGGGAAAACTGGCAGGAGCAGGTGCACATTCATACAGTAAGGGAGATGCCACGCGTGGGGCAGAGGAAGCAGTGAAATTTAAAGGAGCCCGATAATTGAGCCATTATTTTTTTTCATAACCATTATATTCAGGAGAAATAAACAATATTAACTTCATTTAGTTCAATCTTTATCTGACAAACCGGAAATCCAAAGGCCTGAAATATATTTGACTGGCATCTGAAACTTTCCTAACTTTATCACAATGAACGGTTATCATGGCCAGTCTCATACCCGGTTACGAATACGACATCTTTATCAGCTATCGCCAGAAGGATAATAAAGGAGACAGATGGGTCAGTGAATTTGTAAAAGCTCTAAAGACAGAACTGGAGTCCACTTTTAAGGAAGAGGTAAGTGTTTATTTCGATATAAATCCTCATGACGGACTTTTAGAGACACATGATGTTGATGACTCACTGAAGGAGAAGCTAAAATGCCTTGTTTTTATTCCGATCATGTCACGCACTTATTGTGATCCCAGATCATTTGCATGGGAACATGAATTCAAGACATTTGTTGAACAAGCTTCTTTCGACAGGTTTGGCCTGAAAATAAAGCTGCCAAACGGGAATGTTGCCAGCCGGGTGCTTCCGGTCCGGATTCACGAACTTGATGTACCTGATGTAAAACTATACGAATCGGTACTCGGCGGAGTAATCCGGGGTGTTGACTTTGTTTACAGGGAACCCGGAGTTAACAGGCCACTGACCCCGGAGGATGATGAAGAAAAGAACCTGAACAGGACAAGGTTCAAAAACCAGATAAATAAAACTGCTAATGCAATAAGGGAAGTAATTTCAGGATTATTATCCGAACCTGATTCAACGGACAAAGACATAGTCCCATCGCTGGAGTTCTGGGATAGAGTTACAGGAGATTATAAAAGAAGGGAGCTGATCGCCTCAAAAATATTCAGCATTAAATCAATAAAACGGCTGATAATATTGCTATTGATTGTATTGGGCTCAGCCGGTGCATTTGGAATTTACAAAGTCATTAACCCGTCAAAAACATCGAAGACATTTGCCATTATCCCACTGGCTTATCCAGGGAATGATACTGTACTAAAAAACAATGGTGATCTTTTTACTGAAGCAATACATTCCAAACTAAGGGAAATTAAAATAACAACTGTACGGTCAAGGATTTCTTCACTCGCGTACAGGGACACAAAGAAGTCTTTAAAGACGATCCGGAAAGAGCTTAAAGTAAACTATTTGCTTACCGGAAACATAAAGAGGAGTGGAAACAACATAATCCTTTGGATTGAATTAATATCTGCAAAGGCTGATAAGCAACTCTGGTCAAAAGAGTATTTGTGGGATAAGGACAGGATTTCTCAGACTGTTTATGAAATTATCCGGAATACAGCAATCAACTCAGGAATGAAACTCACATCAGAGGAAATAAAGCAGCTTGAATACGAACCGACCGGGAACAGTGATGCCAATCTGAATTTCAGATATGGAAATGTCAGGTCATATGACGCCTGGTCGTCATTTACCATGGGTAACGAATTTATGAGTACTACAAGTTTTAGTTCTGCAATACTTGCTTATGATAAGGCAATAAAAGATGATTCCCTGTTTGCCCTGGCTTATGCAAAACGTGCAATTGCCCGTTCGCTGGGATACTACACTGGCGAGCTTGACTCTACTCAGATTGAAAAGTGCCGGAAAGACGCTGAAAAAGCCCTGACAATTAACAGGGACCTTCCAGATGCTCAAACAGCCCTGGGATTCTATTATTATTACTGTAGTAATGAGTTTAATTATGCCCTGGATCATTTCCGTATGGCATCTGAAAAGGCTCCTGATGATTACCAACCCTTGTTCTATATGGCAATAGTTTACAGGAAGATGGGAGAATGGGGCAAGTCACAGGAACTGATCAGAAGGATAATAAAATATAATCCTCAGGAAGCACTCTACGTGACAAATATTGGTTTATCTTATTCTTTTTTGCATCAATTTGATTCTGCACTGATATTCCATCAAAAAGCTATTGACATAATGCCGGAATGGATGATTCCTTATTCCCATAAAATTCAGGCACTCATATTAAAAAATGGTAATACTGACGAAGCAAGAAATGTTGTGGACACTGCCGAAATAAAAACGGGTAATGAGCTGATGGAAATAAAAATCCTGATCGATATTTATGACAGAAAATATGCTGATGCGTTACTTAAGGCAGAAAAACTACTTTTTTCCGAAATTATGTTCAAAGGCAGCAAGTATCTGTATCTGGCTGAGATTAACAAGTATTTAAATAATCCCGATAGAGCACGGATCTATTTTGATTCCACCCTTGTGAGCTGTGGCCAGGATTTTGTTAAGGCTTATAGCAATCCTTTTCTTCACATCAATCTGGCATTCGCCTATGCCGGGCTTGGAAACAGGGAACAGGCAATTACAGAAGCTGAGAAAGCACTTGACCTTTCAGGGAATGATAATATGCATAAAAGTGATCTGATAATCAGCCTGGCAAAAATATATACACAGGTCGGAGCCTATGATAAAGCAATAAGTACTATTGAATATTTATTAATGAATCCATCCTATTTCTCTGTAGAATTATTGCACCTCGATCCTGTCTGGGAGCCATTGGCAATCCTTCCTGCATTTCAAAACCTGATCAGTAAATATTCTATAAATTAATATGACTATCGGTAATCATGAATAAATTCAGTTTCACAAAATTACATTTATTACCCCCTTCCCAGCCTTCCCCCAGGAAGGTGACCATTTCCCCCCTGGGGGAAATAAGAAAGGGGGTAAGAAGATGAAATTGAAAGTGTTTGATAATTAATACGATGTAAATTTCACACACCTGATATTTTGCAGATTATTACTAATTGCTGATACTCATATAAATTAATATAAAAGGTCAGTATCCCTGACCAGAATTGTTTAAGTCTTAAATAAAAGATTATGAGCGAACTGGAAGAAAAACAATGCGAATCACGTAGTGGATTGTTTCCACCAATTGTTATGCATGCCCAAATGCTGGACTTCGGATTATCCGAAAAAACAGGCTATGAGCTGAATTTAGTTGTATATAAAGCCAGGCTTCAATTTGCGAAGGATTGCGCTGATGCCGAAAGTAAAATGTTAAACACGATCCAGGAATTTATTAAAAAGAAAAAGATCTGAGAAGTTTGAGGTCTCTATCCAGACCTGTGGTTTTTATTGCTTTCGAGGAATTTGACAACCTCGGAACAGGTTATCTGTGTGCTGTATTATCAAAAAAAGGGTTTAAAACAAGGGTTATTGACTTACGGTACGATAATTATGAGATACTCCACCTGGTAAAAAGACTGGATCCTGTAGTGATAGGATTCTCCGTAATTTTTGAATCTTTTATCAGGAAGTTTCAAAAACTGGCAAACTTATTAAGGGAAGGAGGAATACGTTGCCATTTCACTGCAGGCGGTCACTATGCAAGCCTCAGGTATAAAAAACTTTTTAATCTGATTCCATCTATCGATTCTATTGTAAGGTTTGACGGGGAATTCACCATGCTTGAACTGACAGAATGCATTTCAACCGGGAAAGAGTGGAGAAATACAGATGGATTAGTCTATAAAGAGAAGAATAAAATAATCAATAATCCGCTCCGTCCCCTTGAAAATGATCTTGATAAGTATCCTTTTCCAATGAGATTCCCCTTGAAAGAATATGCGTTTGGTAAAAAGTTTGCTACAATTCTTGCCGGAAGAGGCTGTGTTTATAACTGCTCATACTGCTGTTTGAGGGAGTATTACAGGCAAGCTCCCGGGCCAGCCAAGAGAATAAGAAACCCTGAAATGGTTGTAAGGGAAATGGAATTGCTGTTTCTCGAAAAAGAGTGTTCAGTATTCATGTTCCAGGACGATGATTTCCCGCTTAAAGCCAGTCAGAGTTCAGAGTGGATAAAAAAGTTCTGCAAAGAACTTGATCATAAAGGGCTGAATGACAAGATCATGTGGAAAATAAACTGTCGTCCGGATGAGATCGATGAAGAGGATATTTATATGATGAAACGCTGTGGTTTGTTTTTGATTTTTATTGGCATTGAAGATGGCACGGATACCGGATTACTCAGACTTAATAAACATATGACGATAGCGCAATGTTTGAAGAGCATTAATATTCTCAAAAAGCTCGGAATTAATTTTGATTACGGATTCATGCTTTTTCAGCCTTCCTCAACTTACGCATCAATAAAGGAAAATCTTGACTTTTTAGGACTGATAAGCAGTGATGGATATACTCCTGTAGTGTTCAATAAATTATTGCCATATTTTAAAACTGATGTTGAAAAGGAACTGAGGAAGGAGCGAAGACTTAAAGGAACTCCCGATTTTCGGGATTATGATTTCTATGAAGCATCACTCAACCAATATCATGATTTTATAAATGAATGTTTTGCAGAATGGTTGAATGATGCACGAGGGGTTGTGAATATATTAAGATGGGCGAGAATCTATTATTCAGTTTATTCCCATTATTATGGCTTTTCGCCGAAGGCCAGTTCATTAGACCACACAGTCAGGGAAGTGATTAAAGAAAGCAATAAATTTATTCTTAATACTATGAAAGAACTGGCCGGGTTATTTGAATCTGCAAATAATTACAGAAGTATGAACGGGATTCTGAAAGATTACAAAGAAAGTATTATTTCACATCATCAGGGTTACGTAGAACAGATCAATTGTACAATATCAGAATATATAGAACTTGCATGGAATAATAAAAATTAGATCCTGATCCCGATCACCAGTATATCATCCGTCTGGTCTTCATTATTTTCTTCCCTCCATCTTTCGATTTCCTCATACAAACGATCACTCTGTTCCGGCATTGAAAATGATTGCAGGTCC
>Ga0209706_10000895_pt1 | contig 17027 bp, 16 predicted proteins | sample PPLLaktember2015_6_FD_187263 | JGI IMG/M metagenome (GOLD analysis project Ga0209706, IMG submission 187263) | Freshwater sediment microbial communities from Prairie Pothole Lake near Jamestown, North Dakota, USA - PPLs Lake P8 Core (1) Depth... | ecosystem: Environmental > Aquatic > Freshwater...
GCTGGAAACCAAACTGCAGACCGCGCTGTTGCCCAAGGACCCCAACGACGAGCGCAACATCTTCCTGGAAATCCGCGCCGGTACCGGCGGCGACGAGTCGGCGCTGTTTGCCGGCAACCTCTTGCGCATGTACACGCGCTACGCCGAGCGGCAGGGGTGGAAGGTCGAAGTGGTGTCGGAAAACCCCGGCGAAGTCGGCGGCTACAAGGAAGTCATCATCCGCATCGTCGGCCAGGGCGCGTATTCGCGGCTGAAATTCGAATCCGGCGGCCACCGCGTGCAGCGCGTGCCGGAAACCGAATCGCAGGGCCGCATCCACACCTCGGCCTGCACCGTGGCGGTGATGCCGGAAGCCGACGAGGTCGGCGAAGTCGACATCAACCCGGCGGATCTCCGCATCGACACCTACCGCGCCTCGGGCGCCGGCGGGCAGCACATCAACAAGACCGATTCCGCGGTGCGCATCACCCACCTGCCCACCGGCCTGGTGGTGGAATGCCAGGACGACCGCTCGCAGCACCGCAATCGCGCGCAGGCCATGAGCGTGCTGGCGGCGCGCCTGAAGGACCGCGAACTCCAGGCGCATCACGCCGCCGAGGCCAGCACCCGCAAGAGCCTCATCGGCACGGGCGACCGCTCCGACCGCATCCGCACCTACAACTTCCCGCAGGGCCGCATCACCGACCACCGCATCAACCTCACGCTGCACAAGATCGACGCGATGATGGACGGCGATCTTGGCGAACTGTTCGACGCGCTGGCGGCCGAGCATCAGGCCGAACTGCTGGCGACGCTATCCGGTGAGGGGTGAGCAGTGAAAGGGGAAGCAGTAAGCGTTGTCGGCCTGCTCGACGATGCAACCGTCCAGATAGCCACAGCGCTCGGGCTGGAAACACGCGGAGCTCGCATCGAAGCGCGCGCTCTGGCAGTCCACGCCTGGCAGGTCGATACCGCATGGCTGATCGCACATGACACCGACCCACTGACGGACACACAGCTCGCCTCGTTCCGCTCCCTGTTATCGCGTCGATTGAAAGGCGAACCAGTTGCTTACATTCTGGGAGAGCGCGAGTTCTTTGGACTGAAACTGCAAGTGACTCCTGACGTGTTGATCCCCCGCCCAGACACGGAAACCCTGGTCCAGGCCGTTCTGGACCAGACCCCAGCGGACCGCCCCTGTCGCATCCTTGACCTAGGCACCGGCAGCGGCGCCATCGCCATGGCCTTGGCTACTCACCGTCCCCTTGCACAAATAGTGGCGGTCGATCGGTCGCCTGCCGCATTGGATGTGGCGCGTGAAAACGCTATCCGCCTCGGCTTGCTGAATCTGTTGTTTGTACAGAGCGACTGGTATTCCCAGCTTGGTGTAAGAAATTTCGACATTATCGCTGCCAACCCGCCATATATTCCCGTGGGAGACACGCATCTGAATCAGGGTGATCTGCGTTTCGAACCCAGAGAAGCCTTGCAGAGCGATGATGAGGGCCTGGCTGACATTCAAAGGATCGTGGCAGGAGCGCCAGCGCACCTATGCCATGGCGGCTGGCTGCTGCTCGAGCACGGATATGATCAGGGAGAGGCTTGTCAGAAGCTGCTGCGGCAGTCGGGTTGGTCTCAAGTACACACTAGGAAGGATCTGTCCGGTCTGCATAGGATTAGCGGTGGGCAACGTCCCTAACCTAGTGTCGGTTTTCTTTACAGTTTCCTTCTCCAGGCTTGTGTATGATTTCGCCAAGGCCCGAAAAGGCCCGTATAACAGGTCGCCGACGCAACGCCATAATCTGGTATGTTTTATGCTTAAAATCAAGCATATACATAGCCTACGTTTTAGAGGATCAGCATGAACAATAAAACGAACTCCACATTGCCTCCCGAATCAGATGCCGCGAAACCCGAGCAGGTTGACGAGACGCGCCGCCGCCTGGGCAAAGTCGGGGTGGCCGGTTCCGGTGTCATCCTTACCTTGGCCAGCCGCAGCGTGCTGGGTGGCTGGGGGACTTGCACCGGTTCAGAGATCATGTCCGGCAACCTGTCCAAGCCGGGCGAGGCGAATCCCTGTGGCTGCAGCCCGGGATACTGGGGCAATAATAACGGTTATGACACCTGGATGGATCAACTGGGCAAGCTTATCAGGTCCGACCATGGGCCAACGGCTCTGTTTAATACCGTGTTCGGCGTAGATTTTTACGGCCCGAACACAAACCCAGCAAACGCCAATAAAACGCAGGCACTGGATGTCTACGGCACCGATGTGACCCTCTGGCAAGCAGTACACGACAAACAAAGTACGAACCCTGTAATTTCGTGTCCAGGAGTTGATGAGCAAACTGCGGGCTTCCATGCCGTTGCAGCCTTGATGAATGCCTCGGTGTACGGTTCCCGCTATCCGACTCCTTACCAGACTGCAGATGCGGTAACCACTGCGTTCTCTACCGCCGCGAGCACCTGCACCCTGGGAACATTCGTCACCCAAGTGGATGTTTACGACCCGCAATCGACATGGTGCTTCGGTGAGGAACACATCTACAAACGATAAACTACCCTAATCGATTTGTTCATGTCCGAAGTCTGGCAACTGGCGCGTACCGACATAGGCTTGCGCTGCTGGGAGGATGGCTGTATCGCCTACCAGCCCCTGACAGGTGAAACCCATATGCTCACCCCGCAGGCAGGTCGCCTGCTCGGCTTGTTGTTGCGGGGAGAGAAAAGAACGACACAGGTGTTGATGGTCGAATTGGGTGAGAATGGCGTCCTGCCCGAATTCGCCGGGACCTTGAACACCTGGCTGTTGCAACTGTCCGAAGCCCACCTGATCTGCCGGCACCGTCCTTGATCCTCTCCCAGATCCCACCACTCGAACTGCGCTCGCGTCTGGCTCAAGGCCGCCTGGCTCTGCGGGTCGGTCCGTTCCGTTTTTCCGTGGCTTCGCCTGTTGCTTCCGTGGCCGAGGGCATGGCCACCCTATACCCAGATTTCGCACTGGTGCCAGAGGATGAGTTCGTCGACTTCCATGTCGGTGTGGCGCCACCAGCAAGCGTGCGACGCTGGCTTCGCCCGCAGGTGAATTTTTCCTTTGACGGGCGAATGCCCTTCAAGCCTCTGCCGGCCGACCAGGCGATGCCCATGCTGGAATGGGGGCTCAATTGGGTCATTACCAATCACGCGCACCAATATCTGATACTGCATGCAGCGGTGGTCGAGCGGAACGGACGTGCAATGATCCTGCCGGCCCCCCCTGGCTCGGGCAAGAGCACCTTGTGTGCCGCGCTGGTCAATCGAGATTGGCGGCTTCTGTCGGATGAACTCACCCTGATCCGGCTAACGGATGGCATGGTCATCCCAATTTCCCGGCCGGTAAGCCTGAAAAATCGCTCCATCGAAATCGTGCGCAAGCTCGGCAAGAGGGTGGTGGTGGGCCAAGCCTGCGCAGATACCGGCAAGGGCACGGTCGCGCATATGCGGCCACCGACCGAGAGCGTGCGGCGGATGGACGAACCAGCCCGGCCGGCATGGGTGGTGTTTCCACAGTTCATCCAGAATGGCGCAATGACCTGCGAGGAGCGCGGCAAGTCGACGGCCTTTGTCGAACTGGTGCACAACGCCTTCAACTACAACCTTCTTGGACTGGCCGGATTCAATGCCATGTGCGGTTTGGTGGATGCTTGCAGCATCCACCGCATCACCTACGGCAGCCTAGAGCAGGCTTATAGGGCCATCGATGCCCTTATCGAGGAATAAGCAAGCATTCTGCCTGGGTCAAACGAACTCTCCTGCTCTGCGGGGGTATCATCAAGGCAGTCAAACTCCCCTATGAATCATCGTCCCATGGCCCATTCGGACCTGGTTATTAGCCTGCTGCGCGAGCCCTGCAACGCCACCAAACTTTCTGCCCAAGATTGGGATTTGCTTGTGCGTCAGGCTCGACACGCCGACGTGATGGGGCAACTTCATTCACGGCTCAGTGACGCCGGCCAGCTCGACAACATGCCGGAAGCTGCGCGTCGGCACCTGGAGACCGCATGGAACCTGTCCCAGCGTCATCGCCTGGCAGTCCGCTGGGAACTGCTCAGCATCGCCGACACCCTCGCGTTATTGAACATTCCCGTCGTGCTTCTCAAGGGAGCGGCCTACTTCGCGGCCGGCCGCATGGCGGCGAGAGGACGCCTATTCACCGATATCGATATCCTGGTGCCCAAGGAGGCACTGGACACGGTAGAACAAATCTTCATTCGCAACGGATGGGTGCCGACTCACCTGAATGCCTACGACCAGCGCTACTACCGAGAATGGATGCATGAACTTCCGCCCATGCAGCACGCCCGCCGCGGCACCTTGATCGACATTCACCATACTCTGCTGCCGCCCACGGCAGGGATACTTTGCGACGCAGCCGCACTGATCGCCGTGGCCCGGCCCCTGGAGGATGCCGAGCTTGGCGCATTCAAGGTGCTCGCGCCGAGCGACATGCTTTTGCACTCGGCGACACACTTGTTTTACGGGGAGTTCGACCGTGGTTTGCGGGAACTGCTGGACCTCGACCAACTGATACGCGAACTGGCCACCGAGCCAGACTTCTGGCCGACGACGATAACCCGAGCCCGGCAACTGGATTTGCTGAGTCCTCTGCATCACGCGGTGCGATATACCCACTTGCTACTGGGTACGCCGATTCCGGACGAAGTATTGCGGACACAGTTGGACCCGGCAATGGGTAGCATCCGACAGCGATTGCTGGATGGGCTATTTCTGCGTGCATTCAGGCCTGACCATGCCAGTTGTAACGACGCCTTGACCCGGCTCGCCCGATGGCTCGCTTTTGTCCGCAGCCACTGGCTGCGGATGCCGGTTTATCTGCTCGTACCGCATCTCCTTTACAAGTCTCTGATCTCCCTGCGCAAGGAGGAAGCGGGAGGCTGAGTCTTCGCTCTGCTTGGACTTACCGGTGATACGCCGTGACCACCTCAACCTCATTCTTCGACCCCGGATTCACCGGCACGCGCTGATGCAGGCTTTCCTGGGCCATATCAAGAATGCGTTCATATGCGTCCATAAATGGTTGAAGACACGCCGTCGGCCATTTCGACGATGAAGCTCATCGGATTGGCTGCCCCCACCCCGCGCGGACCGCTGGATCTGGTCAAAGCCGTGCTGATGCCGGCATGCTGACGCGGGCCTGCCGAGCTCGACGAGCATTATTACCCGCTCTGGATCGAAGCCTTCTTCCCGGCGGCTTTCGCCACCGGTCTCCCGGTTGCTGAATTGTCGGAATTCTTTACACATTCATCAGAACATTTATGAATAGCTCTTTAAAGACATGGACCATTCGATGTATGGCGTAATAATTGCTTAACAGCGTGCATTCATCCGCGAACGCTTACATCAGCATGACCGGCCGTGGAAACCAAAATTGGTTGGCCAGAGGTACCGAAGACTAACGCTGAACTATTTGAATGAGCTCATGCCGCGCTATGTAAGAAACGGCGGTTCCTACAATGAATGCTCGTTCGCTTGATCGACCGGATAGCGAGAATTTAATGTCTGATGGCTGGACGATAAAAACCGGGGGAGAAGCAGCGTTCCTATGTAACCTCTGCTCCATCTCGGGCACAGTTAGCGCCATGTGGGTATTTCTTCAGGGCGATTCGCTTACTCCCCAGTTTTCTGAATGGGTGGACGAACCACTTGATCCCCCGCACCGAATCGGGCATCTGTATACGACATGAAACTGCTACAACTCCCCCCCGCCGAGTTACGTCGGCAGTTGGCCGGTGCCGGGGTTTGGCTGCGCACCGGGCCGTTTTCGCTCAAGGTGCAATCACGCATCCCCTCCGTGGCAGAAGATCTGGCCAAACTTTACGGCCAGTTCGAGGTACGTAGCGTGCATGAAGCCTTTGCCGATTTTCATGTGTCGATAAATCCGCCTGCCAACCTTCGCCGTTGGCTGTGGCCCCGGGTCAATTTCTCCTTCGACGGGCTCAAGCCCTTCAAGCCCCTACCCCTGGAACAAGCCTATACCATGCTCGAACAGGGACTGAGCTGGTGCGTGTCGGCGCACGCGCACCAGTACCTGATGGTTCACGCGGCCGGGGTGGAAAAGAATGGCCGGGCGGCGATTCTGGTCGCTCCGCCCGGTTGTGGGAAAAGTACGCTCGTCGCCGGCCTTGTGTTGTCGGGTTGGCGGCTGCTATCCGACGAACTGAGCTTAATCGACCGCAAGACCGGATGGATCCACCCTCTGCCCCGGCCGGTCTGCCTGAAGAATGAATCGATTGCCCTTATCCGCGCCGTCAGCCCGGATGCTTTCCTGAATCGCACCTCGCGCGATACGGCCAAGGGCGCGGTCGCCTTCCTGCGCCCGCCGAAAGAAAGTGTGAGGCGCCAGCACGAACCGGCGCAACCGGGCTGGATCATCTTCCCGAAATGGGTGGCGGATGGAGAACCCCAACTGCTGCCGCGCTCCAAGCAGCAAAGCTTTCAGTTCCTGACGCAGCATGCCTTCAATTACAGCCACCTCGGCGCGGAGGCATTTCGCGTTTGCACGGACCTGATCCAACAGGCTGACTGCTACGACTTTCAATACAGCCGGCTGGACCAGTCCGTGGCGGCCTTCGACCATCTGGCCGCCTCGGCGGTTACAAGCAAGGCCGGGAACTGAGATGCGCGCCCCAGCCGAACTGGTTTCCCTGGTGTTTCGCAACCCCGGCGCGATCCAACGGTTTTCCCTGGGCGACTGGGACAGGCTGGTCCGCCAAGCCCGCCAGGCCGACCTGCTGGCGCGCCTGTATGGCCGACTTCAGCAGGATGGGCTTAATGCTACCATCCCGGCCGTTGCGCGATGGCATTTCGAGGTCGCCACTGCCCTCGCAGAAAGCCAGAAAGTCGAGATACGCCGGGAATTGAAACAGCTGCGAGAGTTGCTGAAAGGGATCGATGTTCCGCTGGTCGTACTCACGGGTACAGCCTATGTCGCAGCTGACCTGCTTGCCGCAAGCGGACGCCTAATCGACGACATCGACCTGCTCGTGCCGCAGGAGCGCATTGACGAGGTCGGATCCGCCCTGGAACTGGCTGACTGGCACGCGGTTGATTTGCCGGAATACGATCAGCGCTACTACCGGCGTTGGAGGCACGACGCACCATCGCTGCAGCACTTGCGGCGCGCAACGGTGATCAACGTGCACCACGCCATCCTGCCGGACACGGCACGCTTTCGGCCGGACGCCGCCTGGCTGCGCAGTCGCGCGACCGAAGTGCCGGGCTTTCCCGGTGTGGCCGTACTGTCAACCGAAGACCGCATCCTGCACGTTGCCACGCTGCTGCTTCATGATGACGGACTGCTGCACGGGCTGCGCACCCTGAGCGACCTCGACCTGTTGTTGCGCCAGGCTGCAACCGAATCAGATTTCTGGTCGCAGTTGCTCGCGCGCGCCGAAAAAATGGATCTGAGCCGGACGCTGTTCTACGCCCTGCGCTACGCCCTTCACTTTTTCGGCACGCCCGTCCCGGACGAGGTCCGCGACCACCTGGCGTCTGCCGCGCCAAGCATGGCGACACTCAAACTCATGGATGGCATCTACACGCGCATGCTGGCGCCCAACCATCACAGCTGCATGGATGCCCTAACGCCGCTGGCGCGGCACGCCGCCTATGTACGCACCCACTGGCTGCGCAGGCCACCGCGATTATTGATTCCCCACCTGTTCCACAAGGCTTTCATCAGCCCCTATCGGCGCGAGCCAAAACCCGCTTGACGCGATTTTCGTCGCAGGTATAATTCCCGAGTATTCCAGTCAAGTATTGCTCAGGAGCCCCGAGATGACCGCGCTAGACCGCATTCGTGACCAAGTCACCACCAACACCGTCGTGCTGTACATGAAAGGCACGCCCCAGTTTCCGCAATGCGGCTTTTCGTCGCGCGCGGCGCAAGTGCTGCAGGCCTGCGGCGTGAAGGATTTTCTGGCCGTGAACGTGCTGGCCGATCCTGAAATTTTCGAAAACCTGAAGTACTACGCCAACTGGCCGACCTTCCCGCAGCTCTACGTCAAGGGCGAACTGGTCGGTGGCTGCGACATCATGATCGAGATGTACCAGAAGGGCGAAATCCAGAAATTGCTGGAAGAAGTGCAAGCCGCCTGAGCCTTCTCGACGGACGAAAAAAAGCCGACTTCAAGTCGGCTTTTTTTGCGCCCGCTTCACGCGCCCACATAGACGCTCACTTGGCTTCGTCCGCCTCCGGCACGGCATCCATTCCCAGTTCGTGAATCTTGCGCGTCAGCGTATTGCGCCCCCAGCCGAGCAGATGCGCGGCCTCGATGCGGCGCCCGCCGGTGTGGCGCAGCGCCACCTCGATCAGCGTCTTTTCGTAGGCCTGGGTGAGTTCGTCGAGTATCGCCGCCTCGCCACGCGACAAGCGCGCACTCGCCTCGGCGGCCAGACTTTGCAGCCAGTCGCCTGACTGCGCCACGACACTGCCCTGCATCAGATCGGACGGCAGGTCGCCCACCTCGACCACCTGGCCCGGCGCCATCACGGTCAGGTAATGGCAGACGTTTTCGAGCTGGCGCACGTTGCCGCTCCACGGCAGGTTGACCAGGGTCTTCATCGCGGCCTCCGACACGCCCTTGGCCTCCATCCCCAGTTCGCGCGCGCTTTTCTGCATGAAATGGCGCACCAGCAGCGGGATGTCCTCGCGCCGCTCGCGCAGCGCCGGCAGCCGCAGGCGAATGACGTTGAGGCGGTGAAACAGGTCCTCGCGGAACAGGCCTTCGCGCACCCGCACTTCCAGATCCTGGTGGGTGGCGGCGATCACCCGCACATTGACCTTGATCGGCGTGTGCCCGCCGACGCGATAGAACTGGCCGTCCGACAGCACGCGCAGCAAGCGCGTCTGCAATTCGGACGGCATGTCGCCGATCTCGTCGAGGAACAGGGTGCCGCCGTCGGCCTGCTCGAAGCGGCCGCGCCGCTGCGCCGCGGCACCCGTGAAGGCGCCGCGCTCGTGACCGAACAGCTCGGACTCCAGCAGGTCCTTCGGGATGGCCGCGGTGTTCAATGCGATGAACGGCCCGCCGGCGCGCGGGCTGTGGCGGTGCAGGGCGCGCGCAACCAGTTCCTTGCCGCTGCCCGATTCGCCGGTGATCAGCACGGTGGCGTGCGACTGGCTGAGCCTGCCGATCGCGCGGAACACTTCCTGCATCGCCGGCGCCTGGCCGAGCATCTCGGTCATCGGCGCCTCGCTCGGCGCGGGCGTTTCGCGGCTGGCGCTTTCGGCCAGCGCGCGGCGCACCAGTTCCAGCGCCTGATCGACGTCGAACGGCTTGGGCAGGTACTCGAACGCGCCACCCTGGAATGCCGCCACCGCGCTGTCGAGGTCGGAATAGGCCGTCATGATGATGACCGGCACCTTGGGCAGGCGCTCCTTCAGCGCCTGCAGCAGTTCCAGCCCGGACACGCCCGGCATGCGGATGTCGGACAGCACCACGCTGGGCTGGCCGCGCTCCAGTTCGCGCAGCGCGTCGGTCGCCGAACTGAAGGTCATGCAGGGGATGTCCTCACGCAGCAGCGCTTTTTCAAGCACCCAGCGGATGGAACGGTCGTCGTCGATGATCCAGACACAGCTTGGTTTCGGCATGATATTCAGACAGGCAAGGGAAGGAAAATGGAGAACACGGTGTGGCCGGGCCGGCTTTCGCAATCGATGGTGCCGTGGTTTTGCGCCACCAGGGTTTGCGAGACAGCGAGCCCGAGCCCGCTGCCGCCTTCGCGGCCCGACACCAGCGGATAGAAAATCTGCTCGCGGATGTCCTCGGGGATGCCGGGGCCGTTGTCGATGATCTCGACCCGCAGGCCCAGCCGGTAGCGGCGGCTTTCCAGCGTAATCTGCCGCGCCACCCGGGTCTTGAAGATGATCTCGCCCTGGCCGTGCATGGCCTGCACCGCATTGCGCGCGATGTTGAGCGCGGCCTGGATCAGCTGCTCGGCGTCGGCGCGGATTTCCGGCAGGCTGATGTCGTAGTCGCGCCGCAGCGTCACGCTCGGCGTTTCGGCCAGTATCAGGCTGCGGACCCGTTCCAGCACTTCATGGATATTCACTGCACCAAAACGGGGCGTACGGTGCGGGGTCAGCAGACGCTCCATCAGCGACTGCAGGCGGTCGGATTCCTTGATGATGACCTGGGTGTATTCGCGCAGGCTTTCGCGCGGCAGTTCGTGCTCCAGCAGTTGCGCCGCACCGCGGATGCCGCCGAGCGGATTCTTGATCTCGTGCGCCAGGTTGCGCAGCAGCTCGCGGTTGGCTTCCTGCTGCAGGCGCGCCTGCTCCAGGCGGGCAATGCGCAGCTGCGGGTCGACCGCGCGCATCTCGATCAGCACGGCATCCGGCATTCTCTCCAGAGGCGAAATGCTGCAGCCGAGACGAATCGGGAGATGCGTGCTCACCGCCACGTCGAGTTCGTATTCGATGACCGTTCCCTGTTCGCTGCGCGCGGTACGGATGGCCCCCAGCAACTCGGGGCTCCGTTCGAAGGCCAGGGCGGCAGCCTCACCGACCAGAAGCACACCCGATACGCCCAGCAGGGTTTCGGCCGCTGGATTGACGTGCCGGATGCGGTCGTCGGCATCGAGCACCATGACGCCAGTGGACAGGCAATCGAGTCCGGAAAAATCAATTGGGGAAAGCGGCATCTTGCTCATGCACAATACAGAAGCACTGATTGTGCCAGAGCGTGGTTGTTGACGCTTTACCGTCTTTACAACCACGTCCTCATTCTTGCGGGGAGGCCGGCGCTTACTTCAGATTCGCCAGTTCGCGCCGGATGGAAACGATGTTTTGTTCGTGCTGCTGCACACTGGCGCGCAGCTTGTTCACGCGATTGAGATAACTCGCGTCGGTGGCGCGCTCGCCGGGCTGCAGGCGTTCGCCCAGCGCCATCTGGCGGCGAGCCTCATCGGCATTGCGGCGCTCGCCGTCAATCTCGTCCTGCAGCACCTGGCGACGGATGTCGTCGCGACGTTTCTGCGTTCCGGCATCGATGCGCGGAAAATTTGCCGGGCTGGGACCGGATGCCCGGGCGGGCGATTTTCCGGCAGGCGGCAGCGTCGCCGGCGCGCCCGGCATTTCGATGCGCTGGGCACCCTTGCGGTAAACATCGGTAAAGGTCACCTGGCCGTTTTCGTCGACGTACTTGTAGATTTCCGCCTGCACAGGCGCAGCCAGAATCATGCACAGCAGGAAGGGGAAACGAAGGTTTTGCATGGGGGCCGAGTGTAGCGTTCTCGATTGATAACGGTCAAAAGACGGCAATCTTGACGCCCGCAAAGCCCGCAATAAAAAGGGCGGCCGAAGCCGCCCCGCTTGCTGCGCGCGACGCGATTACAGCGAGTAATACATCGCGAACTCGACCGGGTGCGTGGTCATGCGGAACTTGGTGACTTCTTCCATTTTCAGCGCAATGTAGGCATCGATCATGTCGTTGGTGAACACGCCGCCGCGGGTCAGGAACTCGCGATCCTTGTCGAGCTCTTCCAGCGCCATTTCAAGGCTGTGGCAGACCTTCGGGATCTTTGCGTCCTCTTCCGGCGGCAGGTCGTACAAGTCCTTGTCCGACGGATCGCCGGGGTGGATCTTGTTCTGGATGCCGTCGAGGCCCGCCATCATCAGCGCGGCAAAGCACAGGTAGGGGTTGGCGGTGGGATCCGGGAAGCGGGTTTCGATGCGACGCGCCTTTTCGCTGGCGGCGATCGGGATCCGGATCGAAGCCGAGCGGTTGCGGGCCGAGTAGGCCAGCATGACCGGCGCTTCGAAGCCCGGGACCAGACGCTTGTACGAGTTGGTCGACGGGTTGGTGATCGCGTTCAGCGCCTTGGCGTGCTTGATGATGCCGCCGATGTAGTAAATGCACATTTCGGACAGGCCGGCGTAGCCGTTGCCCGCAAACAGGTTCTTGCCGTCTTTCCACAGCGACTGGTGGACGTGCATGCCGGAACCGTTGTCGCCGACGATGGGCTTGGGCATGAAGGTCGCGGTCTTGCCGTAGGCGTGGGCGACGTTCTGCACGATGTACTTCAGCGTCTGCGTCCAGTCGGCGCGCTTGGTCAGCGTGCTGAAGACGGTGCCGATTTCGCACTGGCCGGCGGTCGCCACTTCGTGGTGGAACACCTCGACCGGGATGCCGGCTTCTTCCAGCGCCAGCACCATGGCGGCGCGGATGTCCTGCAAGGAATCAACCGGGGGCACCGGGAAGTAGCCGCCCTTGACGCCGGGACGGTGACCGGTGTTGCCGTTCTCGAACTTCTCGGCCGACGACCAGGAGGCTTCCTCGGAATTGATTTTCACGCCGCAGCCCGACATGTCGTCGTGCCAGGTGATGGAATCGAAAATGAAGAACTCGGGCTCGGGGCCGAAGTAGGCGGTGTCGGCGATGCCGGTCGACTTCAGGTAGGCCTCCGCACGACGCGCCACCGAACGCGGATCGCGCTCGTAGCCCTTGCCGTCGGACGGCTCGATCACGTCGCAGGTCAGGATCAGGGTGGGCTCGTCGAAGAAGGGATCCATGTAGGCCGTATCGGGATCGGCTTTCAGCAGCATGTCGGAGGCCTGAATGCCTTTCCAGCCGGCGATCGAGGAACCGTCGAACGGGTGGCCGTCTTCGAACCAGTCCTCGGTCACGATGCGCGCCGGGATGGAAACGTGCTGTTCCTTGCCCCGGGTATCGGTAAAGCGCAGATCGACGAATTTCACTTCATCGTCCTGAATTCTCTTGAGCACATCGGCCACGGTCATGCTGAATCTCCTCACACTAAATGGATAAAAAACGACGACACCACGCTGTAATGTCGTGAATGAACTTAACTTAGCAGCAAGCGTGCCATGTAAAAAATTCGAATCGGATCATTGTGCCACAAGGCCCATGCAGCAGGATAGGGCAGATTTCGCCTTTACCAATGCCCCGTAATGGTGCAATGCGTTTTTTAATGCACCATTACGGGGCGAATTGCATCCAATCATGGCTTTCATATACTGAACTGACAATAAAAGGAATCCATCATGGGCCGCATCACCGAGTTGCTCGACACCGCTCACGGCCGCAGCCAGGCGAATTCCTGGACGATTGCCGGTGCCCTGTTGCCGCACGAGGCGCATGAGCTTTTGCAGCTTGCGCCCGGTACGCGGCTGATCGACGTGCGCTCGCAAGCGGAGCTTGAACTGAACGGCGTCATTCCCGGCGCGGTGCATGTCGAATGGCAATCCTGGCCGGGCTGGGTACTCAACCCCCATTTTCTGACCCAGCTTGCGCAAGCCACCGATCCGGAAGCCTTGCTGATTTTCATCTGCCGCAGCGGCGCACGCTCGTACCGCGCGGCCGCGGCCTGCACCGAGGCCGGGCGGGGCAGCTGTTACAACGTGCTGGAAGGCTACGAGGGCGATCTCAACAAGGCCACCGGCCACCGCAATGAAGTCAGCGGCTGGAAATATCGCGGCCTGCCCTGGACACAAAGCTGATCATGATCCCGCGGCGCGCTTTAGAATAGCGCGCCATGACCGACCGCTACGCTGTATTCGGGCACCCGATTGCCCATTCCAAATCCCCGCAGATTCATGCCGCCTTTGCCCGCCAGACCGGGCAGGACATGACCTACGAGGCGATCCTGGCGCCAAAGGACGGCTTTGCCGCCAGCGTGGCGCAATTCATCGCGACAGGCGGGCGCGGCGCTAATGTCACCGTGCCGTTCAAGGAAGAGGCCTTCCGGCTGGCCAGCCGCCTGAGCCCGCGCGCCGAGCGCGCCGGCGCGGTCAACACCCTGGTTTTCGGGGACGGCATCCTGGGCGACAACACCGACGGCGCGGGCCTGGTGGCTGATCTCACCCGCAACCTCCACTGCACGCTCGCCGGCCGCCGCATCCTGCTGCTGGGCGCCGGCGGCGCGGCGCGCGGGGTGATCGAGCCGCTGCTCGACCAGCAGCCGGCGGCGCTCGTCATCGCCAACCGCACCGTCGGCCGCGCGCAGGAACTGGCCGACCTGTTCGGTCGCGGCGTCCGCGCGTGCGGCCTCGGTGCCCCCGACGCGCCCTTCGACCTCGTCATCAACGCAACCGCCGCCAGCCTGGCCGGCGAGCTGCCGCCGCTGTCGCCGCGCGTTTTCACTGCCGACACGCTGGCCTACGACATGATGTACGGGCGCGACACGCCCTTCCTCGCATTCGCCCGTTCGCACGGCGCGGCCACCGCCGACGGCCTCGGCATGCTGGTCGAACAGGCGGCCGAAGCGTTCTGGCTGTGGCGCGGCGTGCGTCCCGACACCGCGCCCGTCATCGCGGCGCTCCGCGCATGATTCGCACCGCATTGCGCTGGATCGGCAAGGGCGTGGCGGCGGCGGTCGCGCTGGTGCTGCTGTATCAGCTGTGGATCTTCGCGCATGTGCTGTGGTGGATCGATCACAACCCCACCTCGACTGCCTTCATGGAAGCCGGCCTGGCACGCCAGCAGGACAAGAATCCCGACGCCGAACTGCGCCACAAGTGGGTGCCGTACGACCGCATTTCCATCCACCTGAAGCGCGCCATCATCGCCGCCGAAGATGCGAAATTCCTCGAACACGAAGGCTTCGACGTCGAGGGCATCCAGAAGGCCGTCGAAAAGAATTTGAAGAAAGGCCGGCTTGTCGCCGGCGGCTCCACCATCAGCCAGCAGCTCGCCAAGAACCTGTTCCTGTCCGGAGAGCGCAGCTTCATCCGCAAGGGCCAGGAAGCCGTCATCACCCTGATGATCGAAGCCACCTGGAGCAAGCGCCGCATCCTCGAGGTATACCTCAACGTCATCGAGTGGGGCAACGGCATCTACGGCGCCGAGGCCGCCGCCCGCCGCTACTACAAGACCTCCGCCGCCAAGCTCAACCGCGACCAGGCCGCGCGCATGGCCGCGATGGTGCCCAACCCGCGCTGGTACGAGAACCACCGCAGCTCGCGCAGCTACCAGCGCCGCGTCGCCGTCATCAAGCGCTATATGAATTACGCGCAGGTGCCGCGATAAGGCGTATTCAAGGCAAGACCGCGCGCCCACCCGCCATAGCGCGTTACAATCGCGGGGCTTTTTCCCCAACCGCCCCATGACCGACACGCTCGAAAACCAGTCGCAGGACAACCTGGAAACCCATCTCGCGCAGGTGCAAAACCTGCTCGCCAAGATGCGGCTGGTGGAGGAGCTCGTCCACAAGCAGGGCGGGCCGCGCCAGGATCTGGTCGAGAATCTGGTCCACAAGCAGAATCTGACCGAATTGCAGCGCAAGCTGGAAGCCCTGCATCCGGCCGACATCGCCTACATCCTCGAAGCGCTGCCGCTGGACGAGCGCCGACTGGTATGGAGCCTGGTCAGCGCGGAGAACGACGGCGAGATTCTGCTGGAGGTGTCCGACTCGGTTCGCGAATCGCTGATCCAGACGATGGACAAGGCGGAGCTGCTGGCCGCCGCCGAATCGCTGGACACCGACGAGATCGCCGACATCGCGGCCGATCTGCCGCACGACGTGATCCAGGAGCTGCTCACCACCCTCGACGCGCAGAAGCGTGCGCACCTGCAATCGGCGCTGGCCTATCCGGAAGACACGGTGGGCGCGCTGATGGACTTCGAGATGGTGACGATCCGCGCCGACGTCACCCTGGAAGTCGCGCTGCGCTACCTGCGCCGCCTGGGCGAACTGCCGGACCAGCTCGACAAGCTGTTCGTGGTGGACCGCGACGACGCGATCATCGGCGTGCTGCCCTTGAAGCGCCTGCTGACGAGCGATCCCGAGGCCTCAGTGGCGGCGGTGATGGTCGAGGATTTCGTGAAGTTCCACCCCGAGGACGAGGCGCAGGAAGCCGCGCAGGCGTTCGAGCGTTACGACCTGGTGATGGCGCCGGTCGTGGACATACAGGGGCGGCTCATCGGCCGTCTCACGGTCGATGCGGTGGTCGACTACATCCGCGAATCGGCCGACGCCGACATGCTGTCGATGGCCGGCCTGAAGGAGGAGGAAGACCTGTTCTCCACCGTCTGGCGCTCGGCGAAGAACCGCTGGATGTGGCTGTCGATCAATCTCGCCACCGCCTTCATCGCATCGCGCGTGATTGGCGCGTTCGAGGGAAGCATCGAAAAACTCGCCGCGCTGGCGGCGCTGATGCCCATCATCGCCGGCATCGGCGGCAACTCCGGCAACCAGACCATCGCCCTCATCGTCCGCGGCCTGGCGCTCGGCCAGATCACCCAGGCCAACGCGCGGCGCCTGGTCGTGAAGGAACTCGGCGTCTCCCTGTTCAATGGCCTGCTGTGGGGCTCGGTGGTGGGCGTCTTCGCCTGGCTGCTGTATGACAACCTGGCGCTGGGCGGGGTGATGGCGCTGGCGATGCTGCTCAACCTGATTGTCGCTGCGCTGGCCGGCATCTTCATCCCGATGACGCTGGAACGGATGCAGCGCGATCCGGCCGTCGGCTCGTCGGTGCTGCTCACTTTCACCACCGACAGCATGGGCTTTTTCATCTTCCTCGGGCTTGCCACCCTGCTGCTGCTGTGACCCCGACGCCTGACAGCAGGACCCTGTATCTGCGTCTGCTGGGCTATGTGAAGCCCTACTGGCGCATGTTCGCGCTGTCGATTGTCGCGCTGGTTCTCGCCGCCGCCACCGAACCGATGCTGCCCGCACTGTTCAAGCCGCTGCTGGACGAGGGCCTCGTTGCCAAGAACCAGGCGTTCATCCGCTGGATTCCGGTTCTGCTGCTGGGCTTGTTCGTGATGCGCGGCGTGACCGGCTTCATCAGCACCTACTGCATGGCATGGGTGGGCAGCCGCCTGGTGATGGACCTGCGCGCCGCCATGTTCGGCAAGCTGATGACGCTGCCGACACGCTACTTCGACCAGAATCCGAGCGGCCAGCTGATCGCCCATCTGGCCTTCAACGTCACCCAGGTCACGCAGTCGGCCACCAGTTCGCTCACCACGCTGGTGCGCGACACCGTCACGGTGCTCGGACTGCTGGGCTATCTGCTGTGGCTG
>Ga0209706_10000896_pt1 | contig 17009 bp, 12 predicted proteins | sample PPLLaktember2015_6_FD_187263 | JGI IMG/M metagenome (GOLD analysis project Ga0209706, IMG submission 187263) | Freshwater sediment microbial communities from Prairie Pothole Lake near Jamestown, North Dakota, USA - PPLs Lake P8 Core (1) Depth... | ecosystem: Environmental > Aquatic > Freshwater...
TCGTGGAGCAGGGCGGCCAGCTCGAGGTCGCCGAGCTCCTTCTCGCTGAAACCCATCTTGGCGGCGATCTTCAGCGAGAAGTCCGTGACCCGGGTCGAATGGTGCCGCGTATATTCGTCCTTGGCGTCGATGGCCGAGGCGAGGGACTTGACCGTGGACAGGAACAACGACCTTTGCTGGTCGACGAGATCGGACGTCCTCATCCGGAGGTTCTTGTTGACCAGGGTCAGCTCCGATTCCATCTGCCGCAGGCGGAGCTGGGACCGGATGCGGGCCTTGAGCTCGGTCGAATCGAAGGGCTTGGAAATGTAGTCGTCGGCCCCGGCTTGCATGCCTTCGTTCAGCATCTCGGCCCCGGTGCGGGCGGTCACGAGGATGATGGGAATATGCTTGAGGGATTCGTCGGCCTTGACCGCCCGTGAGAAAGCGTGGCCGTCCATGCCCGGCATCATGACGTCGCAGAGCACGAGGTCGGGGTTCTTGTCGCGAAGGAATTTGAACCCCTGTTCGGCCGACGTCATGAGCTCGAGGTCGAACTCGTCGGCGAGGAGCATCTTCATCAGCTTGAGGACCTCGGGGTTGTCGTCGATGCAGAGGATCAGGGCGTCGTGGACCTTGGCCTCGTCCACGCGGGCGCTCCCGAGGTCGACCCTCTCGAGGTCGACGAGCTGGAGCCTGCGGAAATCGGTGACGATGTCCTGGACGCGGGGCTCCTCGGTATCGGTGAGGCGCCGCCTCAGCCCTATAGGCAGGTCCTCCGACCGGCGGTCGAGGACCTCTTCGTCGAAATGCTCTTCACCCTTGAGCATCTCGACGATGAACCGCGATCCCCTGCCGAGCTCGCTTTCGGCGCGGATGGTCCCCTGGTGGACGAGGACGATCTCCCGGGCCAGGGCCAGCCCGATCCCGGTGCCCTCCTGGGCTCGGGACTTGGATCCGTCAACCTGGGAGAAGCGGTCGAAGATGGCCTCCAGCATTTCGGCCGGAATGCCGATGCCCGTATCTTCGACCGTCATGGTCACGGTCTTGTCCTTATCCTCCACGTATATCGTGATCTTGCCGCCCTTGGGCGTGAACTTCAATGCGTTGGAGAGCAAGTTGAAGAAAACTTTTTCGAACTGCTCTGGGTCGAGGGTCAGCTCGACGGCGTGCGGTGGATGCTGGTAATAAAGCCGTATCTGCTTCTGGTCGGCCAGGGGCTTGACTGAGGCCAGGAGCGGCGGGATGAACTCGACGAGATCGATGCCCTGGACCTTGAGCCGCATCTTGCCTTCCTCGAGCTTGTTCAGGTCGAGGAGGGTATTGATGAGCTTAAGCAGTTTGTAGCCGTTTCGCTGCATGGTCTCGAAGGTGTCCCTGAGAGCGGGCGACAGCCTGCCCATCTTGCCCTCGAGCAGGGTCTTGAGAGGGGCCAGCATTAGCGTGAGCGGTGTCCGGAGCTCATGATTGACGTTGGCAAAGAACTGCGTCTTGAGCTCGTCGAGGCTCTTGAGCTTAAGGTTGGATTCCTTGAGCTGATTCGTGGTTTCCTCGAGCTGGATGCGGCTTCGGAGCTCGCGGCGTCGGAGACGGTCCATGAAGTAGACGCCCCAGCCCCCCATGACCAGCAGGGAGGTCAGAAAGAACAGGTTCGTGATGATGTCCGTCCAGACGGCCCTTCCCGACGGCAGGCTCATGACGCTGGGGATCACATAACAGGCCCAAATGATCAGGAAAAGGAAACTGGCATCACGGAACGAGAGCGGCAAGGCGACCACGGCGGCCATGATAATGATGTATAGACCCTGGACATACGCCGAGGTGAATCCTCCCAGGAGGAAGATCATGGCGGCGATGCCGATGAGGTCGAAGAGCGCCACGGCGATGGCGACCTGGGCGTAGCCGCGCTTGGTCCTCACCCGCCCGAGCAGGGCGTAAAGGACGAGGTGGGCGCCGAGGACGGCAAGTCGAATATACAGGAACAAGGGGAAGAGGTCCCGGGGAGCGTGGACCCAATCGAGGAACAGGAACGAGGCGTAGAGGATGGCGCTGAGTATGATGGTCAGCTTGGCCCGGTTCTCCAGGCCGTATTCTTCGTACAGGCGCTCCTCGAAATCGAAATCCCGGTTTTTTGGCTTAGTCATGGGCGCTTCTCGGTTTGGCAACGACGACATAGCCTTGCGGCGGGTTGCCGTAGCTGGGTATCTTTCTCAGGCTGATCCAACCGGCCTCGTCGAGCAGGCGGTCGAGTTTTTCCTGCTCGAAGAAATCGAAGGTGCCCGCTTCTTCGAGCTCCGAAAGCGCCTGGGCGTCATTGAGGAAGGACCGGAGGGAGTCCAGGAGGAGAGATTTCGGCATCTTGGATGGCAGTTCGCGCTCGGGCATCCTCTCGATCTTCTCCAATAGGCGGGTGAACGGCCCGGACGCATCGGTGTCGGGACGCATGCTGGACAGCACCAGGATCCCGTCCGGCTCGATGATCCTCCGGACCTCGCGGAGCGTTTCGACGGGGTTGAAGATGTAGGACAGAACGAGGCTCATGAGGATCTTGTTGTAGCAGCCGGGCTTGACCGGCAGATGAAACGCATCCTCCAAGGTCCCAGGAAGGAGGAGTCGCCTGAAATCGGGTTTGGACGAATCCAGGCGAAGGACGTAGCGGGCGGCCAGGTTGAAGTCTGTGATGATACGGTATTCATGGACATCGAAATATGTTTTCAGCCAATCGTCGTGGTCCGGCGTGATCCGCTCTCCCCGGAGGATCCTGTGAAGGCGGGGGGAATAATCATCCTGGATCTTCATGGCGCTGTCGAGGTTCAGGTTCTCGACCTTGTCGGCCATTTCCTCGAACGTCCCGATCTCTCCATTGAGGAAGCGGCGGATGGCCAGGAAGCGGCTCATCTCGAGGTCGAGAGCCAGGAGATCGATGCGCTCCGCCGGCGCATCCGTTGCCAGGAGGGACATTAGTTTCTGGCGGGCCTGTTTCATGGCATCCGGCACGAGATCGGCGAGAGTGATCCGGGCGGGGAGCTCGGCCCTGTTCTTAAGGAGGTGCTCGACGAAATTCCCCGTCCCTCCCCCGAGGTCGAGCAGCCTGTCGCCGGGCCGGAGATCCAGGGCCCGGCGCTGATCGTTCATGAGCTGTTGGTATTCGTCGGCCATGGCCATGATATCGAAGCCGAGCAGGTTGCCTTCGCCGACGAGATAGTGGTGCCAGTAGCTCTTCCGGTTCTTGAGGTCCCGAGGCGGGAGGCGGTCCTTTTCGGCCCGGCGCATGACCTCAATGTCTTTGCGGCTGGGCATGACCGGCTGAAGCATCGCGCCGTGCAGGAAACGGTGGATGAGGGACGTGATCGTGCCGAACATCCGTAGCGCTTCCCGGGACGTCCTGGCGTTGTGGCCGATGGGGACCGCGATGACCTCCCGTGGGGCGTCGGCCTCGACGCTCATGACGTCACGGATGAATTCCGATTTGATCCACTGATCGTATTGGCCGTAGATCCACGTGACGGGGATATCGATATGACGCATGTCCTCCCGGGCCTGTTCGAGCGTGCCGACCCCGTTGGCCGTGACATCGGCGGCGTAGAACGCATGCCGGATGAAATTGCCCAGAATGGGATAGACATCCAGGTTGATGCCGAGCTGATACTGTTCAAGGACGTCGAGGCCGGCATTGATCCGGATCATCATGTCCCGGAATTCGAGCGCGCCCATGCAGGACACCCAGTAGTCGATCCGGCTCCGGTAGTCCGCATCCCTCAAGACAACACGAGCCTCCAAGGCTGAGAGCGAGAAGGTGACAAGGACGGTGGAGCTTGCCCTGAGCTTGGGATTGACGGCCAGCCAATCGATGACAGTCTTCAGGTCGTCGGCGCCTTGGCTGGTGCTGGAATTCAGCATCTCCCACGGTTGTTCGGAAGCCTCGGGGTCCTTGTGGCTTTCGCCCTTCCGGCGGATTCCGTCGAAGCGGACGACGGCCAAGGGCTTTCCGAGCGCCCGGAAGTTCTGAATGAGCACCAAGGCCAGGTTAAAAAGGACTTCCTTGGTCTTTCCGAAGGCCGGGGGGATGATGACGACGGGGACCGGCGTGTCGTCCAGGGGTAGCGACGAATTCAGAAGACCCACGATCTGCTCGCCGCGGCGGTTCTCGAGGCGGATGACGCGCGGATTCATAAGATCCATCTTGGCCGGATCCGCCAGCGAGCCGGTCTCGGCCCGGACCGCGGGGGCGTCCTCCGCCTCCTCGCCGCGCCGCGCGAAGTCCGCGTCGGGGGCGTGCACGGACTGGATGCTCATGCGGCTGATGCCGAACTGGACGCCGTACTTCATGCCCGGGCCTTCGTCCTTCTCGGCGCGCGCCACATGGCGCACCTCCCCGGTCTCGCGCCAGAGGATCTTGTCGCCGTCGAGGATGGCCATCGATTCGAGCGGCGTCCCCTTGAGCAGGGCGGGCGTTTCGCCGTTGGCGACGAAGCTCATGCCGTTCGGACTGATGTCGGTGATCCGGCCCCGGACCTTGCGGTCGAAGGGGGCCGGCAGAGGGATCTCGACCCTCAGGTCGCCGGCCGGCGTGATGCGCCTCTCGGCCCGCTTCTCCGAATAGAACATGACCCGCGGGTAGAGGCAGACGAGGGTCCGGCCGTCCGGCGAGATCCGCGAGATCATGGTCTCGAAGTTGTAGGTCGCGTAGCCGATCTGGTAGGAGACGAAGAGCAGGTCCGAGGTCTTGAACTTGACGTCGAGCTTCTCCCCGGAGAGCAGGCAGACCGAGGGCGGCCGGACCTCGGCGAACGACAGGATCTCGGGATTGCCGGATCTGGCCGGGACCGCGGCGATCTCGACCTTGCGGGCCAGGGCTTCGCGCATGAGGGATTCGATCTTGACCGAGTCCGTGAACAGGACCATCTCGTCGGTCCGCAGGAAAGGATAGCGGAGCTTGAGCTCTTCGAGGTCGCGGATGGCAACGTAGTCCGACATGAACTGGAGGAGCGACAGGCGGCTGGCGTCGTCGAGAGACAGGAATTCGACCGCGACACCCCCCTGGTCGGTGTCCTCACGGACGATGCGGCTGTTCATGGTATAGTGCCGCCCGTCGGGCAGCGCGATGTCCAGGGGGACCGCCGCGCCCTCGGGAGAGGACGACAGGGTCTTGAGGAACATGCCGTTCTCGCTGATGTTGACCAGCTTGGCCTCGCCCAGAAGGCCCGTCTCGATCCGGACGTCGTGGGACGCGTCCAGCGTGACGCGCATGGACGAGCGTTTCTCGCGGGAGCGCTGGGCGATAAGGAAGCTGATCTTCCGGCGGATGGCCGCCGGGTCGGACGGCTTGGGCAGGCAGCAATCGATGCGGCCGTAGCTCGCGAGATCGATCGTCGTGCCGTTCGAGGCGCCATCGGTCAGCAGGATCTTGATGATGGCGTCGGAATTCTTGAAGATCTCGTTGAGGAACCGCAGCAGCTCCGTCCCCTTCATCCGGGGCAGGTCCTCGTTGACGACGAGGACGTTGACCTCCGGGAGAGCCTTGATCAGGTGGATGGCCTCGACGCCGCTGGTCGTCGTGTGGACCGCGTAGATATCCCTGAGCGCCCTCTGGAGCTTGTCGAGATAGCCGAGGTCGTCGTCGACGACGAGGACGACGGGCAAGGCCCCCGTCTTGGGTTTTTCCGTCTGCTCACGGGCCATCTAAGGTCCGACCTCCCCGGATAGGAACGAATTTTAGTCGGGCGAGAGCCTTCGGAGCCGGGGAACAAAACGGGCTCCGAAACGCGAGCGCCCAGCCCCAAAACTTGTAGGAGCCCATGCTAATCCACACAAAATCTAGTATATAACCGCTCGGGCTGTCAAGTTCTTCTTGGCTTGAGCTCCTTGACGATGCCGGCGACGGACCGGGCGTAGAGGTCGATGTCAATCCCCGAGCAAACGAGAGTATAGCCGTCCTCGAGGGCTTTGGCCGAGGCGGGGAGGCCCAGAGCGAAGATCCCGACAGGGACGCCCTTCACGGCGCATGCCGATGCGACGGCCCGGATGGCCGCCGCGACATCGGGATCCTCGATCCGCCCGGGCTTGCCCAAGCTGGCCGAAAGATCGTAGGGGCCGATGAAAACGGCGTCCACCCCGGAGACGCCGAGGATGGACCCGATGGCCCTGACCCCGTCGATGTGCTCGACCTGGGCGACGACGGCCGTTTCCGCATTGGCCGTCTCGACGTGTTCCTGAAAGCGCCCCCCGTAGCGGTTGGCCCGGCTGAAGCCCACGCTGCGGCCGCCCCCGGGCGGGAACTTGGCCCAGTCGACGGCCCGGGCGGCGTCATCGGCGCCGTTGACGTGGGGAACGATGATGCCGGCGGCGCCGGAGTCGAGGGCCTTCTTGACCCACATCTCGCGGTTCTCGGGGATGCGGACGAGGCATGCGCACGGGTCCCGTACGGCCTGGACCATGCGCAGGACGTCCGCCGCGTCGAGGCCGCCGTGCTCCATGTCGAGGAAGAGCCAGTCGAAGCCGGCCTCCGAGGCGATCTCGGCCAGCTCCGGCGAGGGCAGGCTGAGCAGCGTCCCGATGAGCCGGTCGCGCCTGAGGAGCCGTTCGCGGAACCCGGCGCTCATCGGTGGAAGCTCTGGCCGATGAACTTCAGGCCGTCGACGATGCCGGTGCGCCAATAGCTCCAGGTGTGGCCGCCGTCGCGGACGCGGAACTCGTGCGGGATCTTGCGGTCCGTGAGGACCAGGTGGAGGGCGCAGTTTCCCTTGATGAGGAAATCGTCGTCGCCGCAATCGATGTAGATACGCACCTTCTTCAGCGAGTCCTCCGGCAGGGTCTTGGCCAGATCGAGAGGGCTGACGCTGCGGAAGTGCGGCGTCAGCCGGTCCTTGCCCGAGAGATCCGCGCCGAGGACCGGGCCGACGAGCTCGTCCCAGCCGTCCTGCTTCATGCCCAGGATGTCCTCGTCCTGCCAGACCGCCGCGCTGAGGGCGGCGCAGGCGGCGAAGAGGTCCGGATGCCGGAGCGAGTGGACGAGCGTTCCCCAGCCGCCCATCGACAGGCCGGCGATACCGCGGAATTCGCGCGAGGGGCGGGTGCGGTACTTGGCGTCAATATGCGGAATGAGCTCCTTGACGAACATGTCCTCGTAACGCACCTTGCCCTTGACGTCGTTGATGTACCAGCTGACGCCGCCGTCGGGCAGGACGATGATCATTGGCGGGATCTCGCGCCCGGCGATGGCCCGGTCGGCCGCCGTGTTGACCTCACCGAACTGGATCCAGCCCGATTCGTCGTCCGTATAGCCGTGGAGAAGGTAGACGACGGGATAGCGGCGGGTCGACGCGGAGTAATCGGGCGGCAAGTAGACGGCGTAGGCGACGTCCCGGCCGAGGACCCGGCTGGCGAGCTTGAGGCCCTCGAGGACCTGTCCGGGAGGGGCGCCATCCGGGAGGGCGAGGAGAGGCGCAGCGGCCAGGGCGACGGCGAAAGTGGCGGCCAGCGCCGCATACACGGCACGCGGATGCTTCATGGGGGGCTCCTTCTTGCGGAGGTGTCCTGGGAATCTTATGAGGGATCGGGCCCCGGGGTCAAGCCGGGCTCTTTTTCTTGAAGCTCAGGGAAATGCCGCCGCTTGCGGCCGTCTCGATCGTCGTGTCCATGTAGTCGAGGCCGCGCACGGTCTCCAGAAAATCGCGGATGCCTTTCATGTAGCCCAGGCTGGTGACGTTGTGGACGGCGAAGCAGCCGCCCGTCGCGAGTTTGGGGAGAAGGGCCTTGAAATAGTTGGGGGTCCAGTTCTTGTCGGCGTCGATGAAGATGAAGTCGAACGGCCCGTCGATCTCCCCGATGATCTTGCGGGCGTCCCCCAGGCGGGCGTCGATGAAGCCGTCGAGCCCCGAGGCCTTGAAGTTCCGGGCCGCGGCGAGGTGGCGGAACTCCTCGATCTCGACGGTGATGAGCGTGCCTCCGGTCTTGCTCAGGGCCCAGGCCTCCCAGATCCCCGAGTGCCCGGTGGATGTCCCGATCTCGAGGGCGCGCGTATAGCCCTTCTTGAGGATGAGATCGTAGAGGAACTTGCCGTCGCTCTCGGTGACATTCTCTTCGCGCCACTGGTCCTTCTGGGACCCGAGGAACTGACGGACGCGTTCGTCGAGCGCCTGGGGCGGCGAGACGGCCTGCCCGAAAACAAGGGACAGAAGCCACGGGCCGAGGAGGAAGAGGCACGCGGCTTTTTTCATCATGACCCGCCTGAAAGCATCATAGGTGAGCCCTCAGGTGTTGTCAAACCAGGGCGGGAGAAGCAAAAAAAAAGGGGGACACGTACCAGAGGTACATGTCCCCCCGGAAAACCCTACTTGGCCATGGCTTCTTTGATCTGCTTGACCAGGTTCTCGTACTGTTGGATCGGGAACCCTTCGTACTTGGCGGCCATGGGTTTGACCAGCTCGACGGCCTTTTCCGCCGCCTTGAGGGCGTCGGGGTAGTTCTTCAGCTTGAACAGGATCTGGGCCAGGGCGAAATTGTTGTAATAGTCGGAGGTGAGCTCGACGGACCGCTGGGCCGCCCCGAGGGCGCTTTCGAGGTTCGTCCCCTGCCTGTTCCAGAAGCTGGCGTAGCTCGCCAGGGCCGATTGGTCGTCCCGGCACTTTTTGGCGAACTCGGGGCCGTAGATGGCCAAGGCCTTCTCGCTCTTCTTGAGCTTGGTGTAGAGGCCGGCGACCTGGCCGCACATATAGGCCGGGGAGTCTTTCTTCGCCCCGAGGGCGGCGGCCATGATGTCGGCCATTTCTTCGGCGCTATCGAGGTTCCGGCCCTGCTCGATCCAGAAATTGGCGTAGCCGTTCAAGGCGAAAACCGCGGTCGTGACATAATCGTCGGCGAAATCCTTGCCGTATTCCTCGTCGGCCTTGGCGGCGTCGTCTCTGAGCGTGTAGAGCGAGGCCAGGGCCTCCTGGTAATCCGGGTTCCGCGGATAGCCTGTGAGCTCCTTGAGCTTCTCGGCCAGGGCGATGCCCTTGTCGACGGGGTCCTTGTCCTTGATGATGCGCTCGATATAAGCGCTGAGAGCCCTCTTGTCTTCGGGGAACTTGGCGGTATACTCCTTGAAGAACGCGGCCGCGTCCTCCTTGGAGGCCATCCGTCCGTAGTAGTTGCCGAGGTAGGAATAGGCGTTCTTGATGAGCTTGCTCGTCGGGTGGTTCTTGATGAACGCCCGGAGCGGTGCCGGGTCGGGCTTGCGGCCGAAGGCCGCCGCCTGTCCGAGAGCGAACTCCGCTCCCTCGACATAAGGCACGTTCGCCTTGAGCTCCTCGTCATAATAGGACCCGGTCCGGCCCCCGAGGTCGAGCGTCAGGACCTTCTCGTAGAGCTCCTTGGCCTTCGCTTCCATCTCCGGCGAATAGCGGCTGCTGGACTTCTCGGCCAGCTTGTAGACGACCTCGATGTTCGTCGGGTCCTTGGCGTAGCTCTGGCTCAGGGCGCCGTACGTGTCGATGCCCGCGATCGAGTTCTTGACCTTCTCCAGGAACTTGTCCGCCGGCGGGCCATAGCCGACGATCCAATCGACCTCGTTGCCGTTCTTGTCGACAAAGAGCTCGGTCGGCGTCGCGTTGATGTGGAATCTCTCGTAGATGGCGTCGCCGATCTTGTCGCCCCGGGTGGCCCGGTAGAGGATGACGTTGTTGTTGAGGAAATCGGCGTACTTGGGATTGTTGTAAAACTGCTGAACCAGCAGTCTGCAGCTCCCTCAGCCACTCGAGAAGAAGTCGATGAGGATGAGCTTGTTCTCTTTCTTGGCTTTGGCCAGCGCCTCGTCGAAGGGTCCTGAGAGGACCGTGGCCGTCTGGGCGGCGGCGAACGTGGCGACGAGGAGGAGACCGGCGATCGCGGTGAGTTTCTTCATGCGGCCCTCCGTGTCAGGGTGGAACTTTTGGATAGCATACCGGATTTCACGCGCGAATTCAATCCGGCTTTTCAGTAATGAATACGCCCCGGACCCGGCGACGGTTGCACCCGCCGGCTAATATCCCGGGCCCGAGACATCGGCCTTGCCCTTGAAGACGCGGAAAGCGAAGATCGTATAGCCGATGACGAGAGGCATGCCGGCGCCGGCAATGATGAGCATGACCTTGAGGGTCAGCGCGCTCGATGAGGCGTTGGCGATCGTCAGGCTCAGGGCCGGGTCCGTGGCCCGGACGAGGATGGGGTACTGGATCGCGCCGACGATCCCCCATAGGCCAAGAAAGGCCGCCGAGGAGAAAAAGAGGGCCCGGCCGTCCCGGCCCTTCTTCACGGCCGCCGCGACAAGCGCGAGCGACAGCCAGACGAGCGCCGAGAACGCCCAGGCCGGGACGCTCTTGAGCGCCGCGGGCAGATAGATCCGGACCATGACCAACGACAGGAAGAACGCTCCCCCGAAGGCCGCAGCCAGCGTGAGGGCCGTTCTTCGCGCCCTCAGGCGCAGGGCCCCTTCGCTCTTGAGGGCCGCGTAGGCCGACCCGTGCAGGAGGAAGGCGCAGAGACCGAGGAGGCCGAAAACGAGGGGAAGCGGGCGGAGCAGGGTGAATAAATTCCCCGTGAATTCCGTCCGCGTGTCGAGCGGCACCCCGACGACGATGTTCCCCAGCGCCACGCCGAAGAGGAGGGCGGGGAGGGCGCTGCCGCCGACGAAGGCCGCCTCCCAGAGCCCTTTGCGGGCCGGGTCGTGGGCCCGGAACTCGAGCGAGACGGCCCTCAGGATGAGGGCGAAGAGGACGAGCATCATCGCCAGGTAGAAGCCGCTGAAGACCGTGGCGTAGGCCATGGGGAAGGCGGCGAAGAGGGCCCCGCCTCCGGCGAGAAGCCAGACCTCGTTCCCGTCCCAGACCGGGCCGACGGCCCCGATGAGCGACCTTTTTTCGTCTTCGTTCTTGGCCAGGAAGGGGAGGAGCGCCCCGACGCCGAGGTCGAAGCCGTCGAGGATGGAATAGCCGGCGAGGAGGAGACCGATGAGCAGGAACCAGATGTTGCGAAGGAAGTCCCAGCTTTCCATCAAGCTCCTCCCTGCCCGCCGGCCGCGGCCTCTCCGTCCGGTCCGCCGCGGATCGTCCTGAGGATGACGGCCAGCCCCGCCGCGCCGATAAGGGCGTAGAGGACGCCGAACAGGATGATCGAGAACAGAACGTTGCCGGCGGGAACTACCGCCGACACCGCCTCCGACGTCCGCAGGACCTGGTAGACCGCCCAAGGCTGCCGGCCGACTTCGGCGGCGATCCAGCCGGTCTCGTTGGCCAGGTAGGGGAGGGGGACGGCGAAGAGGAGCAGCTTGAGGTAGCGGCGGCTTGTGGCGAGCTTCTTCCTCGCCTGAAGCCACACGCCCGCCGCGCCCATGAGGATGAACAGGAGGCCGAAGAGGATCATGAGGTGATACCCGACGAAAGGCAGGAAGACCGGCGGTCGCTCGTCCTTCGGGAACTCGTTGAGGCCGAGGACCCGGCCGCCCGGGTCGAGATAGACGAGCATGCTCAGCATCTTCGGGATGCGGACGGCCAGGAGCGTGCGCTCGTTCTTCTCGTCGGGGATGCCGAAGAGGGTGAACGGCGCGCCGTCCATGGTCTCCCATTGGGCCTCGAAGGCGGCCATCTTCGCCGGCTGCGTCTTGGTGACCTGCATCGAGTGGGCGTGGCCCGAGCCGAGCTGGAGGATGGCCGCCGCGGCGAATACGGCGAGCGAGGTCTTCATCAGCGCGGCGGCCGCCGCCGCGGACCGTCCCTTCAGCAGGAGCCAGGCCGCGACGGCCATGGCCACGAGGGCCCCGGTCGTCCAGCCGCCGAGGATCGTGTGGACGAAGCGGACGACGGTCGAGGGATTGAACGCCGCCTGCCAGAAGTTGTCGAGGATGGCCCGCCCGCCTTCCATGCGAAAGCCGGCCGGCGTCTGCATCCAGGAATTGGCGATGATGATCCACAGCCCCGAAAGGTGGGCCCCGAAGAAGACGAGGAAGGCCGAAAGCCGGTAGGTCTTCGGCGAGACGCGGTTCCGGCCGAAGACGAGGATCCCCAGGAAAACCGATTCGAGGAAGAAGGAGAAGACGACCTCGGCGGCGAGGGGCGCGCCGAAGACATCGCCGACAGTCCGGGAATAGGCCGCCCAATTGTTGCCGAAGGCGAATTCGAGGGCGATCCCCGTGGCCACGCCCATGACGAAGACGGTCCCGAGGATCCTGACGAGATAGACGGACAGCCGTCTGTAGACCTCGTTCTTCGTCCTCGCGTAGAGCCCTTCGATGATGACGAGGAGGAGCGACAGCCCGAGCGTCGTCGGCGGGAAGAGGAAATGGAACCCGGCCGTGAGCCCGAATTGGAGCCGGGCGAGAAAGACGGCGTCCATGACGTCCCTCCTTCGGATCGTCCCGGGCCGCGCGGGTGCCGGCACGAGGCGCGGGAAATATAGACCAGGCCCGCGGCGCTGTCAACGGCAGCGGCGGCATTGCTCCGGCCAGGCGGCCATGCTACCATACGGTCTTGCCTGGGAGCCGAACACCCATGACCCACGAAGACGTGACGGCCGTCGACTTGGCCCGGCGCGAAAAGAAGCGGGCGGCCCTGAGCTCTGTCGTCGCCGCCGTGGGCCTAACGGGCATGAAGCTCGTCGTCGGCCTCCTCAGCGGATCGCTCGGCATCCTGGCCGAAGCCGCCCATTCGGGTCTCGACCTCGTCGCCGCCGTCATCACCTTCGTCGCCGTCAGCGTCTCCGACCGGCCCGCCGACGAGGCCCACCCCTACGGCCACGGCAAGGTCGAGAATTTCTCGGCCCTCATCGAGACCGCGCTTCTCTTTATAACCTGCGCCTGGATCGTCTACGAGGCGGTCCAACGGATCTTCTTCCGCGAGGTCCGCGTCGATCCGAGCCTATGGGCCTTCCTCGTGATCATCGTCTCGATCGCCATCGACGTCAGCCGTTCCCGGATGCTCATGCGGGCCGCGAAGAAGCACCAGAGCCAGGCCCTCGAGGCCGATGCCCTGCATTTTTCGACCGACGTCTGGAGCTCGGCGGTCGTCCTCGGCGGCCTGGTCCTCGTCTGGGCGGGGCAGAAGTTCTTCCCCAGCCGCGCCGGCTTCCTCGGCCGGGCCGACGCCGTAGCCGCCCTGGGCGTCGCCATCATCGTGTTCTTCGTCAGCTACCGGCTCGGCCGGCGGACGATCGACGTCCTGCTCGACAGCGCCCCGCAGGGGCTGCGTGAGAAGATCGCCGCCGCCGCGGACGAGGTCGAAGGCGTCATCAACCCGGGCAAGGTCCGGCTCCGCCGCTCGGGTCCCCGGATCTTCATCGACATGACCATCGAAGTCGACCGGAACCTGTCCTTCGAGCGTACACACGCCATCGCCGAGGGCGTCGAAGCCCGCATCCAAGCGCTCGTCCCGGGCGCCGACGTGGTCATCCACACGGACCCTCGGGAGACCGAGCGGGAGGACATGGCCCGGCGCATCCGGGCCATCGCCGAGCGGAATCAGATCCCGGTCCACAACATCAGCGTCCATGAAGACAACGGCGAGGTCCACCTCGATCTCCACATCGAGGTCGACGACCACCTCCTCCTGCACCAGGCCCATGCGCTAGCCAGCCACGTCGAACAGGACCTCCGGGCGGACATCCCGAAGATCGCGCGCGTCAACACCCACATCGAATCCCGGGGCACGGGCGTTGGCAGCGGCCGGGACGTCACGGCCGAGGAGGGCCCCGTCGTCGATCGGGTCAAACGGATCGCGGACGGCATCGTCGGGCGTGATTGCTGCCACAACATCCTCGTCCGGCGCCAGGGCGACCGGCTCTCGGTCTCTCTGCACTGCGGCTTCGACCCGAACCTCCCCGTCATCGAAGCGCACCGCCTCTCTTCGCGGATCGAGGAGACCCTGAAACGGGAGATCCCCGCGATCGACCGGGTCCTCGTCCACACCGAGCCGGAATTCCAGGGCTGATGGGACACGACAAGACACCGATGACCCCCGCGGTCAGGGCCCTGCGGGAAGCGGGCGTGGATTTCACGGACCACCCCTACGCCTATGTCGAACATGGCGGCACATCGACCTTCGCGGCCGAGTCCGGGGTCGACGAACATGTCGTTATCAAGACGCTCGTCATGGAGGATGACACGAAGCGGCCGCTCGTCGTGCTCATGCACGGCGACCGCGAGGTCTCGACGAAGGAGCTGGCCAGGACGCTGGGGGTCAAATCGGTCCGGCCGTGCGCGCCGGAGACGGCCGAGCGGCACTCGGGCTACATGGTCGGCGGGACGTCGCCCTTCGGCCTGCGCAAGCCCCTGCCGATCTACGTGGAAGCGTCGATCCTCGACCTGCCGAGGATCTACATCAACGGCGGGAAGCGGGGTTTCCTCGTCGGCCTCGACCCCAAGGACCTGGCCCGGGTCCTTAAGCCCGTCCCTGTGCGGGTGGCCACCCCCTAAGAGAGCCCATGATGAGGCTGCGATATTCCTGAGCAAAACCGAAAATGGGCTCGGCTGAGGTCAGATGACGAGCTCGCCTTTGATGACCGTGACGGCATTGCCGGCGATCTTGACGCGGTCGCCATCGAGACGAAGATACAGGACGCCGCCACGGGCCGAGGCCTGGTAGGCGGTGAAAGACGTCTTTCCCAGCCTCGCCGCCCAATAGGGCACGAGCACGGTGTGGGAGGACCCCGTCACCGGGTCTTCGTCGACACCGACCGCGGGCGCGAAGAACCGCGAGACGAAATCGAAGCGCTTGTCGGCCGAACGGCTGGTGACGATGACGCCGCGGGCCGGCAGCGACCGCAGGGTCGCGAAGTCGGGCTGGGCGCGCCGCACCGCTCCCTCGTCCGCCGCCTCGAACAGGATGTCCTCCGCGCTCATGCCGATATGGACGGGCTTGATGCCCAAGGCCCCGACAACGGCGTCCGCCCAGGCCGGCGGCTCGGGCAGCGGCGGCCGGGCCGGGAAGTCGAGCTCGATCCGATCGCCGTCCTTCCGGGCCGTGAGGAGGCCGCTCAACGTCTGGAACCGCGCCTCCTTGTCCGGAGCGAGGAAGCCCTGTTCCCAGAAGATGTGGGCCGTGGCCAGGGTGGCGTGACCGCAGAGCCGGACCTCGACTTTCGGCGTGAACCAGCGCAGCCGGAAGCCGTCGCCCTCGGGCAGGGGAAAGGCTGTTTCGGCGAGGTTCATCTCCGCGGCGACGCTCTGCATCCAGGACGTCTCGGCCGGCCCGCGAAGGAGACAGACCCCCGCCGGGTTGCCCTTGAACGGCTCCTTGGCGAACGCGTCGACCTGGAAAATGGGGATGGCCATGTTCGTCCTCCTGCGGCGGTTTCTAAGGCCTCAGGATACCATATTTGCATGACCGTCTCATCTCCCTTATGATGGCCGCGAGGAGCACATCATGAACGACGCCCGCCATCCTTCCCCCTACGTAGCGCCCGAGCTCTACGACCTCATGTTCGATTCGCTCGACTTCGACGTCCCGTATTGGGTCGAAACCGCGAAGACCGCGTCCGGCCCGGTGCTCGAGATCGCCTGCGGCACTGGCCGTGTCCTTTTGCCGATCCGCAAGGCCGGCGTCGACATCGATGGCATCGACCAGAGCCCGGAGATGATCGGACGCCTGAAAGGGAAAGCCCGGACCGCCGGCCTCACCGTCCGGGCCGAGGTGGCCGACATGCGGGATTTCGAACTGGGCCGCCGCTACGATCGTATCTTCTGTGGTTTCAACGGCTTCGCCCATTGCGAGACGATCGCCGACCAGGTCGCCTGCCTGCGCGCCTCCCTCCGCGCCCTCGAGCCGGGCGGGGCGCTGGTCATCCATATGTCCTATCCCGGTCCGGCCTACTGGCTGGAGCCGGAGGGTAAGGCCGTCCTCGAGCACGAAGTCGTCCTCCCCGGCGGCGGCAAGCTCCAGATGTGGGACAACCGCAAGAAGGACATCGTCGGACAGAGGCAGGATTCGGTCGTCGAGATCTGGGAGATCGATGCGGCCGAGCGCCCCAACGCGGTCCACAAGTTCTCGACGGCCCAGCGCTGGGTCTATCGCTTCGAGCTCGAGCTGCTCTTCGCCGCGGCGGGATTCGCCCGGTGGGAGTTCCTCGGCGGGTTCGACGGACGTCCGCTCCGGGCCCCCGACGACCAGATGATCGCTTGGGCCTTCAAGGCCCCGGCCCACGGAGGTTGAGATGACGACAAGGTCCATGGCCCTCGTTACGCTGCTCGCGGCGGCGGCGGCCTTCTCCGCCTGCGAATCGGACACGCCCCCCGAGCCCGGGGCCGATGTCGTCGTGACGGTCCGCGGCGGCTCCGTCGTCCGGGAGGTCGTGCCCGGTCTCATCTTCGGGGCCAACTTCGGGGCCTGGGTCTCCAACACTAAGCTCGGGACGCCGACGCAGGACCTCCTCAAAGCCCTCCGTCCTTCCGTCGGCCGCTTCCCCGGCGGGAACATCTCCAACAACTACTGTTGGGTGACGCAGAAGGTCAGCGGCAACGATCACCTCGTTTGGGAGGATTGGAGCTGGGGCACGGACGTCCCCCGATATGTCGCCCTCTTGAAGGCCATCGGCGCCGTCCCCATGTTCTCGCTCATGCCCTTCGACCATACGATCGACGGCCAACCGCACGACGCCGCGGCCGAAGCCGCGGCCCTGACCCAGAGGTTCGTGTCCGAGGGCTTCCCCGGGGCCTTTTACGAGGTCGGGAACGAGAACGACGGCTCATGGAACCCCATGCTCAGCATCAACGAGTACACCGACCGTTTCATCCTTCTCGTCCGGGCCGTCAAGCTGGCCGATCCGACGGCCCGATCCATGGGGCCGGTCGTTTCGGGCTTCAATATGACCTGGATCAACGGCTTCCTCGACCGGCTGGCGCTCCTCGGCGCCACGGGCCTTCTCGACTGGGTCAGCTATCACCACTACGGGAGCTGGATCTCCAACAGCAACCAGAACGGGATCGACCTCGACGATCCGCAGGACATGGCCGGCGAGCTGGAGACGATCCGCGCTTCGCTCGCCTTGCGGGGCCTCGGCCGCGTCAAGATCGCCGTCAACGAGAT
>Ga0209706_10000898_pt1 | contig 16986 bp, 11 predicted proteins | sample PPLLaktember2015_6_FD_187263 | JGI IMG/M metagenome (GOLD analysis project Ga0209706, IMG submission 187263) | Freshwater sediment microbial communities from Prairie Pothole Lake near Jamestown, North Dakota, USA - PPLs Lake P8 Core (1) Depth... | ecosystem: Environmental > Aquatic > Freshwater...
CGGGTTGCTGATCTTGTAGCCGTTGAGATGCAGGATCGGCAGCACGGCGCCGTCGGTAATCGGGTCGAGAAACTTGTTGGACTGCCAGGCGGTCGCCAATGGGCCCGTTTCCGCTTCGCCGTCGCCGATGACGCAAGCGACGATCAGATCGGGATTGTCGAACGCGGCGCCGAAGGCATGGCTGAGCGAGTACCCCAGCTCGCCACCTTCGTGAATCGAGCCTGGCGTTGTCGGCGCCACATGGCTGGAAATCCCGCCCGGAAACGAGAACTGCTTGAACAGCTTTTTCAGCCCGGCTTCGTCCTGACTGATGTCCGGATAGATCTCGCTGTAGGTGCCTTCGAGGTAGGTGTTGGCGACCAGCGCCGGGCCGCCGTGACCGGGGCCGGCGATGTAGAACATATCCAAGCCGTACTTCTTGATGACCCGGTTCAAGTGCACATAGATGAAATTCTGCCCCGGGGTCGTGCCCCAGTGTCCGACCACCAGCGGCTTCACGTGCGACAGTTTCAGCGGTTCCCGAAGTAAAGGATTGTCGTAGAGATAAATCTGGCCGACCGACAGATAGTTGGCGGCACGCCAATAGGCATCCATCTTGTGGAGCAGTTCCGGCGTGACTGCGCTGATTTCCATGGTTTAGGTCTCCCGAATTGAGCCGAGATTGAGGGCGCGGGTGACGGACCTCGCGATCGCGAGCGAAGGTGTTCTCCGCTGACGCTTTGCTTATCTATGGATGCGACTCTGCGGACGCAGTGCTAGCGAGAAGACCCTTCGAACGGTTGGGGCGACCATATGACCTAGATGCATGGGCGCTCAGGACGGTCGCGGGCGCTCGCTTTCAATGATCATCATATTCATCGCTAGAAGCTGCAGCGCCATGGGATGCCCGCCCGCGCACCTCAATGCGCCATCAGCAGAGGAACCGTCGTGTGCCGCAGGAGGTGGCGGGTGGCGCCACCCAGCAGCAGCTCGCGGGTACGCGAGTGCCCGTACGCACCCATGACGATGAGGTCAGCCCCGAAGTCGGCGGCGCGCGCCAAGAGCAGCGCGCCAACCTCGGGGTCCTTGGCGACGACAGCCGTGGCTTGCGCCTCGACGCCATGGCACGCGAGGTGATGCGTGAGGTCGGAGGCGGGCTGCTCGCTCTCTACACCGGGCTCCGCGTTAATCGACAGTATGGTGACGGCTTCTGCATCCAACAGCAGCGGTAGCGCGTCCCCCACAGCGCGGGCCGCTTCGCGGCTGGCGTTCCATGCCACGAGCACGCGTCGGCAAGCACTCTCGAACCGCCCGGCCTGGGGCACGATTAGCACCGGTCCCCCGGAAGACAGCACCACCTCCTCCGGCACAACGCTGCTATGGGAGGGGGCCTCGGGATCGACCTGTCCGAGGATCGCGAGATCGGCGTAGCGGGCCTGTCTCACAACCGAAGCAGTGCCTATGCCTTCAACGAAGCGCCATTGGCCGTTGATGCCCGCGCGATTTGCCTCGGCGTGGAAGACGGCTTCGATCTGCCCCGCAGCCACCAGTGCCGCGGCACGGTAGTTCTGCTGGAGATTTTGTATCGACGCGAAGTCGGAGTAACCGGGGTCACCCCAGGGCGAGAAGCGGGTGAACGGCACTAGCTCGAGGCAATAAAACGCCAGCAGATGAGCACGGTGTCGCCGAGCAATCTCGCACGCGAGTTGTACGCGCGGTTCGCTGGCGGGGCCGTTGTCGACGTGTACTACGATATCTTTGAGCGGCATAGGTGGCTCGTGTGTGCGGAAGGTTGTACGTACAAGAAGATCGAGGTGCTCACAACGGGGTGCCTACGGGGAGCTGACGAGCGTGGCACGCTCACATGCCGCGCCAACGCGTGCGGGTGGACCCGCTGCCCGCCCCATCAGGCTTCTCACGACCGCGGCGTCCGGCCCAAGCGTCTTTCCACCTCCAGCACGTTGAGGGTGGTCTTGAGCACGGCATCCGGGTTGAGACTCATCGAGTCGATCCCGACCTCGACCAGGTATTGAGCCATTTCCGGGTAATCCGACGGCGCCTGGCCGCAGAGCCCGGAGTGGCGATGGTTGCGCTTGCAGCCCTCGACCGCGAGCCGGATCATCTGCTTGACTCTTTCATCGCGCTCGTCATAGTCGAACGCGACGATTTCCGAGTCGCGGTCCACTCCAAGCGTCAGCTGCGGCAGGTCGTTGGATCCGATGGAGAAGCCGTCGAAGTACTTGGAGAACGCATCGATCTGGAGCACGTTGTTGGGGATCTCGCACATCACGTAGATCTCGAGGCCGTCCTTGCCGCGCGCCATGCCCAGTTCGGCCATGGTTTCGATGACTTTTTCGGCTTCCGCGACGCGGCGGCAAAATGGAATCATGAGCTTGATGTTGGTGAGGCCCATGACCTCGCGCACCCGCCGCATGGCGGCACACTCCAGCGCGAAGCCTTCGGCGTAGGCCGGATGGGCATAGCGCGAGGCGCCTCGAAAGCCGAGCATCGGGTTTTGCTCGCTCGGCTCGAACCACTTTCCCCCGATGAGCGAGGCATACTCGTTGCTCTTGAAGTCGGACATGCGCACGACCACGGGCTTGGGATAAAAGGCCGCGGCGATGGTGCCCACGCCTTCGGCCAGGCGCTGGACGAAAAAGTCGGCCGGCTTGGCAAATCCCGCGCAGATCCGCTCGATAGTGGCGCGCTCCTCAGCCTCCTCAACTTTCTCGGGGTGTACGATCGCCATCGGGTGGACCTTGATGGCCTCGTTGATGATGAACTCCATGCGCGCCAGGCCGATGCCGTCGTTGGGTAAAAAGCTGGTCTTGAAGGCGAGGTCCGGGTTTCCCAGGTTGATCATGATGTGCATTGCGGGCCGGTGCAGCTGCTCCAGGTTTGTGCGCTGCACTTCAAATGGAACCTCCCCACGGTATACCTTGCCGATATCGCCTTCGGCACAAGATATAGTGCCGGTTTCGCCATCTTTGAGCGCCGACGTGGCATTGTCCGCGCCGACGACCGCCGGAATGCCCAGCTCGCGCGCGACGATCGCCGCGTGACACGTGCGCCCGCCGCGGTTGGTGACCACCGCGCCTGCGGCCTTCATCACCGGCTCCCAGTCTGGCGTGGTCATATCGGCCACCAGCACCTCGCCTGGTCGGAACTGCGACAGGTGTGCCGGATCGGCGATCATCCGCACGGTTCCCGTGACGATCTTCTCCCCTACCGATCGACCCGCGGTCAGGACCACGCCAGACCCCTTCAAGCTGTAGGTAGCCATTGGGAACGCGCACACCCTTGGGCATGAGCTCGCGATACATCTCGCCCAGGGACGCGTTTTTGCCTCCTACGGACGGAACATCATCGATGCCGATGTCCTTGAAGAAGCGAACGTACCGGTAGTCGATAGACAAGGAATCGTTCATGTTCCACCTCCGCTTGCGTTGCCTTGGCTTACGACCAGAACGATCCCTTCTACTGAGCACGTTCCAAATCGGGGTGGTACCGGCCTTTAATCGCGGCCGCGTTGAGTTGCGCGCGTAGACGAAGCGCATTCTGCGCAGCTTCGACGTTGTGACGCTTGCCGCGCCAGGTCTCGAGCACCGGCTGCTGCAGCGCGCGCCCATAAGAGAACGACAACTCCCACGGCGCCTGCGGAAGCAGCACGTTCATGGCGTTGAGATTCGCCGTGGCCTGCTCGACGGTCTGCCCGCCGGACAAGAAATTGATGCTCGGCACCGCCGTTGGCACGGTGCGCCGTAAGACCTTCATGGTTTCGTGCGCCACCTCGTCCGGGCCAGCCCCGTGGGCGGAGTCTTTGCCCGGCAGGACCATGCTGGGTTTGAGCAGCATCCATTCGAGGACAACGTGGTGCCGCTGCAGCGCGTGGAACACGGCGTGCAGCACCGCTTCGGTAACGTCGGCACATCGCTGCAGGCTATGGTCGCCGTCCAGGAGGACTTCGGGCTCTACGATGGGCACCACCCCCTGCTCCTGGCACACAGCCGCGTAGCGCGCGAGCATCTCCGCGTTGGCCGCGATGCCCAGCGCCGAAGGATTGCGGTCTGTGATCGGGTACACCTCGCGCCACTTCGCGAAGCGCGCACCTTGCGCTTTATAGGTGTTCAGTCGGTCCGCCAGGCCGTCGAGGCCTTGCGTCACCACGTCGCCCGGCGCATTGGCAAGCGGAATCTTTCCCTTGTCCACCTTCACGCCGGGCACAATGCCCTGGCGCTCCGCTGCCCTCGGCAACGGCGTGCCGTCATCCGCGCTCTGACCGAGCGTTTCCTCGAACAGGATCACGCCACTCAGGGACTCGCCCACGCCCGGCGCCGTCAATAGCAGGGAGCGATAGGCGCGTCGGGTCTCGTCGGTCGATTCCACGCCCACCGCCCGAAAACGCTTTGCGATCGTGGGCAGGCTCTCGTCGGCTGCGAGGATGCCCTTACCTTTCTGCACCAAATCACGGATGGTCGCCTGCAGCTCCTCGTCCATGCTCATGTTGAACCTCTCTGTTCGCGGGGACCTATGGTGTGACCGGACGTACTGGTGCTCTCAGCGTGCAGCCTACGGGTTGCGCGTTCATATGATTTGACAGTCATCAAAGTCTTGAGGTTCAGTGCAAGAGCCCGCCGCGAGTCACCCAGTCGGCGCCAGCGGGTGCCGGGACCTCGCGGCATCCCTGTTTGGGCGCGCGGTCGCGGCACGCGGTCCATGTCAGCAGCACAAAGATCAGGAACTACGAGTAGTCCAAACCGGTAGATCGCTACTAGTGTAAGCACTCCGATCACGGCAGCGGGCGCGCAACGAGGATGGCGCTAGAGCGCGGACCTGCGTGGTACGCCTCCGAGCTGTCCAAGAGCGGCTCCTCGCCCGCGATAAACAAGTCTTGTGGCGCTTTGTGACACGTGTCCACTGCGAGGTGCCAGCGAGCGCCGTCAGGTATCCGCGGCAGGTAGAAGTCTGCTTCTTCGGCGTTGGCATTGAACAACAGGTACAAGGCGCTTTGCCCGCTTTCGTGGACCCGACAGGCAAACCGCTTGTTTTTCGGGTCGGCCCAGTTGGGCAATCCTCCTTGCGGGCCAAACCATCCGATCTCGGCGTCGGTGTAGAACTGCTCCTTGCTCAGAACCGGATGCGCTCGGCGAAAGGCGATCAGGCCGCGAGCGAAGCGGTAGATCTCCTGATGCCGCTCAAGACAGGTCCAGTCGTGCCAGCTCGTTTCGTCGTCCTGGCAGTAGGCGTTGTTGTTGCCGCGTTGCGTGCGGCGAAATTCGTCGCCACCCAGCAGCATTGGCACCCCGCGCGAGATCAACAGCGTCAGCAGGAAGTTCTTGATCTGGCGTTTACGCACGGCCTCGATCTCGGCATCGGCTGTCTCGCCTTCAGCGCCGCAGTTTTCGCTGAAATTGGCGTCGGTCCCGTCATGGTTGTTTTCCGCGTTTGCTTCATTGTGCTTGGCGCGATAGCTCACCAGGTCGTTTAGCGTAAAGCCGTCGTGGCAGGTGACGAAATTGATGCTGGCATCGGGGCCTTTGCCGGACGCAGCGTAGATGTCGGCACTGCCGCTGATGCGGCTGGCAAACAGGCCGAGCATGCCGTCATCGCCACGCCAGAACCGGCGCACGTCATCACGGTAGCGGCCATTCCACTCCGCCCAGCGGCGTTCCGAGAAGCTCCCGACCTCATACGCTCCGGCGGCATCCCACGCCTCGGCGATGATCTTCACGTCCCTCAGGATCGGATCCTCGGCGATGCGTTCGAGCAGCGGCGCATTGGCCAACAGCTTGCCGGCGCCGTCCCGGCCGAGAATCGAGGCAAGGTCGAAGCGAAACCCATCCACATGCATCTCCAGCACCCAGTAGCGCAGCGCGGCCAGGATGTGATCCCGCACCACGGGATGGTTGGCGTTGACGGTATTGCCGGTTCCCGTGTAGTCCATGTAGTAGCGCTTGTCGCCCGCGAGCGTATAGAAGATCGCGTTATCGATCCCGCGGAAGCACAGCGTCGGGCCCAGCTCGCTTCCTTCCGCAGTGTGATTGAACACGACATCGAGGATCACTTCGATGCCGGTGCGATGGAGAGCCCGGACCATTTCCTTGAACTCCAGCTTCTGCTGGCCCACGCGGCCCGCACTGCTGTAGGAAGCTTTCGGCGCAAAGAAGGCCACGGGATCGTAGCCCCAGTAATTCTTGAGTGGCTTGCCGGTTTGCGGATTGATGGCCCGGGTCTGGCACTCGTTGAACTCGTATACGGGCATCAGTTCCACCGCCGACCAGGTCCTGCAGATAGGGGATCTTTTCCGTCAGGCCGCGGTAGGTGCCACGATGCTCGACGCCGGAGTTGGGACGAATGGTGAAGCCGCGCACATGCGTTTCATAGATCACTGTCTTTGACCAGGGATGTCGGGGCGGCCGGTCGTCATGCCAGTCGAAGTGCTCATGCGTGAACAGGCATTTCGGCATGGCGCCGGCATCGTCGACTTGCGAGCGGATCAGGTCCCGCTCCGGCGCGGCCGGGTCATATCCGCGCGCCGGGTCGAAGTTCCAATCAGGCAACGGCGAGATCGCTGTCGCAAACGGGTCCAGGAGCAGCTTGTCGAAGTTGAATCGATGCCCTTCCCCGGGCTGGTACGGACCATCCACACGGTAGGCATAGAGTTGACCGGGACGAATCCCTTCAACCCAGACGTGCCACACATCACCCGTGCGGTTACGAGCGGAGTCGAGATCGATGACCCTGGCCGGCGTTGCATCGGCGGGTCGCTCAAACAAGTCCAGCCGAACGCGGGTGGCGTGACGGCTGAAGAGAGCGAAGTTGACCCCTCCCCCATATTCATGAGCGCCCATGGGGAGAGGAATGCCCCTCCGCACTTCAGTGCGTTCGGAAACCTCCACCGCGTAATCGTGCAGCGGGCGTTCAGGTGCCTTCTTGGTCATTGAATCATCGCTGCCACAGGATTCGCGCGTCTTCCAGCGGAACCGCCACGCCGTCGCGGTGCGGTATCACTCGCGCCGTATAGTCCGTCGCCGGGCGGGCTGCCGGCACCTCTGCGCGATAGGCATAGCCGTTTGTTGCCCCTACCAATTGCCGGACGCGCTCCATCTCGACTCGCTCGGGTTCGCTACCGGCAAGGGCAGTGGCGTAGAGCTCGACCCGCACAGACTCGGGGTCGAGGTCATCGAGATAGACCTGCACTTCAAGTACGTGCCGCTCGGCACCAGTCTCCACTTTCACTTCGCCGAAGCGCAGCGCGGGCCACTTCTGTTCCACCACATGCCGCCAATTGACTACCTGCACGCCCACTGCGCCTTTGCCGGCAGCGCGTGCGCGGTAGGCCGTGGCAGCTGGGAGGTAGTATTGCTCGGTGTATTCACGCACCGCGCGGTTGGTGGAAAAGCGTGGTGTCAGCCGCGCCATGCTCTCCCGCATCCGCGCCACCCAGGCGCTGGGGATACCCTGCGTGTTGCGGGTATAGAACTCGGGGATCACCTCGCCCTCGAGCAGGTCATAGAGGGCTTCAGCTTCGACAGCGTCCCAGGCGGGATCACTATCGTGTTCCCGACCATCCCCCAATGCCCACCCAAGCTCCGGGGTGTAGGCTTCCGCCCACCAGCCGTCCAACTCCGATAGATTGATGCCGCCATTGACCAGTACTTTCATGCCGCTCGTTCCACACGCTTCCCAGGGGCGTCGCGGCGTGTTGAGCCAGACATCCACTCCCTGCACCAACTGCTCTGTCAGGTGCATATCGTAGTCGCTGAGGAAAATCACGTGGGGGCGCACCTCGGGCCGCCGGATGAAATGCATCCATTGCTGAATCAGGGCCTGCCCTGCCAGGTCTGCGGGATGGGCTTTCCCCGCCATGATGATCTGTACCGGGCGTTGCGGACTGGTGAGCAGGCGCAGCAGTCGTTCCGGGTCATGGAGCAGCAGATTCGGTCTTTTGTAGGTTGCAAAACGGCGCGCAAAGCCAAGGGTCAACCTGTTGGGATCGAACAGATGCTTCGCACCGTCAACCGCCTCGGGCGACGCACCCGACGCGGCCAGTTGCTTGGACAATCGATCGCGGGCGTATTCAACAAGCGCAGTGCTGGCGGCGGTGCGAAACTGCCAGAGACTGGCGTCGGAGACACGACGAATGTTTTGCTCCATGGCTTCCGTCGTCCCCAACCAGCGATCCTTCCCACAGGCCTCCGTCCAAAGATCGTCGGCCCCGGCCGAGTCCCAAGTCGGCATATGGACGCCGTTGGTCACGTGTCCGACAGGCGCTTCTTCCGCCGGCCAGTGCGGAAAGAGCGGCTCAAAGAGGTGCCGGCTCACCTTTCCATGCAGGCGGCTCACGCCATTCACTGCCCCACTTCCGCGGATCGCCAGATACGCCATATTGAAATCCTCCGCCGGATCGTTCGGATTCTGGCGGCCCAGCGCCAGCAAATCGTGGAGCGTGACGCCGAGCTGCTTCCGGGCGTAACCACCCAGGCAGTGTTCGATAAGGGGCGGAGCGAAACGGTCAAAGCCGGCCGCCACCGCCGTGTGGGTGGTGAACAGATTGCCCGCTCGCGTAACAGCTAGTGCGACCTCGAAGGACTGGCCGGTCGCTTGCATGAAACTCCGCGCGCGTTCCAGCACGGCGAGCGCCGCATGCCCTTCATTCAGATGGCAGACTTCCGGCTCGATGCCGAGCGCGGCGAGCAACCGCCATCCGCCGATCCCAAGTACCAGCTCCTGCATGAGGCGCAGGTCCGGCCCGCCGCCGTAAAGCTCGCTGGTAATCCCCCGGTACGGCGGAAAGTTGGCCGCATCATTGCTGTCCAGCAGGTAAAGCTTCACTCTTCCAACCTGAGCCTGCCATACGCGCAGCCAGATCGGGTAACCAGGCAGGTCGAGCTGTAACCGCAACCACTCGCCGTTCGGGTGGCGCAACGGCGAGATCGGCAACTGTCCGGGATCGTTGTAGGGGAAAACGGCCTGTTGCGCGCCGTCCTGGTCGATCAATTGGCGAAAATACCCTTGCTGGTAGAGCAACCCCACACCGATGACCGGAACGCCCAAATCGCTAGCGGCCTTGAGTTGATCACCCGCCACATTGCCCAGCCCGCCCGAGTAGATGGGCAAGGCTTCGCTCAACATGAATTCCATGCTGAAATAGGCGATACAGGTCACGGGAGATTGCGGGTAGGTATGCTGAAACCACGCGGGTGCCTCGGCTGCTTTCCGCTTGGCTTGCACCAGCTCATCCACACTCTTACGGAAGGCGGGATTGGCTGTCACGCGCTCGATCCGATCCCGAGAGACCGTCTGCAAGACGCCCCAGGGGTTGTGCGTGAGTTCCCACAGCACAGGATCCAGCTGCCGCCACACTTGGTCGGTAGCGTGATTCCACGACCAGCGCATATCCAGGGCAAGCTCGGCCAGGGAGTCGAACCCTTCGACGTCCGTAGGGAGCAGACCGTATAGAGGGTGGCTGACACGTGTCTGTCTGCTCATGAGTGCTCCTTCAAGTCCGTCTCACTGCGAGCGCGTCCGGCCGGGTATAGGGTTGTGCCAGCCGCCGTCGGCGGCGATCAGTGCGTCTGCTTCCTTGGGTCCCCAGCTGCCGCGCTTGTAGGGCTTGGCCCGGCGATGCTTCGTCAGAACGGGGTCGACCACCGCCCAGGCGGCCTCCACGGCGTCCTCACGGGTGAAGAGCGCGCCGTTGCCGGCCATCGCATCGCTCAAAAGCCGCTCGTAAGGCGCCTCCTCTCCCGGCTGTTCATCGAGCAGGTAGAGCTCACGCTGGTCGCCGACGAACTCTTTGCCCGCGCGCTTGACGCGAGCCGCGATCGCCACAGCAGAACTGGGGGAGAGGCGAAAGCGAAGATAGTTGGCCCACCCGGCCGCGGGTGCGGAGTCGGCGAACAATCGCTGTGGCGGCGGTTTCAGCTCGACGATCACCTCGGCTGCCGTCTCGGCCAGACACTTGCCCGAGCGCAGGTACCACGGCACGCCTTCCCAGCGCCACGAGTCGATGAAAAGCCGCAGGGCGCAGAACGTCTCGACGTCGGATTGCTTCGAGACGCCCGGCTCCTTGCGGTAGCCGGCGTACTGGCCGCGCACCAGGTCGCCAGGCTTCAGCGGGCGCATTGCCTGGAACACATCGGCGGTTTCGCCGTGCACGGCGCCGAATCCCCGGTAGGTCGGCGGCTCCATGGCGAGCAGCGCGACGATCTGGAACAGATGGTTCTGGACGACGTCGCGCAGACAGCCGGCGGTTTCATAGAACGCGCCGCGGCCCTCGACCCCAAAATCCTCGGAGAGGGTTATCTGAACGCTGGCCACGTAGTTGCGGTTCCAGATCGGCTCGAGGAACGAATTGGCGAAGCGGAAATACAGGATGTTCATGATCGCCTCCTTCGCGAGGAAGTGATCGATACGGAAGATCGAGTCTTCGGGAAACACCGATCGCGCGACCCGGTTCAAGCTGCGCGCCGAGGCGAGGTCGCGGCCGAACGGCTTTTCGACGATCACGCGTGCTCCGTCGGCCAGGCCGGCGGCGCCGAGCCCATTGATGACCGTCGCGAAGAGCGCGGGCGGGATGGCAAGGTAGTGCGCCGGGCGCCGGGCATTGTCCAGCGCCTCCTTGAGCGCTTTGAATGTGCCTGGGTCGTTGTAGTCGCCGTCGACATAGCGGAGCAGGGAGAGCAGATGCCGGAGGGCACGCTGGTCATCGATCCTGCCGGACTGCTTTATGCTGTCCGTTGCCCGCTTGCGCAACTGCGCCAGGGTCCACGTCGAGTAGGCAACACCAACCACCGGAACGTTGAGACCGCCCCGCTTCGCCATCGCATAGAGCGCCGGAAAGATCATCTTGTGCGCGAGATCGCCGGTTACGCCGAAGAGCACCAGCGCGTCGGACCTTGCAGCGCCGCCTTCGGTCTTGTTCATCTTAGCGATCCACTGTTACATGCGTGATGCTCGCAAATCCCAATAGGGTAGACCAAGTTCCGATATAAGGAGTTCATTCTCTACGAAATTCCGCCCGCTCGAGCACCACGGATGGCTGACGGCTGCGCAGATGATCGACGGCCTCGCGCTGGGCGAGACCACACCCGGCCCATTGATCATGGTGCTCGCGTTCGTCGGCTTCGTCGGCGGATGGAGTGCCGAGCTATTCGGCCCGGACCGCCAATTCCTGGCCGGGACAGTGGCGGCAGCGGTGGTGACCTACTTTACTTTCCTGCCCTCGTTCATCTTCATTCTTATCGGCGGGCCGATCGTCGAGACCACCCACCGTCAGCCGCGCATCACGGCGCCGTTGACGGCAATCACCGCGGCCGTAGTCGGCGTGATCGTCAACCTGGCCGTGTTCTTCGCATACCATGTCCTGTGGCCCGCCGGCTTCAAAGGCGGATTTGAGTGGCCGTTGCTGTTGATCGGCGTCGTTGCAGGGGTCGTGCTGTTCCGCTTCCGTGTCGGCGTGATCCCGGTGATCGTTGGCTGCGGCGCGGCCGGTTTGCTGTACCAAAGTGTCGCTCGCCTATTGTTCAGCTGACGTCCTCGGCCAGCGTCCTGGCGACGGATTCGCAGCTCTCGATGCTGCGCAAGTGCGACGCGCGCATGCCGGCGATCGTCTCCCGCGCCTCGCCGTCCAGGCGCGGGAGCGCCTCGTCGAACCGCTTCACCGCCCAGCGCAGCCTGTCCCTGGCGAATTCGCACGTCACGCCGCCACTGGCGACTGAAACAGCCCCTGACAATACGATATCCACGAGAAGCAGTCGAGTTGCGCTTGCGGTGGTGATGGCCCACCGCCCGCCATCTGCGGCGGTCTGCCGCCCAGTGAAGAGTGCACTCGGGCTCGGTTGTAGTAGTCCTTGAAGCGCTCGAGCTTTCTCTCAAGGTCGCCTCGATTCCAGAATAGAACCCGTTCGAGGTACTCGCGCCGAATGGTCCCAATGAGCCGTTCGACAAACGGGTGCGAGCATGGCACGAACGGCACGGCTTTGACTTCCTCGACCTCGAGGATGCGCAGATTCGCCCGCCATCGGGAGCTGGGCTATTTCGTGGGCGCGGGCAATGCCCTCGGCGAGCCGATCCCGATCGAGGCAGCCGAAGACCATCTGTTCGGTGTCTGCCTGCTCAACGACTGGTCCGCGCGCGACCTGCAGGCGTGGGAATACCAGCCACTCGGACCGTTCCTCGCGAAGAACTTCGCGACCACGATCTCGCCATGGATCGTGACGATGGAGGCCCTCGCGCCCTTCCGTGCGAAGTTCGAACGCCCCGCCGGCGATCCCCAACCCCTGCCCTACCTCGATGCGCGGGGCAACCGCGAGCGGGGCGGCCTCGACATCGTGCTCGAGGTCTGGCTGCAGACACGCAGGATGCGCGAGTTCGGCGAAGGCCCGGTACGCCTGACGCGCGGCAGAACGGCGGATGCCGCCTACTGGACCGCAGCTCAACTGATTGCACACCATACGGTGAATGGCTGCAATCTCCAGCCGGGAGATCTGCTCGGTTCTGGAACACTGTCGGGCCCCTCCGCCGATCAAGCGGGTTCTTTGCTCGAGCTCACGCAGGGCGGCAAGGAGCCGCTGGCGCTGCCGAACGGCGAGAAGCGGACCTTCCTCGAAGACGGCGACACGCTCATCCTGCGAGGCTACTGCGAAGCAGAAGGCTTCACTCGCATCGGGCTCGGCGAAGCGAGCGGCACGATCCTGCAGCCATGAAGAAGCCGGTCCCGCTCGACAAGGCCGTCGAGATGATCCCGGAAGGTGCCATCGTCATGGTCGGTGCAGCAAGTGCTACAGGCAACGGAGGCGACACTGGTCCTCGCGCCAGGCCTCGCCGCCTGAGTCATCGCTATCGGAACCGACAGCTCAAACCAACCGTAAGGACACAAAGCTAATGAACGTCAGGATGGGCTTGCTCCGGAAGAAGGCCGACTGGACCACAAACGACTTTCGAGCATACTGGCGCGACAAGCACGGCCGGTTGGCCGCCCGTGCGCCGAACCTGCGCGAATACTGGCAGAACGCCGTGACCGAACGCCTTCAACGCGGCATCGACTTTGCGCGCGGGCCGTGGGACTTCGATGGGTTCTCGCAGTTGTGGTTCGATGACGTTGCGCAGGCGGACCATGCTTTCAAGGACAGCGAGATGGCGTCGGCGTTGATCGCCGACGAGCAGCGCTTCCTCGGAGAGCTGCACATCATCACGGCCAGCCCGCATGTCGTCGTGAGGATACCCGACGAGCCCAAGCGAGGCGCCTTGTTGAAGCGCATATCCACGTTGAAGCGGCGCCCCGACATCACCGAAGACGACTTCCGCCGCGAGTGGGTCGTGCATCGCGATCTCGTGCGGCAGAGGCCTGGTGTGGCCGGGTATAGGCAGGACGTCGTCATCGCGCGTGAACGCACCAAAGGTCAGCCCTGCGACTACCACGACTTGCCGATCCATGGCATCGTCGAGCTCTGGTTCGAGAACCCTGCAACATTGGAAGCGGCCTTTTCGTCGCCCGCGGGCCAGGTGACGATGGCGCATGCAAAGACGTTCCTGTCCGAGATCACAGCCTTTGTGGTGGTCGAGCAACGGATCGTTTGATTTCCGCGGCGCCGTGTTGGTCGGCCCGACCGGCGCCTTCCTGTTGTCACCGACCCGCGGCAAGCTGGCTACCGACGGGTGCGGCTTCGCGGTGACGAAGAGGCGCGGATCTTCCCGGCTTCCGCGGGGGAGCGCGGGAGATTCTGAATACCGAAACGCTCGCGTTCGAGTGACGGAAGAAGCAGACGCGCGGAGCGGTGCTGGCTGCCATCCGCGTGCCAGCACCCCGTGACAGCGGTGGCGGTGGATGCGCGGGGGCGGGGGCGCTTCCGCCAGAAGAGCAGCCCGCTCATCGGCGCGGGTGGCCTTGGGTCCGCGCGGGGCGACGGGGAGTTCCGCCAGGTGGTGGATGCCACCAAGCTGGAGGAGGGCGTCCACTTCATCACGGTGCGTGCCTGGCGCCACCGCACCGACGGCGGGCCGGCCGTGTTCAGCGACTTCAAGCGCATGATCTACGTCGACCGCTTGCCGCCGGTCAGCCGGGTCACGTCGATCCGCTCCGCGGGGGGCGGCGTCGACGTCGATGTTCGGTCCGTCGACAGGACGGCCGAAAGCATGCATGCGTTGTCCCGGAGGCCGCGCAGCACGCGCCGCTCAGTATCGCAACGTGCGGCCTTCCAGCAACAGTTTGGCTAGTTCGTCTGCAGGCAGTGGCCTACAGAAGTAGTAGCCTTGGATCTCATCGCAGCCCTGAGCCTGCAGCAGCGCGAGTTGTTCCCGAGTCTCGACGCCCTCAGCGAGAACCCGGAGCTTCAAGCTCTTCCCCATCGCAATGATGGCACTCGTGATCGCCGCCGCGCCCGCGTCGGTGGTGATATCGCGCATGAACGAAACGTCGATCTTCAGCCTGTGGATCGGGAAACGCCGCAGGTAGCTCAGGCTGGAATACCCGCTCCCGAAATCGTCGATGGAAAGCCGCAATCCCAAGCTCCAGAGGCTTTGCATCGAAGCCATCCCGGCCTCGGCTTGCTGCATGAGGATACTCTCTGTGAGCTCGAGCTCCAGATACTGCGCGGCAAGCTCGGTCTCCCGCAGGGCCTTGGCGACAATCTCGGGAAGCTTGGGCTGGCGGAACTGGATGGCGGAGAGGTTGACGGCCACAGGGATGGGCGGCAATCCCGCTTGCTGCCACGCCCGGGCTTGACGGCAGGCCTGGAAGAGGCCCCATTCGCCCAACGGGACGATCAGCCCGCTTTCCTCCGCCAGCGGGATGAACTTCGCTGGTGAGATCGTGCCCAGATCCGGGTGCTCCCAACGCATCAAGGCTTCGACTCCGACGATGCGGCCGGTCGCAAGGTCGACCTGCGGCTGATAGTCCATATGCAACTGGCGCCGGTCCAGGGCAGCGCGCAAGCTGTTCTCCATCGACAGCCGCTCCAGTGCGCCAACATTCATGTCGGCGGTGAAGAACCGGTAAGTGTTGCGCCCATGTGCCTTCGCGCGATACATGGCGGCGTCGGAATTCTTGACCAGCGTGTTGACGTCGCCCGCATCGTCCGGATAAAGGCTGATCCCGATGCTGGCTGAGGAGATCAGCTCCATTCCCTCCACCACATAGGGGATGCTCATCTCATGGCGGATCTTCTCCGCGACGTTGGCCGCATCCTCCGAGCTGGCGATGTCGGACAAGATGATGATGAACTCGTCGCCGCCCTGCCGCATGACGGTGTCCCCGCTGCGAATGCATTGCTTGAGCCGCCCGGCTACAGCCTGCAGCAGCCGGTCGCCCGCATGATGACCCAGCGAATCGTTGACTGTCTTGAAGCGGTCGAGGTCAATGAACAGGAGGGCGACTCGGCTACCTTGGCGCCGCGCCTGGGCCAGCGCATGGGACGCAAGGTCCACCATCAAGACGCGATTGGGCAATCCTGTTAGCGGATCATGGGTGGCGCTATGTTGGAGTTGGGCCGAGGCTTTGATCGCGGTAAGGTCGCGTTCGGTGCTCGCCACTGAACTGACTTTGCCGCTTTCGTCCCGCAAGGCCGTTGCGGTCAACCAGACAGTGCGAATGCCTCCGTCTTTGCAGATACGCTGCGTCTCGCGCGAGTCGAGAAGCTGGCCCTGTCGCAACCTTTCCAACATGGCGAGCTCCTCGACCCGCAGCGCCTCGGGTACGAGCTGTGCTACGGATAGCTGCAGCGCTTCCTCCGCGCTATAGCCGTACATCCGCTCAGCGCCTCGATTCCATGCCAAAATCTTCCCGTCAACATCGTGGACCAGGATGGCGTCGTTTGAATCCATCAGGAGCGTTGCCAGCCGCCGCTCCCGTTCGGCGGCCAGTTTGATCCCCGTCACGTCGGCAAACGCGATGACTACACCTTCTACCTGATCGTTCCGCGTCCGACAGGGCAGGATTCGTCGCAGCCACCACTCACTCTGCGCACCGCGCACCTCCCGCTCGACAGGCCTAAACGTTTCCAGGACCTGCCGAGCATCGTGCATCAGGTTCGGGTCGGAGACCCGCATGGCGATATCCGTGAAGGGCCGCCCGAGGTCGGTCTGGACGAGACTGAACAACTTGGTACTGGCGGGTGTGAACCACCGAATGAGAAGGCCCGTGTCCAGGAACACCGTGGGGGAATCGGAGCTGCTGAGAAGGTTCGACATGTCGGCGTTGACTCGCTCCAACTCACCCACTTTCTCCTGGAGCTGGGTGTTGGCGGTGGTCAGCTCCTCGTTGAGCGACTGCAGTTCCTCCTTGGAGCTTTCCAGTTCTTCGTTTGCGGACTGGAGCTCCTCGTTAGTGGACTGCAGCTCCTCGATCGTTCCCTCCAGTTCCTCGCGTGTGGTCGCGAGCTCGGATTCGAGCTGGCGCGTGAGCGATTCTTCGACCACCGCTTGAGTGCCGTACTGCGGTGGCCCCGATGCCTCGTCGACATCCTCGAAACTCACCAACAGCAACTCTTCCCCGTTCCGCGGGAGGGTCAGCGGTCGGACTGTGGCCCGTATCAGGCATTCGCTGCCATTGCGCTTGATGCGCGCGTCGGGGATCGTCACCGGGGCGCGGGTGCGGGAAACCTCCTGCAGAGCGACACGCAGCTTGGAGCGCAAGCCTTCGCGGGCCAATGCCAGCACGTCCTGGGTCGGCGCGCCCGACGGCAGGTCGAGGAAGCGCAGAGTAGGGCCGAAAAAGTGCAGCACCTCGCCTTTGCGGTCGATCAGTACCGACGCTGGTGCGTACGCTTCTAGGAGGGCCCGTTGCATCGACTCGGCGACTCTGGCGTGGCGCTGCGGCCGATCCAGCCGCGCCACATCGAGTCGCTGCGCGGCGCCCGGGCCGATCGGGAAAATGATCCGGTCGGACCGGGCCGATCCGATCCGCCGGTAGACGCGCCACTTCCGGGAAACAGGCTCGAACAGATCGAGGTCGCGACCGACCGTCTCGGAGGGGCCCAACAGCAGATAGCCGCCCTCGTTCAAGAC